>Ga0209634_1001981_pt1 | contig 14563 bp, 17 predicted proteins | sample LinPmetageLP40_FD_184043 | JGI IMG/M metagenome (GOLD analysis project Ga0209634, IMG submission 184043) | Marine viral communities from the Pacific Ocean - LP-40 (SPAdes) (version 2) | ecosystem: Environmental > Aquatic > Marine > Oceanic | place: Pacific Ocean | collected 2010-08-26
GTGATGGTGATTTTGGTTTTGGTGGTGATGGTGATTTTGGTTTTGGTTTTTGTGGTGATGGTGATTTTGGTTTTGGTTTTTGTGGTGATGGTGATTGTGGCTTACATCCTTGTTTTACAACCCATTTACATCCAGGTTGGTCTATACATTTTGGAGGTTTATTTTTTTTGAATGAAGAACATTTTGCGCCACCGACATGTTTCATAGATTTAATAAATCGCATTATAATATAACTAAATATTATTTATAAAAATAATTGAATAAATTTAGTTTCAGTTCTACAAATTTGACATTTAGTATCTGGACATAAATCTAAACACGATTTATGAAAACAGTGACCACATTCGCTTCCTACATAAATATCTGTTTTTAAGGGTTGGTAACAAATTTTACATAAATTGGTTGTACTATTAATTTTAACTAAATTTTTATTAATTGTTTCTAATAATTTGTAATATGGTTTTTTTTTCATTTTGAATTTCTTATTTTTAAGAAATAACCGTGTTTTAGCAATATCTTTTTTGAATATAGAATTACGACCAACTAATAATATTTTTGATTTTAAATATTTTATGCGTTCATAAAATTTATCTTTTTTAATTTTATAACATTTTTCACATAAATCACCACCAATATCACTATGATAATATTTATCTACTATATTATGTGTAATTTTTTCATTACATGCATCACACATAATATTTAGATTTGTAATAAGAATTTTCTCAAACACATCAGATACATTCTTGTTATATGTAAAATAGTTATTTAATGAATTATTTAAACTAAAATCTGAATGTGTTAAATATTTATGATTATCACCTAATCCACCAATAGTAGATAATATTATTAATTTAATTATAATTTGTAATGATATATCATTATAATTTAAATAATAACCAGACATTATTTTATTAATATTTTTAAGCAAATAATCATCACATATTTCATAATTTTCTAAATATTCATATATTATATCATAATCATCTTGACCTTGATGAGAAAAGGTTCTAAATTTTTTATAATAATAATCTACATTTGATAAATAATTTATATCACATGATGGACTAAATTCAAGATTATTTAATAATTTTATTTCGCTTTCATCTAAATCAAATTTACCAAATTCTTCATGTTCTATATTATAATTATTTTTAACATTTATTTTTTCATTTAATTGAAAACTAGTTACATATTTTATAGTATTAGTCGTATAATTTTTGTCTTCTTTATTATATTTTTTTTGAAATAAATGTAACTGCAAATATTCATTTTCAGTTAAAATAAGTTTAATTTCATGGGCCATTGACGGATTAATTAACGATTCTTCATTTTCATCATTTTCAGTATCATCATTATTCATAATATTTTGAATTTTATTTAATACATTTACAATCATATCATTATTTATATTATTATCTTCTACATTATGAAATTCTAATTTTAATTTACTATATGATTTGTTATATGATGTATTTTTAGTAACTAATATTAATACTTGGTTTGAAATATCACTATTAAAATGTAACAAATTATTGATTTTAATATTATTTATTACAGATTCATATTTATCTTTAGTATCTTCATCGACATAAATTATATCAAATATGTCAGATAAATTCATAATATAATAAAAAACAATATTCTTTAAATAATATTTATACTTAATTACAATTTTTAATCTATATTACTTATGTTTGAAAATATTATATTTTGGATAGATGGTCTAATCATAATATTTTTATTTATTAATTGTAATATAAATTTAGTTTTATCACTATGATTTTCTAATAATTCTTTATTAAATTCATTTTTATCTCTAAGATTTGTTATTGAAATAGTCTTTTCCATAATAGTAGTAAATTTATTTAACATTTCAAATAAAATTATACCTAAACTATAAATATCACTTGAAAACGAATATAAATTATCATTTATTGATTCTGGAGAACTGTATAAAAATGTTCCAAATAAATCAGAACCTATAGCTACATCTTTAGAATAGTCTTGTTTGATTGACATACCAAAATCACTAATTTTAATAGTTCCATTTAATCCTATTAATATATTTGTTGGTTTTAGATCACGATGTATTACATGTCTCTCATGTAAATAGTGTAATCCATTTATAATATCCTTAAAATATTTAATTCGTTGTTTAAAATCATAGTCATATTTTTCTAAATAGTATGATAATGATTCCTTGCATAGTTCCATTTGTATAGATAAATAATAATTATATGGTATTATTGAATTATTGGAAGAAGAACTATCATTTTCTAAATAATGTATAAATTCAGTTGATTTATCTATCCAAGAACAATAATAACGAATTATATTTGGATGTTCAAATGTAGCCATTAATTGAACTTCACGAAATATTTTATTGTAGTTGTGAGAATTTAATTTAATAAGTTTTAAAGCATATGTTTGGTTATCAATATTGTTTATGCATTTAAACACACTTCCAAAACTTCCATTACCAATATTATCAATAATATTATAGTTATTTAGTCTATTTGATGTATTTAATTCTCCATCGCTATCTAATTTTGTTGGAGTAAACCCAACTGGAATTAATGCGTCTTGAGTATACGATATATCAATTAGTTTTTCTTGTTTTAGTTTGTTGTATAAAATATTAAAATCATAGTCATTGTTTTTACAATATTGTTCTAATAAAAAACACAATATTAAATCCTTTTTTATGTTTGACATTTAAATATATTAGGAATATAAATCTTAGGCTTAGATAAATACATATTATTTTTATAAGTACATTCAAATCTATATATTATTTTTAACTTAAGGAAATCAATTATAATGTGGATTAATTCAAGTGGTAAATGTTCAATTAATATATCAATGATTAAGTCCTTTTTAGGATATTCTGTTATAAAGGATTTAGTTATATTTGTAATTAAATATCCATTATCATATCTGGGATATAGTGTATTAAAAATATCATCAAAGCATATATTAAATTCTAAATATGGATTACTATTATTTTTTTCATTAGATATAAAAAATGTATAGTTAGTATTTTCGTTAATGCATATAGTAAAATCAAATGAATGATATAGTCCATATAAATTTTTACTTAATAGTATTATTTCTAATGGTTTTTTTGATACAGAAATACTATTATTTTTAATATTTTTAGCACAAAAATACATATTTAATTAATATATTAAGATTCTTTTTAAATAATTATTAGTATAAATCATAAAATAATTTTCTATAGTATAAATATATGTCTAATCCATTTCAAAAAAAATATGATTTTGAAACAAGAAAAAAAGAAGCTGATAAAATTAAAGTAAAATATCCAAATAGATATCCTATTATAGTAAATAAAGCACAAAAATGTGATTTAGATGATATAGAAAGATCCAAATTTTTAGTTCCAGGTGATTTAACAATAGGTCAATTTATATATATTGTTAGAAAAAGAATAAAACTTAAGGAAGTAGATAGTCTTTATTTATTTATTAATAAATCAGTTTTACCTACAAGTTCAAGTATGATTTCTACCATTTATGATGAACATAAAGATGACGATGGATTTCTTTATATAGAATATTGTAATGAAAATGTGTTTGGTTAAGTATTATATCTTTGTTGAAATCTATTATCCATAGTTGTTTCACAATTATCATGTCTGCATATATAAAATACTTCCTCTTCAGATGAATTTAAAATACTTTCAAAACTAATATCATGAATATGATATGATAATTTAATCGTTTTAAAAAATTCATACATATCGATTAGATTATTTGATTTAAAAAATTCTTCACAACTATTTAAGACATCATTTAAAATGGTGTTTATATTATTATATTTTTCGACATCAATATATTTGTTGTACCCCCAAAATACAGGACAACTTATTTGAAATTTTCTAAGTTTCATATTATTTAAATATGAAACAATAATTTTTAAATCAATTTTATATTTAAAAATATTATAGCTATTAATATATGGCTGAATTTATTATATTAGGATTACTATCTTTTGCTGGTGCTATTATTGGATTAAAATATATGATGTATAAATGTAGTAAAGAAACTAGTTACACAATACATGTAAATAATGTAAATGATGTAAATAATGTAAATGATGTAAATGATGAATTACCCCCAAAATACGAAGATATTACTTAGTTTTTTCATCATTTCTTACATTCATCTTGTTATATAATTTACTATATAAATATATAATTCCGAATACTATAACTATTGGACCACCAAACACAAAGATTATTAAGTAAAGACATGCTTTTATACAATACCATACATAAACCCAAAAATGACCTATCTGCCAGTTACCTTCACCATTTTCATTTTTACTATACCAAATTCTTAATAGTGGTCTAAAAATATAATATAATCCTAATCCAACATAATATAATACTTTTCCAACGTGTTGACCTATTGTAGGTACAGTACCTATAAATCCACCATATTGTTTATTTACCATTAATATATATAAATATTAATTTTAGATATAAATATCTTATATATGATAAATAGGCATATTTGGTTTATTTAATTTATGATTATCTATTATTCTTTTTAATTTATTTGCTGCAACATCTAATGGTAAACCATGTATTCGAGCATAATTATGTATAAAATAATAAAACTTTTCATCATCTTTATTATTAAAATGTTCTTTTACATTTACACATATTAATAATATAATAATTATTAGTATTAATAACAACTTTCTCATTAATATTATGAAATATTATTATTCTAATGATTTATAATTATTAACATTTTTAAGTACTGTACGACAATATGGACATGTATTATTCCCAATAGTCGTCCATTTTTGAATGCAACTATTATGATATATTTTTAAACAACATGTACATTGGTGATTTACTTTTTTATTTTCTATATCAGATAAATCATCATAACAAATTGGGCATATTTTTTCATCATCATCTTTTATTATATTTTTCAAATCATTTGGGATTAAATTCTTAAATTTATCCAAATATTCCATATTTATAAAATCATTTTCTACAAATTGTATTGATTCTAATTTAGTTTCAATATAATCTAATTGTTCACTATCTAATAATAATATATTAAAAAAAAGGTCTTGGTTTGGTATTTTTAAAACTTTTAATAAAATAAAACAGGCATGTTTACAAATTAATCCGTTTTTTTTAGCATAACTTTTTCCATCAGGACAATTACAATATATAGTTTTGCTATATTTATAAATACTAACTTTATAAATATTTTTAGTTGAACCACATATTTCAAACTCATATTTATTATCATAACTATTTTTACTTAATAAATAAATATTATCACTATAAATTTTATCAATACGTAATAATTGTTGATGTTTCATAATAATAATAATTTATATAGCTTTAAAATATATTATCTTATATATTTTTAATGGGTATAAATTTTTTTTCAAAATCTAATGATAATTTAACAGATGAAGAAATAAGTAAAAATTGTATTTTTGATATAGGATATAATGAAAATACTAAATATCGAGGTATAGATTGTGATCATCCTAATAAACCAATTACAAAAAACTGTAAATATAATAATAGTAGTACTTCTCAGCAAAGTTTTGATGTTTCTGATGAAAATGAATTAAATGAATCTAAATTAGATTGTTCATACAAAAAATGGAAATGGGATGATCCTAACGCTGATACATCTGAAATCAATTATAATCTACAAAATAAAAGAAAAAAAAAGATGTTATTAAATATACAGAAAGTATGTCGGAAAAATAATGTATATTGTTCTGAAAAAACATTGTCAGGAAAAGATAAACAACGTGATAATAGATGTGTTGAAGTTAAAGCATGTGATGATATACCACCTAGTATAGATGGTATGATAGATGATATACGAGGATATGTAAAAGAAATAATGGAATTATTTAAAATAGAAAATAAATATAAAACAAAAAAATTATCTAAAAAAGAGAAGTCTGAAAAAAAAGAACAGAAATTATCTAAAATAAAAGAAAAAAAAGGAAAAGTAGCAGAATGGTACAAAAATAGAAAATCTAAACAAAAAGAAAAAAAGGAAGCAAAAAAAGAGGCAAAATCAGAGAAATCTAAAAAAAAGGCAGAAGAGAGATATAAAAAAGCAATGGCACAAGGTGAGGCAACAAGAAAATGGCAAATAGAACAACGTGCAAAACAAAAGGAAAGAATAGAACAATATAAAAGAGGGGAAAGAAAGAGTTTTACATTGGATCCGGGCGAGATGTACTATTAATATAATTAATCTATTAAACTATTATGAATTATTTAATTCGTAGATTTTTTCTTACGAACAACCTTTTTAATTACCTTTTTTGGTTTTGCTTCCACTTCTTCTTCTGGTTCATGTTCTGGTTCTGCTTCAGGTTCATGTTCTGGTGATTTAGTTTCATCATTATCACTATCTTCAACAAATTCATGTTCTTCAGCATCATCATCACTATCATCTAAGAAATCTTCATTTGAGAATGATTCTGGAACATCTACTTCAGCTTTAGTAAGTTTCCATTGACACATATAATTACCAGATGCAATCCAAAGTCCAACACATGTTAAAATACCACGAACTTTAGTATTCTTAACAAATAGGTCTTCACAATTCACAGGATTTTCACTATCATTAATCTTATATTGTGTTCCATCTTTATTTGATACTTTACATTCCCAAACACCATCACGCCGCGGCACTTTTACTTTCATCGATGGTGGCCACTTTCCATCAGGCTCACCAGTCTCTTTATCACGAGATTCTTTAATAATTGGGCCAAATTTTTCTTCAACACCATCACGAGATTTAATTGATTTCTTAAACCAAGAAATACAATGTTCAAAACCACCATCAATAATTTTTTGTTCTAGTTCCTTAAATTTATCATGAAAACCTTTCATATCTGGATTTTCATCCATACCTTTGAAAGATAAATCAAGACTATATTTAGGATATTCACCTTCAGTATACGCACCCATCTTCCATGGCATAGTCATCCAAGGCGTTTGAACTGAAAATCTTCCACCATTATAATTTACATAAACTAGTTTGGCACCATTATCAAGATGTCTTGGTTCCGAAAAGGTGATAAGATTAGTGTTGATGTTTTTTGCTTTGACGAGACTCATATTTGTGTATATTTTATATTATTCATAAAATTTTAAATCAATTTTATTTTATCATAATAAAAATATTATTTAAAAAAAAATGTCTAACTATATCTAACTATGCTGTATTAACCATGGTAATGCATTCATACATTCTGGTGATATTTCTACTAATGCTGTTAGAATAAAATAAGAACCTGTAATTCTATCTTCATTACTATTTGCTGTTGATATTAAAGTATTCATTTCATCTAATAGTATATATTGTAGTTTTCGTTTATTTTTTATATTGTATACATCTTTAATAGATATAGAAAATATAGGGTTATTTTTAACAATATCATATTTTTTAGAATTGGATAATTCAGCACGATAATTCCATATATCTTCTAATGTTTTGTATAATATTTTTAATTCCAATAAATTTAAATTAGTAAACCATGTATGCTTTGTACCTCCAGCAGTTACATTTAATAAATCTATTTTTTGAAATACATCTAATGTTTTATTATTAAATATTTGTTCTTCTGTGAGTTGTGGTTCTATATCATTTTCTAATACTATATTGTGTTTATTGCAATATATTAATCTATTATTAAAAGAGTGTATCGCATATTTAGGTATTTCTTCACGTGTATATGGATTTTTTCCATCTAATTTTAGCAATTTTTTAAATGAACGTATATCAAAATAATAAATATGATTATTTGATTCATATGAAAAAAAATATTTTTCATTTATATCATTTAAATTATCAAGTGTGTAGAAATCTTCTTGATTTTGACATTTAGATTTATCTAATATTCCAATTCCTTGATTTTTAATTTTAATTTTATTTAAATAATGTCTAATATTTTGTTGAATTATACTAATTTGAGTTGTATATTTAGAATAACTATTTAAATGTTCAAAAAATGTAATTAATTTTAATTCTAATTCCTTCTTTTTACCATGTTTAAATATATCATATTTTTTTAATGTATTTTTAATATCATTTATATAATAAAATTGTTTTTTACTTTTTAATTTATTACTATTATACTCATCTAAGGTAATAATTTTCGATAGTTTATTATCGTTGGTCATACTATTAATCTATAAAATATCTTTATATATTATTTTGATAAAACTAATACTATATTTTTTTTAAACTTAAATATATTTTCCAATTCATCTATAATTATGAAACTATTTAGTGGAAGCACAAACAATGATTTTTCTAAACTTATAGCAAATCATTTAAATATTAAGTTATCTTCAGTACAATTAACTAGATTTGCGGATGGAGAAATAAAAGTGAATATAGATGAATGTATTAGACAAGAAGATTGTGTTATAGTTCAACCAACATGTAGAAATATATCTAATAAAACATCTGTAAATGATAGTATTATGGAATTACTAATAATTATTGATGCATTAAAAAGAGGTAGTGCTAAAAGTGTAATAGTAATAATGCCATATTATGGATATCAACGACAAGATAGAAAAGATTATAGTAGAGCTCCTATTAGTGCTTCTATTGTTGCTAAATGTTTAGAATCATTAAATATTAATAAAATAATAGTGTTTGATTTACATGCAGGACAAATATCCGGATTTTTTTCTAATAATTGTTCCCTAGATAATTTATATTCTGAACAATATTTTTTAAAATATATTCGTCAGTTTATATTACCAAATTATAAATTAGAAGATATTATTGTAGTATCCCCAGATGAAGGTGCGACTAAAAATAATTTTAGAATAGCATCATATTTAAATTGTGATATTGCTAGTATCTTTAAAAATAGAAAAAAAGATAATGAAATTAATCTAATGAAACTCATTGGTAATGTAAAAGATAAAATCGTTATTATGGTAGATGATATTATTGATACTGCTGGTACTGCATGTTCTGCAGCAAAATTATTAAAAGAAGAAGGGGCTAAAGAAATATATTTTTTTGTTTGTCATGGTTTATTTTCAAAAAATGCTTTAGAAAGATTAAAAGAATCCCACTTTACAAAGGTTATTGTTACAAATACTATACCACATACTAATGAAATATTAGAAAATGAGTTAATAGACATCATTGATGTATCATGGTTATGTAGTCAAGCTATATATCGACATTTAAATGGTATTTCTATAAGTGAATTATATCATGAATCTATATTTAATGAAAAACTTGGACACCTAAATATTATTTAAAAAAGACTTATAATATGTCTTTTACCAATATCAATTCCTCATTCTTTAAACTATGCGATTCATTATTGTTAATTTTAGAACGCAATACTTTTTAAACTATAACTCATATAATATTATAACGAAAAAAACTTAAAAAAATAGTAACTATAATTTATAACTATGTATAGCTTATTATTTTTAGGATTTATTGGATTTTCTAGCATTGATTATTTTAAATATAAGTCTAATTTCGATAATTATTTAGAACATTATAATAAACATTATAATTCTAGTGACTATTGGTATCGTTATAATATTTACGAAAAAAATATGGATTATATATTAGAAAGAAATGCTAATCTGTCTAGTTATAAATTAGGAGAGAATAATTTTACTGATATGTCTACTATTGAATTTAATAGTATTTATTTAAATCATAAAATAGAAATAAATCAAAGTATTATCTCAAATTATAATTATACGAATAAATCAATTCCATTAAATATTGATTGGCGAGCAAATGGTATAGTAACTAATGTTAAAGACCAAGGACAATGTGGTAGCTGTTGGGCTTTTAGTGCTGTTGGAACATTAGAAGGTGCATGGGCAAAAAATACAAGTCAATTAGTATCATTAAGCGAACAAAATTTAGTAGATTGTGCTGGAAATTATAGTTGTGATGGTTGTGGTGGTGGATGGCCAGATAAAGCACTTCATTATATTATAGATAATAAAGGAATTGATACAGAACAATCTTATCCATATCAAGCAACAGATCAAGAATGTTTATATAATGTATCTAGCACTGGTGCGAATGCTTCTGGAGTCGTACTATTACCAACTGGAAATATGACAACATTATATGATGCTTTAGCTAATATTGGTCCAATATCAGTGGCATTAGATGCAGAAGGTGATTTTCAAATGTATAGTTCAGGTATATTTAATAGTAGTGAATGTTCTAATACATTATTAGACCATGCTGTACTAGCCGTTGGTTATGGTATAAGTCCAAAAAATCAAACATATTTAATAATTAAAAATAGTTGGGGTGCTAGTTGGGGAATGGATGGATACATTTATTTTTCAACAGAGACAGATAATATGTGTGGTATAGCTCAACATTGTAGTTATCCACTTATTTAAATTTATTTAAACATTTAATTTCATATAAAATATATGACTTCTTTAGATCCATTAGAATTAAAATATAGAAATATATGTGATACTGGATTAATTTCTAAGACTAAAATAGATAAAAACTTATTAGAATTATCATCTATGATTGGGGAGATGAGCGATGTATATAGTGTAGCAAACAAAAATAAAGAATTAGCAGCATTAGATTTTTCATCATATGGAAGAAGAAAATTTAAAAAATTAGATGTAAACTTAATAAATAAGATAATAGATTATTGTAATAATAAAGGTATGCATATGCTTCATAATAAAAAAACTGGGGGAATGTATCTTAAGACTATCTTTTTTCTTCCAAATAATTATAATAAAGCATTAAAATTAATGAAAATATTATGGAATCCATCTAATAATATATCTATTATAAACCACAAAATATTAATTGGATTATTATTAGGTTATAATAATGATAATATAATACATTTTTTAGAACTAAATTATAATATTAAAATAAATAGTAGTGATATTAAAAAAGCAGACATTATATTAAATAATATGAATGTTTCATTAGAAGAATTACAAAATAGCATTAATATAGTACATCTAAACACTATTAAAAAGTTATAGTAAAAAATTGAATTAATATTATTAATAATTATATTAGTAATCATGACATTTATTAGTGACGATGACATCAACTATATGAAAAATAACAAAATAGATTGTAGCAATGCTGGAATCAAAAAGTTTGTAGAAGAAATGAAGCTATATTTATACAAAAGATGGAAACAAGAATATCATATAGAATTGGATAATATTCAAAATAACTCTATTATAGAGTTTAACAAAGTAATTAAGTGGAATAATGGGGAAGGATATGATGTATTAGCATCAACATTTGATTGCGCATCATATGCGGAAATAGAACTATTATCAGCAAATACCCAACAAATTTTAGAATACATGTATGGCATTACTTATTAGTCTATAGATTAAAATTGATTTTATAGTATAACTATAATTATTATTAAAGTTATATCTAAGTCTTTGAACATGCATTCATTTGTTAACGCAAATGATATTAACCTTTTGAAAAAAAATGGAATAGAATATGATGAAGATATCAAAAAATGTATTAATGAAATGAAACGATTTTTATACAAAGTGTGGCCTTTGTCAAAGCATAATAGTATAGATAATATGGAGCGTAATACGATTGAAGAATTTAATAAATTAATTGGATGGCCTTCTAAAAGGGAGAATGGTTTAGAAGAAAATGAACAAAAAAAACTACAGATAGTTAAAAATATTGAAGATAATTATGTATCATTAAATGATGAAACATTGTTATCGGAAACAACTAAAATTATGTTAGAATATTTTTATAATATTTATTTAGATTAGAACATTATTTATTAATACGTTTAGAATTTATAAATTTATTTTTACCACGTTTATTATGATATTTCATTTTAGATTTTATTATTTTTCTATGGTTTTTATTTTTAATAGATTTTTTATTTCCACCATTCATACATTTTTTATTTGATTTTTTTGGATAAATTTTTCTCACTCTCCTTCTTTTAGCATAGCGTTTTCTTCCACCACCACCCATGTTCATATTTTTAAATTCATTAAATTCTAATGTTCCACTATTATCTTCATCTAACATGTCAAATAATTTTTGACTATTATTTAATTCTTCACCAGTTAACCCTTCATCTTTCATTTTTATTATCCATTGTGATTTTGAAATAAATCCACAACCTGGAGAATCTTGGAACTTTTTAAATTTTTCCATTACTTCTTCCCAATTTATTTTTTTTACATTCTTGATTTTAACCGATGTGCCACCAGCAGGGTCACTAAGTGAAATTATTTTTCCTATTATTTTTTTAGAATCATTAGAATTGAAAAAATCTTTTGCAGAAAATTTTTTAAATTCTAATAATTCTAATGTTCCACTTTTATCTGTATCTAACTTTTCAAATATTTTATTAGCAGCGTCCGCATCACCACCCTCCCCCTCAATGTGGGTTCTCCATTCATCTTTAGAAATTGTACCACTTTTATCTGTATCTATTTTATTAAATAAAAATCTAATGTTTTCCCAATCTATTTTTTTAGGTCCAACTTTTTTAGGAATTTTAGGTACTTTTTTTATAATATATGGTTCAATTAATTTAAAAAAATCTGTATTAGAAAGCCTTCCTAATTCCTGTAATGATAACATTTCATCGTCACCCGCATATTCTTTAAATGTATTATCACTCATTTCTTTTATTTCTTCTTTAATGTCCTCATCTTCACCACTTAATATAGTGTTCTCGAGCCAGCCGTCCCATTTGCGTTTGATTATTGGTGGTTCCAGATTTTGTTCTGTCAAAAACTTTCGTGCTTTATTCCAATCTACTTTAATCGTAGCTTTTTTTGGTAAAATCTTGATTTTTTCAAAATCTTTTTGTGCCTCTTTTGAATTAAAAAATTCTAATGAAGATACTTCCTTCATTTCTTGAAATGATAATTCACCATCACCATCAATATCTAATAATTTAAATACTCTATCAGAATCAGGTTCAGGGACATCATATTTTTTAGTCCATATTTTCCATTCTTCTTTAGAAATTCCCCCACTTTTATCTGTATCAGCTTCAGCAAAAAAATGTTTTGCTTCTTCCCAATTAATTTTTTTACCAGGTTTTAACATTTCTTTAACTACTGTCTTTTTTTGGAGTGATGGTTCCCTCTCTTTATTATCATCCAATTTAATTGGTTTAAACCCTCCCCCATTTTTCCAACCAACATAGGTAGGCCATTTGTCGGGTTTCGGTCCAGTTCCATACCATTTATTACATTTATTAACTATATCTGCGAATAAAGTATAGTCATTTTCTTTATAATAATTTAATACACTATTAGAGGTGTCATGTATATATTCTATACACATTTGTATCATTGCTTTATTACCTTCTTCGGGTTCTTCATCTAGATTTGCAGCAGCTTTTGTATTAGATACTTGTGGCTTTTTTTTTTTTATTCTTAATTTTTCAACTTTTGAATATTCGGACATTTCTTTAAATGTTAAAGATTTATCGCCATTTATATCTAACATATTAAATACCTTAGTTGCGACGTTTTCAGCAACTCCATATTTAGTTGTCCATTTTTTCCATTCATCTAATGAAACAGAACCACTTTTATCTTCATCAGCTTCAGCAAAAAATATTCTAGCTTCTTCCCAATTTATTTTTGTTGGAGTCGGGTGTTCTTGTGTTGATTCTTGCGTCTCTTTAACTACAGAGTTTTCTAATATTTGATTAACAATAACTTTTTTCGTTTCTGATATACCATTTTCTTCTGCTGCTTTGTCAATAGGAAATGTTACACTATCACCTTTATTAGATTCTATCCATTCATAATATACCCCTGGTGTTCCTTCTCCATCTTTCTTTATACCATACCATTCATTACATTTATCAATATTTTGGGAGTACATACTGTAAACATTTTTGCGAAATTGTTCTAAAGTAGAATTATTATCGGGAGGAGACTTGATGCCTTTTGCCTTTTCCCGTTTAATGCGTTCTTCTTCATCTGCGTATTCAAATGCCATTCTTAGCATTTGTTCGTCTCCTGGTTCTGGTGTTTTTATAATTGGTTGTTCAAATGGTGAAATTGATAGTTCCTCTTCTGGCTTACGCAACTTTTGTATATAAATAAAATATTTTCCTGGTTGCCCTGGTGTACCCCACCATTCATTGCATTTATCAATTGTAGATTTATACATATCATAATTAGCATCTTTAAACATATTTAAAGTAGAATTCTCTTTAGTTTCATTATTTGAATACTCTAAACCCATCTTAATCATATCCTTCTCCCCATCTCCTGGTTCTGGTTCTGGTACTATTTCTGTTGTTGGAGCTGTTGGAGCTGTTTCTTCTGGGGTTGGCGGGTTGTCTTTAATTATAGCGATTTTATCATTATTTGGGTCACTTTCATATTCCGTTATTGATTCAGGATAAGTCAATCCCTTCCCTGTTCTTTCAACCTCTTCGTTTGCGGCCTTTATAAATTGGGGGTAGTTTTTAAAAATGGTATTATATAGTTTAATTGTGTTTTCGT
>Ga0209634_1001983_pt1 | contig 14554 bp, 31 predicted proteins | sample LinPmetageLP40_FD_184043 | JGI IMG/M metagenome (GOLD analysis project Ga0209634, IMG submission 184043) | Marine viral communities from the Pacific Ocean - LP-40 (SPAdes) (version 2) | ecosystem: Environmental > Aquatic > Marine > Oceanic | place: Pacific Ocean | collected 2010-08-26
AATAAAAGTGATATTCTCCTCTGTTTGGATTTTCTAGTTGCATCATAAGTGCATACCTAGCTGCATCAATACAGTCTGGATGTGTGCCTGTAGGCTTCTGTAAATCGTTACCTTCTTTATCTTTTGCCCATATATAACCCTGAAGCTCCTTAATTAAATTCTTGCTTCTTCTAGTTACATAAATTTCATTTTGATTCATTAAATTAATTCCATAGATAATAGAATCTCTGCCTTTTGTTACAGGATAAACTCTATGCCCATAGTTGTTTAATTCAGATATTGATTTAGGTTCTGCTGAATCTGCATAAATGTTTTCTTTTACATTTTGATAAGTTAAAAATAAACTAATGTCTCTATTGTGCATACCTTTTTTATAAAGCAGCTCATCAAAAATGTAAGCATCATTCCATTTGTAAAGTCTTATATAAGTAGAAGGGTCAACAGAATAGCCAAAGTCCATACCTCCACAAAGCAGTCTTGCATTTTCTGGTATCTTGTCAATCTCTTTCCAATCAGAAATACAAACACCCTCTAAACTTCCTATTTCTCCTAAGCCATATACCTTCCACCAGTTTGACCAGTAAGTAGAGGTCTTAGCTTTGTCCTTAGCTTTTTCTATTTCTTTGACTATAGACTCTGGTAAACTGTCATTGTCTTTGTAGGTTAGTGTGATAAAGTCTGTTTCACTTTGACCTATTAGTTCTTTATCTACCCAGAATAGATTAGCAGGATTGTAGTCTAGCCAAATGTTTCCACTTGTTCTTACTGCTAATTGCTGGTAAGCATCAAAAGGTACATTGTTACATTCGTTTATGTATAAGTCTGTTCTTCTTGCTCCTCTAAGTTTGTCTGGTTGGTCTGTGGAGAAAAACTCTATGTAAGAGCCATTACTAAATTCATATTTTAAAGTACTTCTATTGAACTTTTTTTCATAGTACCTATTCAGACTCTTTAAGATACTTAGAAAGTCTTTTAAAGCTCCTCTACGCAAGTGAGGAATAGATTCAGATACTACACTTATTTCTTTGCCTTTGTTTTTAATAGCATAGTCTATTAGGATTATAAGTATAGCTATTGTCTTACCTGCTGAACTCCCTCCTCTAATAATCTTAGTTCTATTGTTTAGGTTTAGTAATTTATTTAAGGCTAAAGTTTTTTTGACTTGCATACTAATCTATAAACAAAGGCAGGTCTTCATTTATTGTAATGTCTTTTGTTTCAATAGGTCTTCCCCTACGATAATTTAAATAAAGCTGTATGGCTCTTAAATCTCCATCTGCTATTAATTCTTTAAGTTGTTTTATAACATCTTCTTCATTAATAATCAAATCTAGTTTTTCTATTAAATCTTGTTCTTTAGATTTAGGCTTTCTACCTGCTCCTACTCTTTTACCTCCATTATATTTTCTTTTATCCATAATTGAAAAAGATTGATTAATCAATTTTTATATTCTCATTTGGGAGGGGTACTTCTACATTAAACCACTCCCTTAAAAACTCTACACATTTTAAATGATACTCCTCTTGTTCTATTGTAGAGTTATCAGTTGTAGATTTAGGTATCTGTATTATCTCTGCTGTCTCTTCATTTACTCTTTCTTCAAATAAGAATCTATTTTTAAAAAACTCATGTGCTTTCTCTTTAGACCATACTTCTCCCCATTCGTTATATATAGCACTTACAGCTATAGGAATTATTACTCCAAAGTAGTAGGCATTTTGTGGAGAACTTCTAAACTTTCGTTTTTGTTTTATTATAACCTCCACTTCTTTTCCTTCAAAGTGTTTTACTGCATTTGCTATCATGCCTTTGTTTCTCACAAACTTTCCAGAGGAGATTTTTGACATGACAGCTATGCTTTTCATTTAGTCTCTATATATAACTAACTTGTCCTTTTTGTTATATACTGAAAACCCTCTTTTTTCAAGAACATTTATCGCATCGTTAACTTCTCTCTCTTGCTTTCTAAAGTGTTCAAAGATTTCGTTGCTAATTGCTTCTGGCATATATGATTTTTAAATTATACTTCTATTTAACTTCTACTTCCTATATTATATCTCAATGGAGAAATAGTAGGTTTGTTTTTTTTATTATAATTCCATTTATCTATAATGTTTCCTTCTAAATCTATTACAGTATACCCCTGTAATGCTAAAAGCTTAATTGCTTTTATTTGTTCTTTAACTTTTTCATTTATTGTATTAGATTTAAATATTTTATTCCCAATCATAATCACCCTTCATAAAACCTATTTTTTATATTCCAGATATAATTGTTTCATTACGTTTATCATTTCTCTTACACATGAACCACAGGAAGAAACTTTTCTATGAGCTGCAAGAACTCTATTGTGTATTGCTACCATTTTAGTCTGCTCATCGTAAGTTAGCTGTGATCTTCTACTTTTATAAAAATTATCTAGCCAGTTGTATTCCTCATCATTTAAACATTCTGTAGATCGGTAGGGAAACATTTTATTAAGTAATGCTTTTCTCTCATCACATCCACAGTCCTCAATGCCTACTGCTTCAGTAACTTTTTCTACTACTTTTTTTATTCCAGTTGCTTTTGTGAACTTTTCTATACTATCTCCTAAACCTTTAGATTTTGGAGCAGCTTTTTTCTTAATTGCTTTTTTAGCTTTAACCTGTTTTGCCATAATAATAATCTTTTGCTACTTCTTTTTTTATTGTTAGTTTACACCTTTTAAGTGTTTTAAATACAGACTTACTGCTTATGGTAGTAGCTGTAGAAATCTTTCTTATACTAGGTATGTGATATACATATAGATTTAACATCTTTTTATCATACCAATACATATTGTTAATAGTCTTTTCAATTTTGTTAAATACTACTTCTAAGTTTTCTTTTACTTCAACAATATCTGGTATGTTAAACTTTTCATTAAGCCTTACTGTTTGTATTGCTTTTTTCTTATGGTCATCTATCATAATACTTTTAAGAGTTCTCATAATGTAACCTCTTACTTTTTTATGATTTAATTTATTATCTACATAAAGCTTTTTGTAATCAAATGATTTAGTATTTAATAATTTTAAATACATAGTTTGAACGAAGTCTTCAGAATATAATTTTTGATTTTTATTCATAGCATAAACCTCAACAAAGTTTATCCATTCTTTATGGAATCTTGTTATGTTATGTATGGTATAATTCTTATTCATTTAACTAAAACTAATGTTGCATTAGGTTCTAGTTCATCAAGTAGTGCTTCGGTTAGTTTCCATTTTAGTCTCCAGACATCTGTCTCGAAACCTTTAACTTCAACAAGCTCTATTGAGCCATTAGGATAAATTACTTTGAAATCTATAAAGTAATTACATATTTTCTTTTCATTTACATACAATCTTAATGGATGCTGAGGTATGTACTCAGCAATTTCTCCTGCTTTTAATCTCCATTCTAACTCAGCAGCATAAGCAGCCTCTTTCTTACTATGGTAGGTTCGACCATTGAACTTCTGCTTAATTGCTTTGTACTTATTTCTGTTTTGATATTTCTTAGTGTACATACTAAGCGATACATTATACGAAAAATATCAATACAAAACAATACTTTTATATACTTTTTATTCTTCTACCTTTATTTCTTCATTCAGCAAATTCCATGCTGCATTCATTTTTTTTAGTTTTTCATCTAAACTTTTAGCTTTCAATTCAAATCTCATGATTGCTACACTAGGATTAAAGAAGTCTTTGATGTACTGACCTAATTTCCTCATAGGTCTCATGTTATTAATATTCATACTCATATTCTTATTTTTTATCTATTTGTTTTAATTTTCTTATTGCCCACTCAATACCAGAAGTTCCTCCCCAAGCGTTCCAAGCTAATTTGCCACACCCTTTTCCATAGGGAGTGTCTTTATGTTGTTGATGTCTTTTAAATGAAGCCATTCTAGCAATAGTGTCTCTACTTATTTTTTTTTTATTTGCAAGCTGTGAAGCTCTTTTTTTACCTGTTGCTTCAAGACAAGAACCCCATCCATTTTTTTCTGCCCATTTAACAGCACTCTTAGCATTATTAGAAGCAGAAGCAGGATAGTCATTGTATGATTCAAGATTAACCTCCTCATATTTATCTCTGTATTGAGTAGAGCAGACTGCTAGTCTTTGATCTGTATTTGGAAATTCGCTTACACTTGTAGAATTGCTCATGCACCTTTGCATAAAATCTTTCCTACTTTCTGATGATTTTGGTTTTGGTAATGGCATAATTATATATTTTTTATTTTATTGTTAGGTGTTTCTTCAGAATGTACTACTATTATGTATTTAAAGTCTAAATCATTCATAGAATACAAACCATCAAAAATTTTATTTAATTTTAAATTAACATGATTTTGTAATATGTGACCATTAGTAAAATTTTTAACTTGTAGAATTAAACATGGAACTGTATCATAAACAAATTTAAGTTTACAACCATTTAAAATATCAGCCATGTTTTTCATACCATTTTGTTTTAAAAATAAAATATGAATCTTAATTATATCATAAATTAATTTTTCATCAGATTTTTGATTCCAATTATTTTCTTCATTAAATAAAAATTTGTTATTACTTAGATTTAACATTTTGTTTTATTGTTTTAGGTTATATATTTTTAGATTTGTATATTTCGTTCTCATGGTTTCTTTGTGAAGATTCTCCTGCTAGAGTATATCTTTCCTCTAAGTATTCTCTAAAAAAGGTTAGTATTTTATCTATTGACAGTCTTTCGTAAAACTCTCCATACTGACCAGAGATAATTCTTTTAAACAATAAAGTAAGATCAGACATTTTAAACATATAAAACTCCTCAACAATCATACCAGAACAAAGGTTTATTTGCTCCTCGCTCATTGGTTTATTTAGGTTTAAAACTTTATTTAAATACAACAGCCAGAAAGTAATTAAACCCTCAGTAAATTGTCTGCCCTGCTGGTTTTGAAAATTACCAATACTAGGAGCTTTACTGCTCATAGCTTGTTCTATAGTTTTAACTTTACCAGAAAATGCTAAACAGTTTTTAGGACTGTATCTTTCTAGCAAGTTCTTCTTGGAACTCTGTTGAATAGCTGAGTCCATTTTTATTACTTTGTTTTCCATTTATTATTTTTTGTGGGTAGATTCCTTTCCAACCATTAGCCATAGCAGCTTCTATTGATTCTACTGCATGAGATTCATTGTCTGATTCGTTTACAAGCTTTTTTAAAGCAGCTTGTTCACTTTGTAAAGTCCTGTAATTGAACTTAAATTCTTTAGCCTTATATATCTTCCAATTATTCCAAGTATTTAAAAATTGTTTTGACTTATAAGGATATACTACTACTTCTTTTTCTTCTTCTATCTTCTTACTTCTATCTTCTATCTTCTTTGAAAAGCTTTTTTTGGGTTTCTTTTGGGTTTTAGGTCTACCACCTTTTAGTCCATTAAGTCTCTGTTTTTCTCTAAAAGAATTTTGGTCTAAAACAATTTGTAAAAGTCTTTTGTTATAGAAGTAATCTCCATTATCGATAAATTTTTCTTTTACCATTTCTGGCAGGTTTTCCCAGTCGTATCCCAGAAATAACCTAAGCCTTTTTTTGGGTATTCCATTTGTATCATTTACACTCCATTGTTTGCATAATAGAGTAATATATACACCTCTTTCTTCCATAGTTAAATCCATAACTCCTGTCAGGAAATCTTGAGCATATAATTGAAAAGCAGGTGCTTTAGTTGACATAGTGTATCTCTTTTTTTAAACCAGTATTACTAGCATACATATCGTTAATTTGATTATAAATTTCTACTTGTTGTTCTTTAGTTAAATTAGACCAGAAAATATCCACTCTATCTTTGTAAGTTGATGTGTTTATATTTAAAATATTACTAGCCAATAACATACAATGTCTAACTCTATTTCTAAAATTTATATCAGTTTCCATATAATCTTCACATCTTCTAATGGAATAAACTATAGTAGCATGATCTCTTTTTATATAGCTTCCTATTATAGCAAAACTATAAGGAGTACATTTCCTAGAAATATAAGAGTAGATTTGTCTAGCATCACAAAATCTTCTTTCTCTAGTTTTCTTAGAGATATTAATTTTGTTGTAGGTAGATTCTACTATAGCTTTAATTTCTATTAAATCGTGCATTACAGTAATTCTTTCTTTTCTAAAAGTCTATCTATTTCTTTATCAATAGATTTTAACCTTTCATCTATAAGGTCATATTTAAAATAGTTTTCTATTAGAAGATCATGTTCAGCTACAAGATTTATTAATTTTCTTTCTATCATCATTTTAGTCTCAGCTTTAGAAACTAAACAATAAGTACTATTAATCTTTCCTGTCTTAGGATTTCTAGCAGAGCCTTTCACTCTTATAAGAAAGTCATAAAGTAGCTCGCTAACTCTAGGCTGTACTGTACTATAAGTTAATTTGTTCTGTGATATGTTAGCTATTTCTCTTGAGGTCAAACCCTGTGGGTTGTTCTTTAATATTAACCACACTAAATGTCTATTGTTTTTGATAGTTGGTAAGTGTGAAATATAAGATGTATTTCTATTTATAATTGTTTCCATAATTAAAAGGGTAAATCGTTAGGTTCTTCATTATTAATTTCATCATCTGCAAGTGTGGGAATGTTAACTGTGTTTTTTATTCTCCACTCTGAAGAAGATTTGATTGATTCTTGCAGCCAAGAAGGGATAAAATCATTTGCAGAATTAATAGCATCTGCATTATAATTATCGTTGTAATCCCAGATAAAGCTGTGGTTGAATTGTGCAGGACATTCAAGACCTTTAGGTAGTGTAGATATACCTCCTATATTAGCATAGGTCTTGTCTCCTACAGAATTATGAACTATTGAAAGCATACACTCAGCTCCTAGTAGCTTGCCTAAATCAAAAGACTGGCAATCATCTGGAGTTAGTGCTTTACCTCTCCAGTTATTTAAAAAAGGAAGTAAGGCAGATTTCTCATGTAAAGATTTAGTAAACTGTCTTTCTATTACATAAGGCTGCTCTCCTTTATCTGAGTTAAACACTTTACTTAAAGTAGGAAGTTCAAACTTTAATCTAATTACAGTTCTGCTTTTCTTTTCTCCCTGCCATTCGTAAGGTATAGTTCCAATGTCGATCATTGAAATACATCTTGCAGGATAACTTCCTGAAGGAATAATGTCTCTTTTTACAGAGGGTGAATTTGATAGTATCATATTTATTTATTTAGGGTTTGTTTAAGGTTTAATAATTTAATTACTGGGTCAAAGTATTTGTCATTCTTTATAAGCTTATAGCTTATAGTTTGTCCTGCAAGAAATGGAGTAAATGGCAATTTATTAAACCATACTGCATTGTCTCCATTTTGCAGAAACACATTAAATACAAAGTTTCCATTTCTAGTTCTTCTAGGTTCGCTTATAGATTCAACTGTTTGATTCATTTTAATTATCATGGAATTGCGCTTTTAAGATTCTTTTTTGTTTACCATGACTGGTAGCTTTTATCTTGCCATGTCTAATTCTTTTTATTACTGTATCTCTACTTAGATTTAAGTAGTTAGCAGTTTCATCTATAGTCATTTGTACATTTAAATCATTAGCTTTTATTATAGCTTCAAATACTGTCATCTTATCTGTAAACTCAAAGCCAAATTCGTTGTAAAGTTTAGTATCTAAATTTTCTGCCATTATGATTGTGGTGTTAGGTTAAACAATTCTATTCTTCTTTGTAATATTCTTAAAACTTCATCTTGATATTTACTAGGTATTTGTTTATATCCAGAAAACCAGTTATTTCTAATTGACAAAGGATTTTTGGTATAATGTTCTGCTAATACTTTTATTAGCTGTTTTTGTTGGTCGCTATCTAATAAATTAAATAGCAGTTGAATGTTCTGCTCCATTTGTTATAATGTTGTTGATTACGTTAGTTTTAAGTTTTCTGTATTGTATAGGGTTTATGTCTAAATAGTTGCCATTAATATCTACTACGTTTAAAGCAATTTCAAATGTGGCAGCTATGTTGTTATAATGACAAAAGCCATCTATTTCTATAATAAAATTGCCAGATTTCATTTGTACGTTATCTAAATCATAATTAGTAGAAGTGTAAGCATCTAAATAAAATGGAAGGCTAATAGGTTGTAAATCAGAGATTAATTTTGTAAATTGTATGTGAATCATTACTGTTTATTATATATTATTATTATTATAACCAATACAAATATATAAAAAACAATACAATAAAAAAATAAAAAGTACAATATAATTGAAATAAACCTAAAAAACAGTACAAATAAGTATAACAACCTAAACCTAAAATGAAAGATACTTACCAAAGAATTAATAAGATTATTGCACATTATGGCATTACATTAAACTTGTTTTGTGAAAAACTAGGATTAATGTCAACAGCTACTATTTCAAAAATTATCCACGAAAAAAGAACACCTTCACAAAAAACTATAGGCAGAATTATAAATGCTTTTCCTGAAATAAGCTATGAATGGCTAGTGAATGGAGAAGGAGAAATGTTAAAAGAATCTAAAGTTCAAGCACAGCCAGTAGATCATGATAATTTTACGCTAACTGCTGTACAGGTTACAGAATTTATGAGAAAGTATTATCCATACAGCACTAAAGAATCAGAAGATAAAGTAGTAAGGTTAATAGAAAAAAGCCATGACAAAATAATTAACTTTTTAAAAGCTTCCTATATACCAGAAAAAGTAAGTAGGGAGGTACACTTTAAAGCTTTAACAGAAAAAATGTATGAAGGTAATAAAGTGCTTGATACTAAAATCACCTATCTTAATGAAAAGATGGAGCATATAGATACGTTAATAGAAGAAATAGAAAAATATAATTTAATTGAAGAAATAAGAAAAGTACAATTACAAAATAGAACTAAATAAAAAATAATACAACAGTTTGGGAATGAATGCCTTCTCATTATAATAATATTATCAATATGAAAACAAAAGTGAACAAAAATTTTAGAAATTTTACAAAATCTTTAAACCAAGTTAGTAATCTGCCCTCTAAGGATAGATTTAGAATTTTAGAAATGTGGAGAAAAGAATATGTAAACAAACTAAAAGCTAAATATAATTTTACTAAAACTAAAATTTAATCCCAAAGCTTACTACTGGTTTGAATAAGCGTTTTTAAATTAAATTTTTTGTATTTTATTAAGGTTTTAACATCCTTAATTCCAGCTATTTGCATTAGTTGATGATCTGGCATACCTCGTTCACTCATTAAAGTAATAAATGTTCTTCTAGCTGTATGACTTCCTATAAGTTTCCATTTTGGTAAAATAGTTTCTGTATGATTTTTACCCATATAAGATACTTTTTTTATTTCAGAATCTATTTTTAAATCCTTACAGACTTCTTGTATTTTTAAATTAAATTTTTGACTAGATATTTTTGGTAGTTTCCACTCATATTTATCTAACAAATTTTTTAGTTTTTTATGTAATGGAATAAAAGCTGTAATTTTAGTTTTCTTTGCTTTTTTTACTATGGCTTGTTCTCTTACATCTGCTTTTTCAAATAAAGAATAATCAGAAAATCTTTGACCAGTATAAGCTCCAATTAAAAACAAATCTCTAGCTCTTTCTTTTGCACCTGTTAATTTAGCACTTTCTAAAAGTTTTAACTCTTGTTCGGTTAAATGTACATCATTGGTATCAAATTTTTTAATTTTAATATTATTATAATCATCTAAAACTTTATAGCCTTTTTTACTACACCATGAGATCATTGTTTTAAAAATACTCATGTATCTGTGCAAAGTATTATCATTTAAATTATATTCTTTTCTCATAAATGTTATAAACTCAGAATAGAAATTATCGTTAAGGTCGTTTAATTTATACTGCTTTTTATTTAGCTTTTCAAAGCGCAAAGTTTTTGTAAGCATAGCTCGATACTTAATGAGCATTTTTACACCTACCTCTTGCATTTCTTCTCTTTCTTTAATAAAAGCTTTCCAAAAATCTTTTAAATAAATTATCTGGTTTTTCTTTTTACTAAAATGCTCTTTTAAATGCCCTATAGTAAGCTCTTTGCCATGATTGTCTATAGCTTTATGTAGTTTGTCATTTAACTTTATAAGCTCATCTGTAATCCTTCTAAGCTTATAACTATCTCCACCTCTTTTGGATTTAGGAAGTCTATTTTCTTTAGACCAATTTTCTGGATTTATTTTTAATTTAGTGCTATAAACAAAGTTTTTATTTTCTTTGCTTACAAAGTATTTTAAAAAAATTAAAGTATCTTTATCTGTATTAGGTTTTTTTAAATAATAATTCATAGGTGCAAGAATAGGTGCAAGTAAATATATATTTAAATCCTTAAAATATATAGAACTATAAAGGTTAAAAATATATTACATGAGTATAACCTCTATAAAACAACAAAAAATAAAGCAGGATAACTAATAAGATCAACTCCTGCCACCCCGACTAAAACCTTTGTAAGTCATTGATTTACAGGGGTTTTATTTTTTTGGGTGCAAGAATAGGTGCAAGTTTGTTAATAATTAGGCAATAGAGCCTAAGTCCATAAGCTCATTGAGACAAGTCTTGCCACCAAAAACAACAGCACATCCTATGGCAGGTTTTTTTCCTCTTTTAGCATATGCAAAACTATACTGGTCAAAGTCAATTCCACAACCAACTTGACATCCAAAAATTTTAAAGTTAGCTCCTACAAAATATTCTGTATAGGCTTGAGTATGTAAATGTCCCTGTACTGTACTCATCAGATCACCTTTACATTTAGTCCTAGCTGTACCTGCTTCTCCATGTATATACTGAACATTATCATAAACAACTCGATCTTTAAACTTCCATTTAGGAGTATTTAGAACATCTTTGTATTTTTTAATCCATGCCTTTGGAATGTTGCCAGAAAAAGCTTTTCTACGAATTAAACGATCATGGTTACCAATTATTACATCTGCTTTAGGAAAAGCTTTATACCACCTAGAAATTCTTTGTATAGCGTATTCTAATTCTTGACCACCACTCATACCATCTGGGTCGCTTTCATGATATGAGCTGTAATGGTTATCTATTAAATCTCCTATAAATATTACTTTATTGCAGTTATGTTTTGCATAAATAAATTTGCAATGATCTAAATAAGAATCTTTACAAAATGGCTCGTGTAAATCTCCTATTACAAGTATTCTGGATTTTCTACAAGTAATATTTTCATAGGCAATTTTTTTATTGCCCTTAATTCTTGGTCTTATTTCTATCATTTACCCTGTCCTTTATATCTTTTCAAGTAATGTTTTGAGGATTTGAGTTTGCTAGATTTATTTTTAGAATGTATTCCTTTTCGTTTTTTAGATTTTGATTTATATATACTTAATATTTGATTTTTAGCCATTATTGTTTTCTAACTTTTTCTATTGATCTGCCACCAAAATAAGCTCCTATACAAGTAATTAAAACAATTTGTAATAGTTCAGTCCATTTTTCTTCTACTTCAAAACCAATAAAACCAGAATCTATAAATACCATTATTATAGTAGATACTATTAAAAAAATTAAAACCATTGGTCTTACAGAACGAGTTAGCCAATTTCCATACTGTAAATCTGCCTTCCATCTATCAGTAACATTTTTTTGCATATCTGCCTCAGCATTAATAAAAACCTTAGCCATTTCGTTTTCAAATCTTGCTTTTTCTTCTTTGGAAAAAGTATGCTTGTCTATAATACCAGATAATTTTTCTGCTATATTATTTCCAGCTACTCCAAAAATCTTTGCCAATATGTCTTTCATAAATTAATTTTAAAATAACTATAGCTATAATTATAGTATAAAAGTTTATGTGGCTTTCTCCACATATTCCCACAATGTGTTTTAAGTTTTCTATCATTTTTTGTTTTTCATTAATACATCACTACTAGGTCTAGTTACAATATCTGTAACTATTGATTAGGTCTAATTTTTTCTATAGGCACTAAAATAGTATCTCCCTCTAAGGTAACAGCTACAATATGGGATGCTACTTTTGGTGGAGTATAAGTTCCGCATCCCAATAACAATATAAAAAACAATAAAATTATTAAAGGGAATAATATTTGTGCCATTGATATTTTCATCTTTTATAAACTTTAATTTCTAATTGATCTATTCTTTTATCAAGTTGCTCCTCTAACTTTTCTAAGTGATCTTCTAAATACAATATTTTTTGGTCTATAATGTCATGAGATTGAGCTGGAGGTAGTTTTTTAGCTACTTCTATTTCTTGTTTATTTATATCTATTTGTTTTGTCAATGTTGAATAAGTCATGGTAATACTAATAATACCTCCGACAACTAAAACAAGACTTTTTAAATCTAAATTAAGGTCTGGTTTACCATCTCCATCAATATCTAAATTCACTTTTTTATCCAACCCCATCACTTATATTTTTATATTCTTTTTTAGCATCAAAACATGGACAAACTTTTTTATTAGTGAAATCTTTATGACCATATATTTTTGCTTCTGGATATTTCTGTTTCAATTCTTTTAATAGTTTTTCTAACGAATTTTTTTGTTCTTCTGATCTTGTATCAATCCAATTATCCATAGTTCTGTCCATACCACCTATATAACAAATACCTATTGAATTTCTATTGTGACCTTTACAATGTGCGCCAATTTTTCTTTCTGGTCTTGCTTCTTGTATTTCTCCACTTAATGTAAATACAAAATGATAGCCACAATCAGACCAACCATTACCAGTTACATGCCACTCTGTAATATCTTCTACATCAAATTCTTTATGTTCTGGAGTAGCAGAACAATGTACTATAAGCTTGTTTATTTTTCTCATAGCTTTTTTGTTTTCATTATAGTATAAACTATAGTACAGACTAAAAGAATTACTTTTAACCCAGTTTCTATTTCAGTCAATGTTAAGGCTAAAACTAAAGAGTTTAAAAAGTAAATCTTCATGTCTGTAAAATCCATTATAAATTATCTTATATACTCATCTACTAAAGGAGCTTCTTCTTCTTTCTTTTCTATTGGCTCATAAGTACCATTAGAAATATCTATATTTATTTCTCCATAATTATTAGATAGCTCTTTTTTAAATTCTTCAATTTTTTCTTGAGCCTTATTTAGTGCATGGAGCAAATGAAATTTTTGATTTTCTAAAGCACCAATTTGATGTAAGGCTTTTGATTCTGTGTTTACATGACCCTGTAAGGTTTCTAGTTCTTCTTTTTTTAATTTGTTACTCATTTTTATTTATTTAAGGATTAATTTTTATTTGTTTTATTTACATTTACATTCTTGTTCCAATTTGTCTACTTTTGCTGTTAGTTCTTGTATTGCTTTTACTAAAGTTGGAATCATATCTCCCATCTTTAAAGATTTCTTTGTTTCCTCATCATTATATTTATAATCACTTACTAAATCAGGTAAAATTTCTTCTACTTCTTGAGCCACAAAACCTGCAATATTTTCGCCATCTCCATTTTTCCAATCAAATCTTCTTGGTTGTAGTTTCATTACTTCATTTAAACCTGTTTCAAGTGGTTTAATATTTTCTTTTAAAGTAACATCTGAAATAGCAGAAATAGAAGTTGAAGTTGCATATACCTGACCAGTTCCACTTACATAAAATCTAAAAACTTGATTATCTGTATCTTTAAGATAATAGCTAAATTGAGTATTACCTACACTTGCAAAAATTCTACCTATAGTACTGCCATCAATCCGAACACCTTTTGTATTTGAATCTACAACAGTTTTACCAAATAAAACATCCCCCCCACTTGTAATACGCATTCTTTCTGCTATACTTGTAGCATTACCTGTTTGAAATGTTAAAGATGCTTCTCCTTGAAAGCTACTTTCATTAACTGCATTTATTTTACATACTGCACCTACACCTGTTCCACTTGGGTCATTTTGATAATATTCTAAAGAACCTAAAGTTTGTACTGCTAAAGAAGTATCTGTATTATCTAATCTTAAAGTAGGAACGCCTGTATTTTTTATTGATACTAATCCTGAACTGTCTATTGTTAATCTATTTGATGTTGCATCTTCATCATAAATAGCGAAATCCCCATTTTGCATACTTCGTATTAACCAGTCACTTCCTGCAATACACGATAATTCTATATTTGCATCTCCTGTTGCTGCTTTAAATCTTGCCCTGCTACTTGCAATATTAACATCTAAAGAATAAGAAGGAATGTCTTTTATTCCTACGTTTCCAGAAGTATCTATAGATATTAAACCATTTCCTGTTAACGAAGGATAATCAGTTGCTAAATATGCAAAAGTTAATGCTTCACTATTTGAATAATCTCTACCAATTCGCCAAGTTGCACCACTTGTTGAATTTTGAAATGCTATAGAACTGTCATCATTTCCTCTATTTACAGTAATAGAAGCACCTTCAACGTGAAGTTTTTGTTCAGGCGAATCAGTTCCTATTCCTACATTTCCTCCTTGCTGTAATATAGTAAGTGCAGGGTAGTAAATATCATTATCTAAAGTTCCTAATTGTAATCTTCCCCCTTGTC
>Ga0209634_1001984_pt1 | contig 14551 bp, 17 predicted proteins | sample LinPmetageLP40_FD_184043 | JGI IMG/M metagenome (GOLD analysis project Ga0209634, IMG submission 184043) | Marine viral communities from the Pacific Ocean - LP-40 (SPAdes) (version 2) | ecosystem: Environmental > Aquatic > Marine > Oceanic | place: Pacific Ocean | collected 2010-08-26
AAAAACCAATGACACTAACTAGTGTTAAAGTCAAAAGCGATTTATTCGAGAATTTTAAAATTGAATGTGTAAAGCGTAAATTTTCTTTCCAAAAACTTGCCGACCGTAGTCTGTTTTTGTATCTTACAGATGAGAATTTCCGTAAACAAATTACAAATCAAATTAATCTCGAAATAAAGGACAATGAATAAAGACTTTAAGTATATCCCCAAGGATAAAAGAAAAAAAATACTTTTAATATGTGATGATATTAGAGTACATTCAGGTGTAGCAACTGTAGCTAAAGAAATAGTACTACATACGGCTCAACATTTTAATTGGATACAATTAGCAGGATCTATACAACATCCAGAAAAAGGTAAAAGATTAGATTTATCTGAAAGTACTAATAAGGAAGTAGGAACAACAGATTCTTCTGTGGTAATATATCCAGTTGATAATTATGGAAACCCACAATTATTAAGAACTATAATAAACCATGAAAAACCTGATGCTTTATTTTTAATTACAGATCCTAGATATTTTACTTATATTTTTAATATGGAACAGGAAATTAGAAAAAAAATTCCTATTACCTATTTAAATATTTGGGATGATTATCCTGCCCCAATGTATAATAGACCATATTATGAAGCTTGTGATTTATTAATGGGTATTTCTAAACAAACAGTTAATATTAATAAACTAGTATTAAAAGACCATGAAGGAAATAGAATATTTAAATATGTACCTCATGGTAAAAACCCAGATATTTATTTCCCAATTCCTGATGGAGATTTAGATTTTGAAAACTTTAAAAAAACTCTAGTAAAAGATAAAACACCTGAGTTTGTACTATTTTTTAATTCCAGAAATATTAGAAGAAAACAAATCCCAGATGCTATGTTAGCATTTAGAGCCTTTTTAGATTCTTTACCAAAAGATAAAGCTAAAAAGTGTTTAATGGTTTTAAAAACAGAAAGAGTAACAGATCCCGGAACTGATTTACCTAAGGTTAAAGAATATCTATTTGATGAAGATTATAAAAATAATGTAATATTCATTGACCAAAAACTATCAGAACAACAGTTAAATTGGTTATACAATTTTTCAGATGTTCATATCTTATTAACTTCAAATGAAGGTTGGGGGTTAGCCAATACTGAAGCAATGTTATCTGGAACACCTATTATAGCTAATACTACTGGTGGTATGCAAGACCAAATGAGATTTATTGATGAAAATGGAAAATGGTTTACACCTAGTGCTGATATACCATCTAACCATAGAGGTACTTATAAAGAACATGGTGAATGGGCATTTCCTGTTTACCCAACTTCAAGATCTATTCAAGGTTCACCTCCAACACCTTACATTTATGATGATAGATGTAAGTGGGAAGATGCCTGTGATAGGATAAAAGAAGTATATGCTCTAAGTAAAGAGGAACGTAAAGCTAGAGGTTTAAAGGGTAGAGAATGGGCTTTAAGTGACGAAGCAGGATTTACATCTGACCATCAAGCAAAAAGAGTTATAGAGGCATTAGATGAATTATTTGATACTTGGGAACCAAGAGAAAAATATGAATTAATAAATACTAATGAATACAAAGGTAAATTTTTAAACCATAAAATATTATATTAATGAGTAAACCAAGATTTGTAATAAGTTGTCCTTATGACACATACTCCGGTTATGGAGCAAGAGCAAGAGATATTGTTAAAGCTATAATTGAATTAGATAAATATAAAGTAGAGTTATTACCTCAAAGATGGGGAGAAACTTCTTGGGATTTTTGTAAAAATCATCCTAAATGGGCATATCTATTAGACCATGCAGCACAACCAGATTGGCAAAAAACCCAACCTGAGATTTGGATGCAGATAACAATCCCTAATGAATTTCAACCTGTTGGTAAATATAATATTGGACTAACTGCGGGTATTGAAGCAACTGCATGTAAAGCAGAATGGATTGAAGGTTTAAATAGAATGGATATGAATTGGGTTTCTTCAAAATTTGCAAAAGATACCTTTCAAAGAATGACTTATGATAAACAAGATCAAAGAACAGGACAAATAATAAAACAAATTAAACTAGAAAAACCAGTAGAAGTAGTATTTGAAGGTATAGATTTAGAAAACTATAAACCTATTCAAAATAATGAAATTAAAACTTTTGACTTTAAAGATATTAAAGAAGAATTTTGTTATTTATTTGTGGGACATTGGATGAATGGTTTATTTGGACATGATCGTAAAAATGTAGGAGTTTTAATTAAGGCATTTTTTGATGCCTTTAAAGGAGGAGTAGGAAAAAAACCAGCATTAATTCTAAAAACATCAGTAGGGGTAGCTTCATATATGAGTAGAGATTCCATATTAGATAAAATTAAATTAATAAGATCACAATATGGGAATGCTAAACTACCTAATATTTATTTAATAAATGGGGAATTTGACGACTCAGAAATGAATGAGTTATATAATCACCCTAAAGTTAAAGCTATGGCTAGTTTTACTAAAGGAGAAGGATTTGGTAGACCCTTATTAGAATTTGGCACTACAGGTAAACCAATCATAGCTTCAGGTTGGAGTGGACATTTAGATTTTTTAACTCCTGAACATTCAATTTTACTTGGGGGTAAATTAGAAAAAGTACACCCATCAGCTGCAAATGATTGGTTAATAGAAGAGGCACAATGGTTTCAAGTAGATTTTAATAGGGCAACAACTTCACTTAAAGAAGTTTATAAGCATTATAAAAAATATTTAAATAGATCTAGAAAACAAAAACAATATATAAAAGATAAATTTACTAAAGAAAAAATGAAAGAAGTTGTTGGTCAGTTACTTGAAACAAAAGTTCCTGAATTTGCTCAGCAAGTTGAATTACAATTACCTAAATTAAATTTACCTAAACTAAATAAAGTATAATATGAATTTTGATGATTTAATAGAATGTTCTCGTTGTGGTTCCGATGCTTGTTATAAACAAGAAGTAAATAAAGAAATATCAATTGAACTATGTTATGGCTGTGGATTCCAATCAAACTCTTTAATGAAGAAGGAATCTGATTTTTTAAAGGAACAAATGGAAACCTTACCTGAATTATATAAAGAATTACTTGATGAGGAAGAAGAAACAGGTAAAATATGGATGCCTTCTACAATCAATGTAAAAGATAAAGGGATGGTATTTGCAACAGGAAATAGTAGAGAAATTTGGCAATGGGGAGCTGTAAAAGCCGTTAAAATTGCTAAAGAAGATAAAGAAAAATATAAAGGAGAAAAATATAAAGCTGATATGTCTACGATAAAACATTTTGGAGAACGTGATTATATAGGTGCCCTTTCTTATATTGGAATACTACCAGAATAAAATATGAAAATACTAGTTACAGGGGGAGTTGGATTTATTGGCACAGCTTTAATAAAAAAGTTATTAAGTGAAAAACATGATGTTTATTCATTAGATAATTATGAAGTTGGTTTAAAGGCAAATGAACAACCTCAATGTATTTACTATAATATTGATATTACTTCAATTAATACATTAGACAAAGATTTTGATTTAATATTTCATTTAGCTGCATTATCTAGAATTCAACCTTCATTTAACAACCCAACAGAAACCTTTAGAGTTAATACTATTGGTACTCAAGATGTATGTGAATTCGCTAGATTATCGGGAGCTAAAGTTATATACGCCGGTTCCTCTTCTAGGTGGCATAATCCATACCAATCACCTTATGCTGCGTGTAAGCACATAGGAGAAGAAGTATGTAAGATGTATAAGAAAACATATGGTTTAAATATTGAAATAGTTAGATTTTATAATGTATATGGACCAGGAGAAATTGTAGATGGTGATTGGTCAGCTGTTATAGGAAAATGGAGATGTCAAGTTAGAGAAGGTCAACCTATTACTATTGTAGGAGATGGTGAGCAACGAAGAGATTTTACGTATATTGATGATATTATTGATGGTTTATGGAAAATTGGAGTTAAAGATGTTAAACATGAAGATGCCTGGGAATTAGGAACAGGTATGAACTATTCTATTAATGAAGTATATAATTGGTTTAAAGAAAGATTTGGTGTTGAATCGATTACAATTTCAAACCAATCTGGTAATTATAGAGAAACAATTCGTGAGAATGATGATAGTTTAAAGAAATTAAATTGGAAACCATCTGATCAATTAAAAAATTATATATTTAGTCTATGAAAATAAGTTATGCAATTACAGTCTGTAATGAATTTGTTGAGATACAAACATTAGTTAATTTTTTATTAGATCATAAAAGACATGAAGATAGTATAGTTGTACTTTATGATACTAAAAATGGTCATGAAGGAATAGAACAATTCTTAAGAGCAAAATCAGTTAATTGTGAAATATCTTGGTTACCGGGTGAATTTAAGGGTCATTTTGCTGATTGGAAAAATAAACTCACATCAATGTGTGATAGTGATTACATATTCCAAATCGATGCAGATGAAATACCTAATAGACTATTAATTAAAAACCTCCCTAAAATAATAGAATCAAACCCAGATAATGAAGTTTATTTAGTTCCTAGAGTTAATACAGTTGAAGGGTTAACTAATGAACATATACAAAAATGGGGGTGGAAAGTTGATGATAAAGGTTGGGTTAATTGGCCAGATTATCAATGGCGTATTTGGAAAAATAAACCTGAAATAAAATGGGTAAATAAAGTACATGAAGTATTAGAAGGTCATAAAACATATTCTCCATTACCCTCTATGGAAGATCTTTCTTTATATCACCACAAACAAATTAAAAAACAAGAAAAACAAAATAATTATTATAACACCTTATGAAAAATAACTTTATAATTATAAGCACTTGCTATAATAAAGATAAATGGGTTAAAAACAATGTAAACAGTTTAAAATCCCAAAGTAACCAAAATTTTAAGGTATATTATGGTTATGATAAATCTACAGATGATACATTAAAATATTTAAAAGAATCAATAGGGGAAGATACAGATAAATATCAAATAATTCATAATAAAGGTGAAAAAAGTTTTTTAGGTAATTTTGTCTATGTTTACAAATATCTAAAAGAAAACCAATTAGTAAATAAAGAGGACATAATTATTGAAATTGATGCTGATGATTGGTTATTAGATTCCTTTGTTCTAGATCAAATAGATAAGACATACCAAAATAAAAAAACATATATGACCTATGGTCAATATATAGAATACCCTTCAGGAGAGCTAGGAGGTCATTTTAATATGCATATTGAAGATCAAATAGATAGTTTAAATGCTTATAGACGTGCTCCTTTTGCTTATAGTCATTTAAGAACTTATAAATCTTGGTTATTGGATAAAATATCAGATAAGGATCTTATTGACCCTAGAACCGGGAAATATTTTAAACATGCTGGAGATTTTGCTTTATGTATGCCTATGGTAGAATTAGTAGGTAAAAAACATATAAAGAGAATAGATAATCCTGTTTATGTTTTAAATAGACATGAAGATTTAGAAAATGAATCTAAAGATAACCTTCATTCACAAAAAGAATGTGATTTATCTATTAGATCTTTACCTGTTAGAGAAAGAATCAAATTTAAATATGATTTAAATCAAAAAATAAGTACTTTAATTGGTAGTTGTGATAGCTATAGTCCTTTATGGAAAAATTTTGATATATTATATAATAGATATTGGGGTTTAGAGACTAGTAATGTATTAGTAAGTGAAACTATTACTGAGTTAAAAACTCCTTTTATAAATGATTACAATATATTAACAGATGGTACTAATCTACAATGGGGTGAAAGGATTTTAAAATCATTAGAACATATTACCACACCCTATGTATTTTTTATATTAGATGATTACTATCTAACAGAACCATTAAGTGAAAATTTTATAAATAGTAAAATTGAGTTGATGGAAAAATATAATGCTGATAAATTATTATTTGATATATTATATCCTCATTATTCATTAAAAGAATTAGAAACAGATAAAGTATACCAATTTAATATGTCTAGCGAATACCTAAACTCAGTTCAACCTGGAATATGGAAGTTAGATTATTTAAAAAAAGTATTAAAATCAGAGTATTCACCTTGGGATTTTGAAATTGCGGGGAATGATTTTGCTTCCCAACAAGAGGGCATTATATTATTGGATAGATTAGACCCACCTGAAGATAAAAATGATATAGAAACTAAAAAAATATTATATAGATTTTATCATAATTTTATTAGAAGGGGAGGTAAAGTTTCAGAGGGTTGGGAAAAATTATATATAAAAGAAGGATTAGAGTAATATGAAAAAAATAATATTGTGTGATTCAACGATGCATCCAACCCCCATTTTAAAGGGATGGTGTTTAGGTCTTTTAGATTTAGGACATGATGCTAGTTTTTTGCCTATACCACAATATTCTATTTTAGACATTAATGAAGAAGTAGATATTTTAATTTATCCTTTTATTACTGAAAACCATATCCCACAATTTGAAACTTTTAAAAAGCGATATCCTAATACTAAAATTATAGGATGTAGAGATCAATGGGATCCTTCATATTTTAAACTTAAAGGGATTGTTGATTTTTTTGTTGCTGCCTTAGATGATACCCCATCATTAAGAAAAGAATATAAAGAAAACGGATTTGATCTTTATAATATACCTTTAGCAGGTAATGATAAATTATTTTTTAAAAGTAATCAAGAAAAACAGTTTGATGCTTGTTGGATAGGAAATCTTTCACATGGGTATAGAAGTGAAGATAAATTTTTATATCCAATTTTAGATAAATATAAATGTTTTTTAGGTGGGATAACTTATAAAGAATATAAACATGGATTTATTCCTTATAATACACATAATCCTATTAGAAATCAAAGCAAGATTAATTTAAGCTTTCATGTTCCCTATCAAAAACCAAATAGAGGTAAATTTTATGATAGAGTAGATTGTAATCAAAGTGTATTTAATATTGCATTAAGTGGAAATTTTCAATTATGTGATCACCCCTTAGTTACTGATTATTTTAAAGGTAATGTTGTATTAGGTAATGAAGATAACTGGTTAGAATTATTTGAATATTATATAAATAATGAAAAAGAAAGAGAAGAATTAGCTTATAATGCTATGATTATAGCTAAAAAAGAACATACATGGAAAAAACGAATGGAACAATTCATTAACATTTTAGAATTACACTATGCAGGGTAAAAAAATATTTATAACAGGTGGAGCTGGTTACTTAGGGAAAAATTTAGTAAAACGTTATTATAAAAATAATGAAATTACAGTTTATTCTAGAGATGAAGCAAAGCATTATTATTTAAAAAAAGAATTTCCTAATATAAAATGTATAATAGGTGATATTAGAAATTATGATTTATTAAAAAGAGCATCTTCAAATCATGATATTGGAATTTTTGCCGCTTCATTAAAACAAATTGGAGCTGTAGACCAGAATGTTGAAGAAGGAGTTAGAGTATTAATTGATGGTGCTTTAAATTCAAGACGTGTAGCTGAAGAGAATAATTTTGAGGCAGCATGTTTTATATCCTCAGATAAATCTAGAGCAGCAACCACTTTATATGGCGCAATGAAATTTGTAGCAGGTGAATCTTTTATTGTTAATGCTGAAGACTCTAATGTAAAATTATCAACTGCTGTGTATGGTAATGTTCTTAACTCAACAGGTAGTGTTATTCCTTTAATTTGGGATGCAATAAATAAAGATTATTCCCTAACTTTATATTCTGAGGAAATGACTAGGTTTATGATTGATATTGAACAAGCAATGGATTTAATTGAGTTAGGTTTAAAAACTACTGGTTTTAATGTTATACCTAATTTATCTTCATTTAAAATAAAAGATTTATTTGAAATATTTAAAGAAGATCATGGGTTGAAATACACTTCAGGTGAACCTAGAATATCAGAAAAATTACATGAGATGATGATATCTAAAGAAGAAGTACCAAGAACATATTATGATAAAACTAATGATGTGTATTTAATGCACTATAAAAATATATATGGTGGAGAATTTGAATGGGATAATTTCACTAGCGATATAACAGTTTTTAGTAAAGGAGAATTAAGAGAATTATTACAATCACATTTTTATTTTAAAGCATGAAAATATTAATTACAGGAGGTGCTGGGTTTATAGGGACCCACTTAGTAAAAGGATTATTAGCTCAAAAACATGAAGTTTTTGTGTTTGATAATTTTTCAACTAGTGACATACAAAAAATGTCTGATGATACTCCATACATGGGAGGTGATGTTACAAGAAAATATGATATAAATAGATTACCTACTGATTTTGATGCTGTTTATCATCTAGCAGGTTTATTGGATGTTAAAGCATCTTTGGAAAATCCAAGTTTTTATACTTCAACTAATGTTATGGGCACTTGTAATATGTTAGAATTTTGTAGAACTAACAATATAAAGAAATTTATTTATGCTTCATCCTGTGCCTCAGATAAACCATTATCAAGTCCATATGCTTTAACTAAATATTTACCTGAGTATTATTGTAATTTATATAATAACATTTATAATATGGATACTTTAAATGTTAGATTTTATAATGTATATGGAGAAAACATGAACACATCAGGGTATAGATTAGTATTATCAATATTTTTAGAAAAATACGGTTTAAATGAACCATTACCTATAGTAGGAGATGGAGAACAAACAAGAGACTTTATTTATGTTGGTGATATTGTTTCAGGCTTAATTAAAGCTTTAAAACCTAACACTTCAGATCTTAGAACTATTAATTTAGGTAATAATGCTTCTATTAGTATTAACGATATAATTAAAATGTTTAACTCACCTCCAACTTTAAATATCCCAGATAGAGATGAACCTAAACATATATCTCCAGCTAATATATCATTAGCAAAAGATTTATTAAATTGGGAACCTAAAATGGAATTAAAAACGTGGATCAAAAAACAAATAAGATGAAAAAATTAATTATATCTCCTCATATAGATGATGAGGTTATAGGTTGTGGTGGTATTATAGATGAAAACACTTTTGTTTTATATTGTGGTTTTGATGAAACCCATATAAAAGGAGATTGGGTAAGAAAAAGACCAGATACAAATGTAAGATTGGCTGAATTAAATAAAGTTCAATCTTTATTAAAATTTAAATATGAAATTCTGTACAATAAAGTAAACCATTATATAGAACAAGATTTAATTTCATCATATGAGAAAATAATTAATGAATTTAAGCCTGATCAAATTTTTATTCCAAATCCTTCATATAATCAAGATCATAGAACAGTTTATAATGCTTCTATGGTTGCTTTAAGACCACATGATATAAATCATTTTACTAAAAAGGTATTAATATATGAACAACCACAAGTATATCTTTGGAATAATACCTCTAGAGAATTTAAACCAAATTATTTTGTTTCTATTGATATTAATAAAAAAATAAAAGCCTATAAATTAATGGCTTCACAAGTTAGAACATTTAGAAGTCCTGAAATGTTAAAATCACTTGCACTTTTAAGAGGGGGGCAAGGAAATTTTAAATATGCTGAAGGGTTTGAAATAATAAGATGGGTTGATTAATGATTTATATTTGTGCATATAGAGATTGGGGTATAGAAATATATAATAATGTTAAGGATAACCATAACCAAAATATTATTTTAATTAATTCTAAAAAAGAATTAACTCAAAAGTCATCTTTATTTAAAACAGAAGATGTTTTATTCTTTTTAGGTTGGAGTTGGATTATTGAAGATGAAATTGTAAATAACTATAGATGTATTTGTCTACACCCTAGTCCTTTACCTAAATATAGAGGTGGATCACCAATTCAACATCAAATAATAAATGGTGAAAAAAATAGTTCAATTACATTTTTTGAAATGAATAAAAAGTTAGATGCTGGTAAAATATTACATCAAAGAGAATTTTCTTTAAAAGGGGAGCTTAATGATATATTTAAAAGAATTATAAGCTTAGGAACTACAGGGATACTTACTTTACTATATTCAAGAATAGAGGGAATAGAACAAGATGAATCACAAGCAACTTATTACAAAAGAAGGAAACCTGAGGAAAGTGAAATAACCATTGATGAAATTAAAAATAAATCAGTAGAATATTTACATAATAAAATAAGAATGTTAAATGATCCTTATCCTAATGCTTATATTAAAGATAAGGACGGAAATAAATTATATATAACTAAAACACAACATAATGATTAAAGTAATAATTTTAGGACATAAAGGTATGTTAGGCCATATGGTAAACAAAGCTTTCCATACATTAGAAAACAGTGATAAATTAGAAGTAATTACTATAGATAAAAGATTCCCTAAATGGGAAAAATCAATGTTTGAGGATATTGACTTTGTTATTAATTGTATTGGGGCAATACCTCAAAAAACTAAGAAATTTGATATAAATTGGCAAATACCTGAATGGTTAGAAAAAAATACTAAATGTAAAATAATTCACCCAAGTACAGATTGTGAAATGGATGATGATAGTTATGGCTTAAGTAAAAAAAGAGCAGCAGATTTTATTATAAGTAAAGGTAAAAAAACTAAGATGCTTCAAACTTCTATAATTGGTCCTGAAATAGATTCTAATGCTAGTTTATTAGAATGGTTTTTATCACAAAAAGGTGAAATATTTGGTTATACAAAAGCTATGTGGAATGGTAATACAACATATGAGTGGAGTAAATTTTGTTTAGATTTAATATTTAATTGGGATAATTACAAAAAACATACTATATTAGCCAGCAATACAGTTTCTAAATATGAATTATTAAATATGTTTAAAGAAATATATGATAAAAAAGATATTACAATAAAAGAAAAAGATTTAGGTAAGGATAAAACATTAAAAGGAGATTTAATAACAAAAAATATCCAAGAACAATTATGGGAGTTGAAGAATCTAAAATAATATTTCTATCAGAAATGGGGTTTGAAGGTAAAATACCTTCTAATCATACTAATATGCGTACTGAATTTGCTTGGATGTATGCTTTAAATGCTGATCATAAAAATATACATTTATATGAAAGTGTAAAAAATTATGACCATGTATTTTTAATTTTACCTAAAGGCAAATTAAATTTAAGTGCTGAAGGAAGTGAAATATCAAATAATCCAAATCCTGTAACAGATTTATACGCTTCAGGTTTTATAGATATATTAATAAACCATAATAAAAAGATTCACTACATACAAGAAGGTCCTAATTGGTGGTTTAATGATTATAATATTATAGACCAATTTAATTTTTATAACATATTATCTAAGTGTGATACTATATTTTCACATAATGAAATAGATGAAAATTTTTATAAAGGATTATTCCCAAACACTAAAGTTAAAGTAATTAAAACATTATTGATTGAGAATTTAATTAAACATATTACACCCACCAAAGAAGATAAAGTAATTATAGGTGGTAATTTTGCAAGGTGGTATGGTGGTTTTCAAAGTTATATAGTAGCAAATGAGTTTCAATGTGAGAAATGGGTACAAGATTCACACGCTAAACGTAAGAATGAGTCAAATATACCAGATTTAAACCATTTACGTAGACTACCTTGGGCTGGTTGGATAAATGAGTTATCTACGTTTAAATACGCAGTACATTTAATGCCAACAGTAGCAGCAGGAACATTTAGTTTAAATTGTGCTTATCTTGGTATACCTTGTATTGGAAATAAAGATGTTGATACACAAAGATTATGTCACCCTGAATTATCAGTATCTGTGGATGATGTAGAAAAAGCTCGTATATTAGCCAATAGGTTAAAAAATGATAAAGAATTTTATAATAAATGTAGTAACCAATCTAAAGAATTATATAGAAAGCACTACGACTTAGATATATGGAAAAAAGAAATCAACAACATACTGTAGTAATACCTAGTCATAATACACTAGAACATTTAAAAAATACATATCAAAGTATAAAAAAATATGCTTCAAATGTACCTATGGTTATTATAGATGATGCATCTGAAGATGGTACTGATATATGGTTAAATAGTTTAAATGATAAAAATTTAACTGTTGTTATAGGTAAAGAAAGAAAGGGGCATACCTACTGGTATGATGAAGGAATGAGAATAGCCAAAACTGATATAGTATCTATTCTACACTCAGATATGATTATTGGTCCTAATTATTTTGAAAATATGCTCAAACACCTAGAAAAAGGGAAGGTTGTATGTGCTACAAGAATTGAACCACCTATTCATCCAGCAGGTTTAGAAAAGCATGTTCAAAGTTTTGGTATGGATTATAATGATTTTACTTGGGAGGCATTTGAAAGTTTTTGTGTAGATACATCTAAAAAAGATAAAGATATAACTACAAAAGGTATATTTGCTCCTTGGATGTTATATAAAGAAGATCATTTAAGTATAGGAGGACATGATCAAAGATTTACACCTTATGGGTATGAAGACTCAGATATATTTAATAGGTGGATACAAGCAGGATATGAAATGATTCAGTCTAGAGATTCTTTATGTTACCATATGACTTGTAGAGGCCATAGATGGAATAAAGGAGTTGGTATTGAAAATTCCGATTATAAGGAAACAATGGGTAGATGTAGAAAGGAATTTTTAAGAAAATGGGGTGAATGGATACAAAATGATCAATATCAATATCCTATTATAAATCCTAAATACGATAAAGGAATAATTATAAAGAATTGTAATGAACAAATTATTGAGATGTTAGAACCTTGGTTTGATACTCTTTATGTAGATGAAGGTAATACTAAAACTTTAATTAAAAACTATATTGAAAAAGAACAACCGAATACCATTGTAGATTTAAATCAAAAAATCTTACCCTATGATAATGAAAAACAAAATGGGGTATTAGTTAATATAGATGCTACTAGATTTACACAACAGGATTATATTTTTTTAAATCAACTATCAGCTATAATACAAGATAGTGGTCAAATTGGAGATTTTGAATTAGGTAATCTTAAAATTAGCATAATAAACATGCAAGAATATGTGGTTTATTAAAATATTTTTCGTATATTTATGCCTAATTTAAAAAGGTTATATATTTATGCAACAGACTATTAAAACCCCCCGTAAAGTGAAAATGATTCCATGTATTAAGTGTAAAGAAGATATGCCCGAGTTAAGACTAACTCAATATGGGTATAAAGTATGCGTAAATTGCTCCACAGTAGGAACAAAAAGAGGTGTACCTGTAATGAGAGGAACAGGTGATCATACTTGGACTGAAACTATAATAATGGAAGAAGAACAATATGAAGATTTTGTAATTGCTTCTGCTATTGAGAGAGGTGACACAAAAGCAGCTAAAGCTGAAATGTTAAATATGGATAAGGAAGATCGTAATTTACAAGGACCATACCAAATTATCAATAATACAGATAAAGATAGAAGCTAATGCCTAAGGCAAAACCACTATCCAAAGAACAAATTGTAGCAGCCCAAGCGAAAACCAAATCGAATATGGCTGCTGCAAGGTATCTTCATGTATCATACCAACATTATAAACGATATGCTAAGTTATATAAATTGTTTGATGGTCATAAAAACCAAAGTGGTAAAGGTATTCCTAAATTTTTAAATAACGGTAAAAAAGATCCTGCACTTTTAGATATAATTGAAGGTAGAGTAAATGCTTCTTCATTTACTCCTGCAAAGATAAAATATAGGCTTATAGAGGAAGGATATTTATTAGAAGAATGTTCAATATGTAGTTTTAAAGAACGCAGGGTACTTGATTATAAAATGCCTTTATTATTACATTTTAAAGATAATAATAAATCTAATTATAGTAAAGAGAATACTGAATTACTATGTTATAATCATTATTTTTTAACTGTAGGAGATATTTTTACTGAAAAGGATGTTAAACAAATAGAATCATCTCAAGAACATTTTGGTACTACAGATAAAATAGAATGGGAAGTTGATGATTACCATTTACAACGTTTAAAAGAATTAGGGTTAGATGGAGATGAAGATGATACTAATCAATATATTTCTAGAATATGAAAAAAGCAAAACGAGCAAGATCTATAGACAAAAAACATTATAAAATAACTACAGATTATAATAAACAAAAATCCAAACATTTAGAAAAATTAACAGATAAGATACTTAAACAAGATGAAAAATCAGAACAGTTAAAATCTAAAACAATGAAAGGTGATTTTTTAAAAAACTTTTAATTATGAGAATTTTTATATTATTATTTATATTATTACTTTACCCTACAACTCCTATAACTCAAGAGAAACTTCCTGAAATTAAAATTAAAGAATTAAAGGAAAAAATAGTTGAAGTTAAAGGTATGGAAGAATTTTTATTTGCTATTGGTCATAAAGAATCAGGTAATAGATACTTCATTGTAAATAGGTATGGTTATATGGGAAGATACCAATTTGGTCAATCAACTTTAAAAACATTAAAAATTAAAGTAACTAAAAAAGCATTCTTAAACAGCCCAGATTTGCAAGAATATGCAATGCAAC
>Ga0209634_1001985_pt1 | contig 14543 bp, 22 predicted proteins | sample LinPmetageLP40_FD_184043 | JGI IMG/M metagenome (GOLD analysis project Ga0209634, IMG submission 184043) | Marine viral communities from the Pacific Ocean - LP-40 (SPAdes) (version 2) | ecosystem: Environmental > Aquatic > Marine > Oceanic | place: Pacific Ocean | collected 2010-08-26
TTGTTGTGAAAAATTCACACCATTTGCTCCAGCAAAGTTTAAGTAGTTACTAGCCAACGTTTGTTGACTTTGACTTGGTATAATACTACCAAATTGAGGACTTAAAGCCATAATTTTTTAATTTTTTAGTTAAATTTTTTTGTTTTTATTTTTAATTTTGTTGAGTCTAATCCACTAATTGCTTTTACTTTTAATCCATTAATAAAGACGTTTCCATCGGCAACCTGCCTAGGTCCATCTTGCGAAGGGTTTTTAGAACTGCTTATGATATTTTTAATACCATCAGCTTTTCCTTGCTCGTAAAAATGATGAGCGATTTTATCAGCATTCATAGCAGCGTACATTGCTTTATGATAACCCGCAGGATCAACTATACTTCCACTTTCATCAGTATATTTACTAACAAAGTTTTGTACATCAACCTGTGATTCACCTACTTTACCTGGATCTTTAATACCGTACCTAAATTTTTTATCCCCAACGTTGAAATCAAAACCTTTGAATTCGTTGCTAAATAATTTTTTAGTGCGATCTCTAAAATCACCATGTAATTTTGTAGCATTTTCTTGCTGCTGCTTGTATTGGTCGTAAAAGCTTAGCGCTTCTTGTTGTTCTTGAGTAACGCCCGGTCTCAACTTGATCTCGTCGTAGTATTTACTCTTTGAACTTTCAAGAAACTTTTTAGCATTTGCAACTTCTTCCTTAAACGCAAGTTTCTTCTTACGTATTTCTCTTGGCTCATCAACATCTTCATCAAAATCAAAATTGTCTTCCATGAGAAAGCTAATTTCTTCTTGATCTAAATGTGGTTTTGCCTTTGTGTAATATTCTCTTAAAACATCTTTAGAACTGTAATTACTGTAGTCTTTATTTAAAGCAACGTAATCTTGAACAGTACCACCAGTTTCTTCCATGAATGAAACTAATTTTTCTATGTTTTCTGGCAAAGGTTTTCCTAAAACTTTTTCATCTCTTTTAGCCTCTTTAACCTCTTTAGTTATTTCCTCTACTTCTTGTTCTTCTTCAGTTATTTCTTGAATCGGGATAACTTCTTCAATAGCTTCGCTGGACTCTGGTACTTGTTTGTCCACTTCAGAGCTATCTCCGGTTTGTTCGCCCACATCCAACGTCTCTGTTTCTCCGATTTGAATGGCATTGTCTTCAGTTTTTAACGCTTCGGATGGTATATCTACCTTTATTACATCTGGTATAACTTCTCCTTGAGCTTCTGGTTTAGTAAGATCTACTTTTATTAAGTTGTCTTTACCTTGATTTCCTAAATTTTTAGGTTTCTTTTTTTTGATTTTAAACTCACCTTCTTGCTTGACAGGTTCATTTACTTTTGTTTCTTCTGACATGATAAAATATTATATAATTATTAAATAGTTAACTAGGCGGCATCATATTTTGTAAACCAAACGTGCCTAGTTGTGATGAGTCTCCACCCTCAAAATCGACTGGAGCTGAATCATTTTGTCGTTGATTTATTAATTGACTTTGTTGAGTTCCTTGTAATTTAACTCGTTTGTCTTTTCTATCTTCTATTTCTTTTTCTTTACTACTTTCAACACCTAGCTTTATTTGCGCTAGTTGTTTTTGATATTCAAACTCTTGAGCCATCAACTGTTGTTTAACAGTTAATTCTGTTTGCATACGTTGTATTTCAAACTGAGACTTAGCTTGTTCAACTTGAACTTTTGACTCTGTCATAGCTTGATTCTTTTGAACCTCAGCCATAGCAGCAGCTTCAGAAGCTTTAGCATTTGCCTGTGCTTGCGCATCAATCATTTGCTTTTGTTGAGCTTGATCTCTTTTTATTTTCTTTTTTCTTTTTTGTTTTAATAACTGATTAGCTAGTTTAAGATTTTTTATTTGTCTTATATCTATAGCGTCTTCAAGATCAATACCGTTATTCTTTAAAGCTATTTGTATGTTTTGCTCTAACTGAGCTCTTTCTTCTTCATCAGGTTCTAACTCTAAGTATATACCAAAGTCATGTAAATTTAAATTAGATATTTCACCTAATGTTTGAGCATTATAAAGAGATATACTTTCTATTAAAGCATTTTTAGTTAATGGAAAAGCTAATACATCAGCAATTTTTAAAGATATGTTTTCACATATTCTAAGAGCTAAATATAAGCTAGCTTGATTAATATGTTTTGTAGCTATATTAGATTGATTAGCCGCCATCTTAGCTATACCTACTAAAGAGTCTTTGTCTTGCATACTACCATCGCGAGCTTCATTAAGCCCTGTTACATCACGTATCATTTGTAAATAGTAGTTGTAAGTTTGTATTAAACTTTGTAGCTTGGCGCCACTAGCTGATGATGTTAATTCTTGAATAGGTACTTTACCTCTATTAAGTTCACCATCTTGAGTAAGTGATCTACCAACTATAGAACCAGTTTGAAAATACATGTTAAGTGCTTCTGCTGGATTATAATTTGTACCATTACCTAGATCAACTTCAGCTAAACCATCCATATCTAAAAATACACCATCAGGTACCATCCTAGATAATACTTGCTGCATTTTCAAATGAGTTATTTGAATCATATCAGCAAAACCAGTTATTTTACTAACTAATGATTCTATTCTACCTTTGTACATTCTTGGAGCACAAAGAGCATAGTTCATTTCAACTTTAGTACTATCAGAAGCTGGTCTAGTCATATTTTGAGCTAACTCCCACTTCAACATAGTATTTGTACCTAATACTTTTGCGCCACTATACAATACCTCTATACTTCTAGAAACTCTATCGTAAGTGTCTGCAGGTGGTGGATTAAATTCATCTGTTTTTTGTATTACTTTCTCTAAACCATTATCAGTTTGTTTTAACTTAAATACTTGGTTCATATATGTCTTGTATTCAAAATATAATATTTGAACAGTATTAGCATCGTAATTACCCCAACCAGTTATATACTGCCTATTGCCAGGCATTTTTTGTATTCTCTCTAATTCTTCTTCACTAATTTGCGGAAATTGTTTTTTAAGTTCCGGTATAGTTATAGATTTAACTTCACCAACATAATATATGTCTTCAAAATTAGGATCTTCTGTATATGAATATATAACGTGAGCAGGATCCACGTAGTCTATAGTAACTCCATTAGATTTATTAAAATTAGTTTTAGCGCAAGCTATACCACAAACAACTAAGTCTTCATTTAATCTACGTTTAGTTAATTCCCATCTGTTTTTAGCTAATGTAGTTGATATAGCCTCTTCCTCTGCTATTTCAATAGACTGCTTATAACTTAACTGCATATGTAACTCAAGCTCTTCTTTTGTTTGAGGTAACATAGGAGGAGGTATATTAGATTGTGAAGCATCAATACCTAGTGTTTTTTGTGCTAATTCTATTTGTTCTCTAGCAAACATATCTTCTGCTATAGCTGTAGCGTAATCAGTTCTTTTCTTTACAGATTCTGGATCTTGAGAGTAGGCCTTAATATCAAACTCTTTTTGTGATATACCGTTTACAACTATATTAACAAACTTAGATATAACAGGTACAGGTTTCCAGTCTAAATTTAAATAAGACAAATCACCATTAATAGATAATTCATCTTTGTATTTCTGAACAGACTGCTCTCCTCTTGCGTATAATCTTAAGTTGTGAAAATTATTCCAACTAGTCAAGTATCTATTACCGTTAGTTCTACCTTGATCGAACCATTCAGTTTCAATAGCGGATGCTACTTGAGATCCATACTCCCATGAAGCTTTTTCTGCGTCCGGTACTACCTGACTTGGAAAAGCGCTATTTGAATTAGTATATATTTTCATTTATTCAATTATTTTTGACAATGTACCTTTGTTGTTATATTTTTTAAAACCTAAATCATAGACTTTCTTTTGAATTATAGGGTTTGGCCTATACTTGTTTTTATTACAAGCCATTATAGCTAAACCAGAACTAATTGATGCATCGTGTGATGTTCTATTATTTATATTAAACTTAGCCCAATCTTCTAAAGTTCTTTGAAAATATACGTCGCCATAATTTCCATCTTCTTTTAAACCAACATATTCTTCTATATAAGATTCTATAGCTGCAGCGTGTGCTTGTTTTATATCTTCACTAGAGTTAGGTATTCCACCTATTTCTCTTTCTGTTGTAGATAATTTATTATATTTTTTATCAGGTCTATTTATAGAATAACCTCTATAGCCTCTACGTTTAAAATAATATAGTAATCTTGGTTTATTATTTTCTGCTAATATTGGCATACCATAAAACACGCAAGCCATTAAAACATCTTCAAAAAATATTTCAGCTGTTTGTGGGCGAGCGATATATTCTAAGAAAAAGTGATTTGGTGGCACATTATCCATGCTAAACTTAGTTAAACCTGTTAAAGCACCGTTAGAACCTCTTCTATCTACAGTTCCTGATATGTCATAACTATCACATCCAAAAGCGCCAGTATGTTCGTTACCAGGCCATTTTAATCCGTTTTTAATAGTTACATTATTTTGCATTTCTACAGGTGGTATCCAAGATACAAAAAACCTACCTTGTTTACTTGGCATAAAAATAACTTTTGTATCTTTAACACCATTAACCCATTGAAATCCACCTTGAGTTATAATACCGCTGTTTTTTAAATCAGCATTCCAGTCTATTTGCTGGTATATCTTAGTTAGGTTAAACAAAGAAGATTTAGCTTCATCTCTAAAAGCGTGTTCTTCAGTTCTTGGAAACTGACGATAAAATTCATTTAAACCGTCTTGATCTTCTTTTAAACCATTTACTTCATTTTGCCAATACTCTATTACACCTATTTTTATTTTTGTGCCATGAGGGTCTTCAGCTGGCTTTTTTGGCGTGTTGAATACAGGTACGCCATAAGCATCAATGTATCCTTCGTAGTTCCATTCCATAGGTATGAACAAACTATATAGTCCCGAGCTAGTCTGTCCATTGGCGTTTCTTTTTGTAACATCTGAACTATTATATAATTTTTTAAAATTATCTCCTCCTTTATCTAAAGCGTTTGATGTACTTCCCATCATACACTTACCAATAACTTTACTACCTAGTCTAAGTGTTGTTTTTGTAACACGCCAATTATTAAGAATATTATTTGGTCTCTCCCATTTACCGCTTTCATCGTGTACTAGTAACTTAAGTTTTTCACCATCATAACTATTGTCTCCTGTGTTTTTCCAATCAATCGTGGTGTCAAGACCGGTAATTTCTTTAAGTGTTTCATTGGAGTCAAGCTTTCTACGAGTGAATTTAGAGGCAGGTACTCTGTACGCAAGTTCTGTTTTTGGCCTATCCATACCATCTTGGATTGGTTTGAAGAAGAACGGGTAATTAACGGATATGGGTACAACCTTGTCGGTGAACATTTTTTTTGCATCGGGGCCAGATTTGGACAAAATCCCAAACCGTGAATCCGTTGATATTGTCGCCATGTTGACACATTCTCCAGAGGCCATGAATGAAAATCCAGAACGTCTGTTCTTGAGGTAGCACATACCATAAGACCTGGCATCAGCTTTACATGCTTCCCAGAAGATGTAGAATAATCTATTTGCTTCTCTAAAATCTGGTTTCCCAACATCAATCTTGGACCACTGCAGGTACATGTAATGAGTACCAGTAATATAGGTAGAAACATTTTTGTTATAAAACCAAAAACCTTCTTCTCTATAACCAAACTCTTTATCAATGTACTCATACCACTCTTCTTTAAAATCAACTGGATATTCTTCCCAATCAAATATTGTCTTTATTTTACTTAAAGCTTTTGGAAGTTGAATTCTTTCAAATGTTCTTGAATCAAACTTAGTAACTTCTTTTTTCTTAGGTAAAGCTATTTTAAGATTTTGTATCTCGTATATTTCACCTATTTCTCCTGTTTTACTTATAACTACTACATCGTATTCTTCGTTATAACCGTAATCCCATTTCTTATATTTATTCTTGTGATTTAACGTCTTAGAATCTATATAGTTTTTTAAAACTTTATACAGTGATTGATCGTACATTATTTTGACCTACCTTCAGCAAAACCCTTAAAAGCTTTTTCTTCTTTAACTTCTTTTGGTTTTTCGTTTAATAAATCTTCTTCTTCTTGTATTCTGTTTAATATTTCAAAAGCATCGAATATAGCTAGTTTTTTTGTAGCTGCTGCGTTTTTAAGTCTGTCAGCTGATATATCATCATCTGAATCTACTATAGGTTCTTTTGCAACCTTAATTAATTCCTCAACTGCAACTTGCCCAGCTTGGATTATATTCAACTTCGTTTCCTTCGTTTTCATACTTTATAACAATATCATTTGATTTCATACAATATAAGCGCTCATCATCTACAATAAAATCATACTCACCGTAAGGTGTATAACCTAAAGTGTCGCCCTCGTTTATTCCTAGCGCTTCTAATGAACTATTACCTATTTTTAATATACCAATAAGCTTTTGCTCTTTAGCAACTTCTAGCCCGTCTTTTATCTTTAACGGTTTTATGAAACATCTATTGTTTATAGAGTTCCATTTGTTATTTTTTTTATAAAGATACACTTGATCTAAAGCACAAAAATACATACCATCTATAAAACAAGATCTACTTTTCTTTTTAACACCTTTTATATCGTAAAACGTACGAAAAACATTATGATGAATTACTATTAAATCACCTTTTTTTATAGGAGTTTTATAAGCGGTTGGAACTTCAATAACCTTAGCTATATTGTTCACAAACTTAAAACTTTCTATCTTAGTGTTAAGTATTATTTTTTTATCTCCAACAGCAACCTCATTATCATATTCGTTTCCAAAAGGTTTAACTATGAAGTCATATAGACTTTTCATTAATACTCTAAATCGTATTCAACTGATATTGCCATGTTAGAATTAAATTTTTTCCATGGCAATACGTCGTTGTTTTTTTTAATATGTATATTATAAGATTTATCAGAATCATCTAGCAATATATGTGATATTTCATGTCCACCATATACTTGTTGCCCTACTGAATAATGCATAGCATCATTTTTGTAGTCAGATCCAATACTGATCTTTCTAATATTATTTGTCATCTTCTTTTTCGATTTCAGTATAACTACCGTCTTCTAAATTCACGTTGACTTGACCATATTCATCTTCTAGCTCTTTTTTAACAGTATCTAGAGATTTATTGTTATCTGCTAATTGAACTAAAACACCTTGTTTTTGTGCTTCTAAAACACCAATTGTTCTCAGCATTTCATTTTGCTGTTTAGTGATCTCTACAATTTTCTTTAACTCTTCGTCTTTGATTTTCTTTACTTTACTCATAATTTAATTTAATTTAATTGTTATTACTTATTATTATTATTACTTATACTTTTGAATTTTTCCACTCCACGTGAACCAAAATAAGCTATATAAACAGTTGTAAGCAACTGCTTTAATAATCCAATCCACTCTTGCTCTACTGTAAAAGATATTTCGTGATGACTATCAACCCATATAAAGGCTATAGCCATAAAAGATAAAAATATTAAAGCCATAGGTCTAGTGTTTTTAGAAAGCCATGAATCTGACTTCATATCGCTTTCCCAACGCTTTGTTATTTGACCCTCTGCTTCAGCATTAGCTTTATCCATTATTTCTTGGATTTGCTTTTTAATAAGCAGTTTTTCTTCTTCTGTAGTAGTAAGCTTATCGATGACGTCACCAACTTCTTTGATAACGCCACCTGTTAGCCATTGAATTATTTTTTTCAATTTTTGTTAATTTTTGTTAAGCCCCGTTCCGACACTACTCATACGTGAAGAGTCAAAATTTACTTTTCCATCTTTAATAATAGGTCTGTCGTTGCTTTGTGGCATTGTTGGGTCTCCAACAAGTTTGTCTAATTTTTTAAGCCCTCTTGTTACCATGTTACCGTCATTGTTTTCATCACCTAGTACAGAGTCACCGCCGAAAATACCAGAAGTATTCTTTTTAGGTTTACCTTTATCAGCAGCTCCATGCTTCATGTATTTAGAAGCACCAAAGCTCATTATATCTGCTACTTTAGCAGCACCTTTTGAATATCCACTAACTCTAGCAGCTCCAAAAGATTGATTGTACCCCATTCTTGATGCTCCAATACCATCTTGAGCATAATCAGGTATTCCATCTCCATTAGCATCTGGTTTTGGTTTAGCAGCACCTTTAACGTATTTAGCTCCACCTTTTTTATGGTCCATACCTTTAGCTGCACCTTCTGTTTTTTGATTTTTCTTAAGCTCCATTGCGGCAGCTTTAGGATCTTTAGCCAAGATAGCTCCGCCTTCTTGGTTTGTTTTCATTTTTTTTGCCATTATATACTTTTTTTATTTATTTTTTTTTCTGCGGCGTATGCGGGTTTTTCCCACGGGCCTTTACCTTTTTGCATTACTGAATAATCAAACGTTTTTCCCTTAAAATTTACATAACCTTTACCTGCACCATCTACCTCGTAATCTAGTTCACCACTTTTGTATTGATCTATGTGAACTTTTTCGTGAGCAATAGTTTTAGCTTTTTCAATAGGATCTTTTAAATCTTTATTTAAAACTATAACACCATTTTTAGGGGTTCTAGCATAAACAGGATCTTCACCCATATCTCTTTCAAATATAGAGGTGCTGATATCTGTTAAATCGAACGGTGGTGTCATTTTAAATGCCATATTAGTTGTTATAAGGAAATTTTTCATTAAACCACGACTGCCTTTGTTCACAACCACAAGGAAAATTAAGACCATCAGACATTTTATCTACAATGGTCTTAATACCTGTTTTTTTAGTGAACTTAGCAATACTGTCGCCTAATCCTCTAGATTGCATTTACTATATAGTGTTGCTTGAAGAAAATGCAGCTTGTACAAAGTACATTTGGCTATCAACTCCTCTTACACCACCACCATCTAAAGCTAATTGAACTTGTGAAGAAACTCCACCTGGATTAGCAGTTAACGCTTTGTTTACAGCTTGTGAAGGCATGTTTTGATATACAGAAGGAACCGTTGGAGCAACGATAGCGGGCAAGTTGCCAGCGCCAGTAACTGGACTTGAATTTGTGTTTAATCCTGTGGATAATGTAAGTATTCTACCACCTACTGTTCCAGCAGCTTGAGCTCCTGCAGCTAATGAAGATGGTAATCCTACATACTCGCTTAATGTGATAACTACTGATCCAGCAGCTGCGCCGTCTGAAATGCTTTCAATTTTTGAAACATCTAATAATACGTCTCTTTGTCCTTGTCCACTTGTTAGTGTTTCAGCGTTGTCAATTCTAAATTTAATGAATTTTGCCATAATTTTTGTTTTTTGTTGTTTGTTGTTTGTTGTTTGTTATTTGTTTTATGTGATTTATCAGTTTACTCTGTTTGTTTTAATGATGTTTTTCGTCGTACTTTAAATCGCCTGCTAGTTTTGATATATGTTTTTCATCTGCAGTCATATCTATATCACTGTGACCATGTTTATTATCATAGTCTACATCTTCTTTTAAATATTTCATATGAGCTTCATCGTCTCTTCTAGTAGCATCTAAGTTACTTTTAGTAACTTTAGAATGTCTAGGATGATTACCTGAGTAATGCCCTGTGTATCCTTTTTTTGTTTCCATATTTATTTTTTAGAGCAACCAAAGTTTTTTGCATAGTTAGCCATGTCTCTTACTTCACTACTATATTTACCTTTTTTAGCTGCCATTATTTTACTTGCCGCCGCACACGTTGATGAACCTGGCATATTTTTTTTAACCCACGATGTGAATTTTCCTTGATTTTTCTTTTTTATAACTGGAAAAGCCATTATTTACCTACTATAAAATCAGCAACAGTTATATTAGTACCCGAAATAGCTGTAACGTAATCTACTGCTACTGGAAGTATTGATCCAGACTGTAAACCTTTAAAAGTTATTGCTTGCCCAGGGGTTGGTTTTCCACCACCTGGATTAGCCGCTACTACACCTGGTAGTATCACGCTTATTGTTGCATCCACTGGCATTACACCACAATATATTACAGATGAATTTAGGTTAGTACCTAACGTACCGCTTTGGTTTTCAAATTCCCAAGCTGGTCTAACGTCAATACTAGCTATCATAGCTGCCGTTAAAGGCATAGCTTGACCTATTATTGAGTCTTGTGTTTTAAATTGTCCCATTTTTTATTTTTTAGTATTCTTTACCTTGAGCACATAAAACAGCATTAAGACCTTTATAAGGTACATCTGCTTTAAGTATAGACATTCCAGTTATTCCTGAACTGTTACCTTTTCCATGTGGTCTTCCAGCTTGATCTAATGGCCCATCCCATATATGAGATTCACCAACTATACCAACGTGTTTTCCTGGCTTTAATTTTTCCATTGAAGGATCGTATTTTCGATTGTGCATGATTGTTTTTTTAAATTATGTTTGGATTATACATTGAATCCTCTTGTCTTATTTCTGGTTTAAAAACTTGAGTTATTTCTTCTTCTGGTCTTGAAAAACCTTTTGGATTAATAGGGCTTGAAGGCATTTGTGATTGGCCCATCATGTTACTTGTTGCTTGTGCTCTAACTTCATCAGCTGATTGAGCATCCACACCCATAGGATCTGAAAAATAAGATAAGTCGCTTACGTTAGTTCCAGTACCAACTACGTTGCCACCATTACTAGGTGCATTGCTAGCTGGTGGTAAATTTGCAGAACTCAAACCTCCTTGGGCTTGGGCTATTATTTGTGCTAAATTTCCTATCATATCATATCTTTGTTTACGTCTATTATTGACTTAGTTAAAACCTTATCCATATAAGATTTACCTTCAATTATTTTATTTCTTCTAATACTAGTAGGTATTTTTTCTTTACCTAGCATTATCTTATATATTCTATTTATTAATTGCTTACCTTTAAATGAAACTTTATATATATTGTAAGTTTGTGTTGTCCTGTTTCTTTTTCTCCAAACTACAACCCAGTCTTCTTTTATTAATCTAGCCCATCTCCTGTTGTCCCAACTATAAGAGTATACACCTGCTTCAAAGTCTTTTTTTGTAAACAGGTCTATACAATCTAAGTATATTAATAACTCTAAATCAGCTTCACGTAGGTTATTGTTTTTACAAGCCCATTTACGTATTATACGATAATGTTTTAACAGAGCGAGATCTTTTAAGTCTCCTGCGTCTAGCTTTTTCATAAAACAACAACCACATCTTGTGTTTTTATTACGTGATATGATTTATTTTTAATTTCTATTTTGTGTCCAGCATGTCTATCATAGTATATTAGATCATCTTTTTTTAAACCTAATACTTCATCTCCAACTTCTATTACGCTTGCTCTAACGTATCTTATATCATCTCTATGTAACTCTGCTAATAATAAACCACCTTTTGTTTCAGTAGTTCCTTCCTCTATTTTTTGTATTATTAAGTTTCTACCTATTGCTTTCATCTATCCTCATGTTATTAATTACACAATCAGTTGAAAGTATCGTAGTAGCTACAGAAGCTGCGTTTATTAAAGCGCTTTTTGTTACCAGTAGTGGATCTATAATACCTGACTTAACCATATTTACCATATTTCCTGTAACTACATCTAATCCTTTACCTTCTCCAGACTGTATGTCTTTTGATTGTTTAGACGTTAAAACTATACCGGCATTACTTAACAAAGTGTTAAACGGTGCTTTAATAGACTCAAATAATATTTCTTCACCTTTGTCTTTAGGTTTTAAAACATTAGAAGCATTCAATAAAGCAATTCCACCGCCTGGTACAATACCTTCTTTAATAGCAGCTTTAGTAGCACAAATCGCATCTTCTACTCTATCGCTTTTTTCTTTTAACTCTATATCAGAATTAGCACCAATTTTAACTATAGCAACTTTAGCACTTAATCTAGCTAATCTTTTTTCTAGACCAATTTGAATATGAGCTTTATTTTTTTTCTTTAAATCTTTTTTGATTTTTTTAATTATATCTTCAACTTCTTCAGATGCTTCTTCTATTTGTATTATAGTACCATCTTGTGTTGATGTTGATTTAACACAATTACCTAGGTAATTTACTTGTATTGTATTTAAATCGTCACCTAGATCTTCATTTATAATTGTTGCTCCAGTCAATAAAGATAAATCACCAAATATTTCTTTTCTTCTCAATCCAAAAGCAGGCGGCTCTATAACGTTTATTTTTATATTACCTTTTTTCTTGTTCATTACAAGCGCTGATAAAACACCAGCTTCTACTTCTCCAATAATTAATAAAGCTTTATTACCTTTTATAACATGCTCTAATACTGGTTGTATTTGTCTTATTGAATCTATTTTAGAATCCATAAGTAAAACTAAAGCATTGTCTAGTTCTGCTATACTTTTTTCTTTATCAGTTATAAATTCACCGTGTGAAAAACCTTTTTCGTATTCAACACCTTCTACAATCTCAACCTCTGTTGTACCACCTTCGGATGGTTCCATTGTTACTACACCTGTTTCACCTACTGACCTAAAAGCATTGGCTATTAAAACACCTAACTCTTTATCATTGTTAGTAGATATAGTTGCAATATCATCTATCATCTTACCCTTAACAGGTATTGATATAGATTTTAAATATTCTATAACTTTTTTAACTCCTGACGAAATACCATTTCTAGTATCTCTATCACTGTTATCATTGTAAGCTGCTTGCATTATTGAATGAGCTAAAACCGTAGCAGTTGTTGTACCGTCTCCAGCTTCTCTAACTGTTTTTCTAGCTGCTTCTTTTAATAATGTTGCACCCATGTTTTCAACTGGATCCCTTAATATAACAGAATTAGCAACGGTTACACCGTCTTTTGTTATAATAGGATTACCAGAGTTGTCTTCCATGATAACACATTTGCCGCTAGCCCCTAATGTAGAGCTAACAGCTTTTGTGAGTTTTTCTATTCCTTTAAACACCTTATGTTTAGCTTCGTTTCCAAAGCTAAGGTTTTTGACAATTCCGTCCATATTTGATTTAATTAAATTTGATTGTATTTGGTTTACTTAAAGGTTTTCACTACTTTTGGTCCATTGATAAATTCAAGTTTCTTCTTGTAGTGTTCAATAGTTTTATCTATTGAGGTTTCGGCGGCTTCCATGGTTTCCCTTCTGGTTACGTCGATCCATCTTTCACAACATAAATCCTTTTTAGGATCACAGTCACAATCTGGATGCTTATACTCTGTTTGATAATAACCGTTTAGCAATTGTACTATACGCCAATTTGCTTTTTTAGCAATATGGTTCCATAGTTTTACTTGGTTATCGTCTTGTTGTGGTTGACTACTCCACGAATTAGTCTGGTAAAATAGTGTCATTGGTTTTGGTTTTTAATTATACACTGGTTATATGCGTTATGCATATTTGTATTATTACTTGTTTTAAGTGAAATTTACCTATTCTTCTTCGTCTTCTACTACTGGCGGTACCGGCGGTACTGGGTTTTGCCACGTAAAGTATAAATCTTCATTTACTGGTGTAATCTCAGATTGAATAGTTGCAGCTATGCTAGCTTGCATTGCAGGTACGTCTAGCGATCCTTCTAACCATCCGATAACTACAGCTTCAAAAGCTTCTGTATCTTCGTAAGGTACGAAAGGATCTCCAGCTACGTACGTGTAACTTTGCGTTCCAATGCTAGTTGATGAATAAGTTTTTCCTCCAGATTCTTCAGAACCTGTGTATGTGTAATGTACTGTGTATATCACGTTGTCTTCACCTTCTGCTTGAATGTGAGCATTCATTTGCGGTATATACCACTTGTAAGTAATTGCCATAATTTTAGTTTTCTAATTTAGTTATTCTTGTTTTTAAATCTTGTATCATTTCTTGCTGTTCTTGCATTGCTTTTAAAAGTATAGGTACTAGCACGGAATATTTTACTGATTTATAAATTCCACCTTCTTCACCGTTTAAATCCGGCTGCTTATCTTCTTTTACTAAGCCTGGGAAAACTTCTTCTAATTCCTGTGCTACAACTCCAATTTGTTTTAAATCTTCACCTATAAAATTAAAGTTCTTAACTTTAACTTTCATTATATCATCTAGCTTTGGAGTCGCATCTATTATATTTTCTTTTAACCTACTATCTGATATTTGACCATAAGAATTGTTTTTATTTCTAAGATCACCATCTCTTTCTATTATACATGTATTTGTTTGACCACCAGAACCATTTCCAGCTTCACAAACTAAATTATACCACGCGTCGGAAGAATTATAAGCTTTAGTTGCATATATCAACATTTGAGAAACTGAAGTACTTGGATGAGCTTGTAGTTTAAAAGGAACTCCGTTACTAGCTATTGCTGTTAAATGCAATGTAGCACTTGGGCTTGGTTCGTTTATTCCAACTTCACCAGAGGCATCAATAAACATTCTCTCGGTTCCATTGTTAGTACTAAAAGCTAAATGGCCTCCTGTAGTACTTCCCCCTCTATAATAATTTATACCTGCGTTTTCAGTTAAACCATAATAAAGACTTTGTTGAAATATAGGCGTTGTTTGGCTTGAAGAATTAGTACCTACTTTAGTAGA
>Ga0209634_1001986_pt1 | contig 14541 bp, 15 predicted proteins | sample LinPmetageLP40_FD_184043 | JGI IMG/M metagenome (GOLD analysis project Ga0209634, IMG submission 184043) | Marine viral communities from the Pacific Ocean - LP-40 (SPAdes) (version 2) | ecosystem: Environmental > Aquatic > Marine > Oceanic | place: Pacific Ocean | collected 2010-08-26
AGGCCATCCCCGCACCTAGTTTCTATTATAGCTGCTTCTTCTGGGGTTTCTTTACGACGCTTAGAAACTACCGCAATAGCAACAGCAGCCACACAAATGACAATGCCGGTACCAAGGCTAAAGCAGAATATAGTCGCCGTTACAGAAAAACCAAGAGCAAGCAAGAGCTTACGGATCTTACTCCACTTAATCCACTTCATGATTTATTAATATATTTAATTTACATTTATAAATTCAATTTTTTCAAATTATGTCTATTTTCTCTAAAACGCGCCAAAATACACCATATTGCGCCGTTTTTCGCAGATTTCTTATTAAAAAAATAATTTATATATTTATAAGTAATTTATATAATCTGATATTAAGTTCAATGTTCTATAAATGCGTTGTATTGTATTATAAATGTAAGATTATCAATAAACCAGTGTGCTATAATAGCAAAAATAATAAATAACACAAATAAAATCATAATACCTACAATACATTTAGCCCAACTTTCTGGAATATAAGTTATTATGAAAAAAGGACTACATACACACAAAATAAACAAAATATTGTCTAGAAATTCCATTTTGTTTTTAGGTATTAATCATTTTTAAAATAATTAATTCAATTTTTTAATATTTTTAAACATATAATAATATTATATATTAGTATTATAAATATATGAGTAATAATTAATATATTTAATATATTTAATAAATATGAAAAAATCAAAACATAACATTATAAAAAAAGGTAAAAGCACAAGAACTTATATTAAACGAGATAATATTAAAAATTATAGATTTAAATTATCTAAAAAAAATATAGATTATTTAAGTAATTATTATTTAGTTAATAATGATAATGTTTTAAAAGTTAATAAAGGAATACTTCTATCGCCAGGATTGATATCTATTAATATTTCAAATGTTCCTTTCCATATTAATGACCCATTATCATTAAGTGCGGTTAAAATTGCGTCAGGTGTAATATCTGTAATATCTTTATGTTTATCCCCAATTATAATTAATATTTATAATAAAGATAATAATAAACACAAAATAGATTTAATAATTCATAAGAAATTTAATAGATTAACAAAATATTTTGATATTAATAAAGATTTATCTGGAGATGGTTTAATACAAATGAAATTACTGAAATATATATTTAATGAAAATTTATTGAATATTAAAAATTTTCCAAAAAAAAGAATTGTAAATTATTTGGAAGAATTAATAGAATTTAGAAATATAATTTCACATAATGTACATATTAAAAAAGATGCTGAAACAGATATAAAAAAGAAAATATTAAAAAAACCAAATACAATAAAAAAAAGAAAGACATTTTTTATAAAAAACAATCCATTAAGAAATTTCAACTATGTTAAAAAATACATTAAAAAAAGTCAATATTTAATTAATATTTTTTATAAATATAGAAAAGAAATTCAACTAGATATTAAAGAAGACCAGTTTTATATACCATACCATATATTAGAAACATTCAAAACATTTTTAGACGATTTATGTTTAATACGAGAAAGAAGGAAAAATATGGAAATATTAGTCAATAATAAAGAAAGTGTTGATAAATTAGCAAGAGACACCCTACAACATTTAGAAAAAAAATTAAATAGCAAAGATAATTATATTAAAGAAGAAACAGGGAGGAATATTATAAATTTAATAACAACTAGGTTAGAAGATGATACAATCATTAAAAAACATTTTAATAATAAAATACTTAATAAAACATTAAAAAAAAAATGTAAAAACATATAATACCTTTATATAATTAAACATTATAAACAATTCCCTACAATTATAAAACATAATGTGTTTATTTTATAAAATAAAAATCAAAGCATATTTTAATTAAACACTTTAAATAAATTCGTATTATTATTAATAATGGAATTAGAACTAGAAGATTTAGTAAATAATATATTTAACAGACAACCACAGCCAAAGAAATCATTTCAATTACAATTTATTGAAAATCTATCAGTAAAAGAAATATTTGAATTTTTAATCACATTTTTTACAGAAGGAGCAAAATACAAATATGGAACAGAAAATTCCGAAGGTAAAATAACAGTTGATATATCAAAATGGACTAAAAAACAATTAACAACAATGGAAGATTATTTTGCTAGTATTTTCTTTAAACTTAAGCTAGAAACATATGAAGTATCTAAAAGTAAACATATTGATTTTAATCTAATGGGATACAATAAACAAGTCATTGGAAAAAACACCCCTCTTAATACACTTAATTTCCCATTATATACACAAAATACTATTTATGTTATCAGTTTTGATTATTTGGTTTAAAATAATATAATTATATTTTAAAAATATTATATATATATATATATTAAAGACTATTATTTTAAGATGTATAAAATCAAAAAATCAAAAAATCAAAAACACCCTCTACTTATTTTAGTCCTATATCATCTCAAAATAATCCTTTGAGTACTATGTGTTAAATTATAGTATTATAGTATTATAATAATATTTAATAAAAATTAATAAATATATATTATTAATTAATTTTATTTTATAATTTATTAATTTTTTTTTGTTATTTTAGGCCATAAATAGATTATTTTGAACAAAAAAAACGAAAAAATTGAAATAATATAGTTATAATATTTATATTAGAACAACATTTGATTAATTTCAAAAACTTTTTAAAATCATGTCAAAAAAATTAGTTGGTGGTGGATATACTAATTATGTTATAATGGAAGATGGTAAATGGATTGATAAGAGAGATAAAGTATATTATCCTAAATTTAATAAAAGATTAACATTCTCGTATTCAGATTTTAATGAAACAGTAAACCCATATAGTTTTTTTATAAAAGATGAACATGGGTCTCCGATTCCCTTATTAAATCTTAAAAAAATTTTAGAGTCGCATGAAGATATAGAAGTAGTTTATTTAGAATATCCAATTGATTCAAAACAATCACTAAGTGTAAATAATTTTTTGTCAAATACAATAGATATAGATAAATTTTATGATGATTATGTGTCAACGACAGTGAGGGCGATGTCATCAATTATAGATGGTAGATTAGATGAATTTGAAAAAGCTTTCAAAGAAACATTTATTTATATAAAAGAAAAAGTTGATAAAGGAAAATTAATTGTGGAGGGAATAGACGATTGGAGTAGAACACAAATTGGTACTGATCGATTTAGAAGAAATTCTATAATGGCAAGTAAAATAGATATAACTAAAAAATCAGTATTTTTATGCGGAGGTTTACATTTTGAAACAATATTTGCCTTACAAGATCATATAAATCCAGATTTATTAGATATTTATATAATAGAAGATAGTAGTTCGATATGATAAGTAAATTTTATTATCCTCTTCAGACACAACGTGGGAGTAGAAGGTTATGACGACACGTGTCATAATTTATGTGATATATTGTTATTGAAATAGTTTTTAATTATATAAGATTAATAAAAAGGGAATATAAATTTAAATTATTATTATTTTTAACACTAATAAAAAACTACTGAAATTTGTATGTTTTAATCCATTCTTTGTATCTTTTAGTTTGTATTTTAGTAATGAATTCCTTATCTAAATATTTCTTACATTTTTTTTCATTTTCTTTTTTATTAGCTTTCTTCTCACCATCTTTATCAACAATACAAGTAAGTAACATATTCACAATATCAAATTGTTTATTGTTTAATTCTAGTAATTTTTCTATAAATTCAATAACTTGTGATGTGAATGCTTCTGGAATTTCCTCTTTTTTAAAGAAACATTGATTTTCTTTAAATGTATCTAATTCCTTTATTAATGTATTTAAAACACTATCATCTAAACCAGTAAAACGCAAACCTACAAGATAAAATTCCCCACTATTAGGGCTGCTAGTATTTGGTTTAATAAGACGAACACTATCAAACATTAAATAATAAATATATAAATAACTAATAAAAAATCCAGATGCTTCAAATGATTTTTCATATGACAAATTAAGATAGTTGAAATGTTTTATAACGCAATTTGTTCCTTTTTTAGAACATATTGCTACCATACACATTTGAGCGTAATCTATCTTTTGAAGATCAACCAATTTAATACCAGAACCACTCCCCATACCAGCATCACCAGTAATTAAATGTAATCCTTCACCACCACTTTTAGCTTTAAATTCATTCATATATTCTTTAAACCACTTTAAATTTTTACCTTTAGTTATATCGCCAGTATCATCTTCACCAAATAACCATTTTTGTGGATATTTTTTGAGAAAACCGTAATCATCAGCAAATATATTTTTACCATATTTAGCAACATTTGTTGGATGTGTTGGATTAAGAGAATTAGCTATCCAATTATAATGTTCTACTTTATGACGTTTTGTTTCTATATAATGACGAGTGCAATTAATCCATTGTCCTGGAGCTTCTGCTAAATGAAATACATTAATTTGTTTTTTATTAGGAAGAAGTTGTGGAACAGAAGCATATAATTCCCATAGTTTCATATACGCATTACTAGTTTTACGAGGTAGTTTAAAGTTAATGAGAACATATTGAGCGACACCTCTAGCAAATCCCTCACTTACTTTTTTAACAGAATGTGGTATTTTAGTTTCATTCATATTATTTAATAAACTTTCACGCACTTTAAATCCCAATATGTGAGTTCCCTGTAAATCATCTAGTTCATTATAATGATATCCCTTTACTTTATTTATTTTAGAAAGTATCGAATTATTATTTATAAATGATGATTTCCTTTTAGATTTCTTCTTAGATTTCTTATTGGATTTTTTACTTTTGGAAGATTTTTTTGTAATTGTTTGATTATATTTAACTAGATGATAATTAATATTTTCTTTAAAAGAATATAACTGACTTATAACATTTTTATTAATTGAATCTAGTTCTGTAGTTGTAAAATGTATTTTTCTTTTATTAAGATACTCTAATAAATCATCTATTTCTTTACTATCTAGTATAACAGTTAATTTATTTTTAACCATATTTTAATGAATTAAAATATTAAAATAAAACTATGAATACTATAATAGTTAATAATAAAATAATTATAGGATAAAATGATAATTTAAATTATAATAACTTAATAATATATCTATATATGATATTTAATAATAATATAGTATCTTAATTATGAAATATTATATTTTTGACCTAGATGAGACATTATATAAACAAGATGAAAATCTTAAAATAGTAGAAGCAATAGATAAAGATTTATTAATAAAATTAAAAGAAATAGGAACATTAATAATGTTTTCAAACGCCACATATTCTCATTGTGATTATTGGTGTGGTATTCTTAATATCAAGGATTGTTTCTCTAGTATTATATCATCTAATGATTTAGAACATTCTAAACCAAATCCACTAGCATATAAAAAAGTAATGGAATTATGTGGAATAAATGATAATGATGAAATTCACTTTTTTGATGATCTTCCTATTAATCTTTATTCGGCATCTCAATATAATTGGAAAACCTTTTTAATCAATAAAAACAATAATATGGAAAACTATAATAAAACTAGCAAATCTAGTGAAGATAATACCAATCATTTATATTGGTTAAGTGAAAAATATGAAAATATAAATAAATGTATTACAAAAATACTAGAATAAAAATATTATTAAAAAATAAAATATAATTTTAAAAATTAAAAAATAAAATATATATATATATATATATTATATATATATATAAATAATTATAAATAATGACATCTATATTTAAAGATACATTTGATTTAATTAAAGGTAATCCTAGTATATTAATTCCTGATACGAAACCGAATCTTCATGATGAGTTCAATGATGTATACGACACCAATATGTTATATGATTCATATTTAGCTAAGATAATAAAAAAATCAAAACCGGTAACGAAGATCACAACAAAAGAAGAATTGGTTTTAACTATTAAAAGATCTATAAACCCCATATTTGACGTAATTTCAAAAAAAAGATATCCAAGGAAAATAGACAGAAGGAACCATGGTGCATTAAATCATATGCGTTCGCTATCTTATGCTTTATTTATATATAATAATTTTATATTTAAAGATTATAATTATAAAACTATAGACTTTAATGATTTAATAAATATATTTTGTATCCTTATGGCTACTTATTTTGTAGCGATAGGAAGGATTGACGAACTTGGGTGGGGTTATCATAGTTTAATAATGAATGACGAATGTTTAGAAACAGCTTACCCAAAAACATATCCTACTTTAAAAAAATTAAAAGGTTATGGTCAAAATTTACATCAATTTACATCGGCATTAATGTATTTAACTATTATGAAATCAATAGTTAAAGACATATCATATTATGAATTAATTGAGAAATGTGCGTTTTCTATACAATGGTATCATAATGATAGTGACAATGTCATTCATAAAAATCTGTTAAAACCAGGAACTACACCACATCAAGATCAAGATTGTGCTGATATATTTTTTCTACATTATTTCATAAGCACACCTCATTATATAGACCATTGTAGAGGAGTATTTAGTAAACATATGTTTCATGAAATACCACAAATATTATTTACTACATATTTGGAAAATAATCAACAAAATAAGCTTGAATTATATAAACAAGCAATTGAATATATATATAAAACAGAATTTCCAAAGATTCCGAATATCAAGTTGCAAGGAGAATTAAGTAATCTTGATCCGCGTAATTGTTACAATTTATTTAGAAAAAATAGTAGTTTAAGATACATTAATAACGACGATACCCCATTATTAAATAAAGAATTAATATTTGACGATTTATGGCAACAATTAATTGTTCCAATATTAAAATTGGGTCCCCCCGCTGCTGCTACTGCTGGTGCTCCTGCTGCTCCTGCTCCTGCTGCTGCTGCTGCTGCTGCTCCTGCTGCTGCTGCTGCTGCTGCTCCTGCTGCTGCCAGCGAACCAAGTTTAATAGTTAAAGTTCAAGAGGATAATTATAATAATAAAAATGGTGATCCAATTATGTGTTTTTATAATGTAAAATCATATATATTAATGGGAACATTAATTAATAAACCAACAGAAAAATTTACGAAAAAAACTATAAGTGTGTTTAAAAGTAATATAGATAGAGATCCAAGATCATTTGTTAATGTTAAATGTGAAACTAGATTTAATAGTGATATAACTACAGCCACAATTATTGGGATACCAGATGCCGATCGTAAATTAAAAGATGTTGTTATAACAAACAAAGGTTCATATGTCAGGGGAGGAAAGGAACTTAGTATTCATAGTTTAAACTTAGAAGACTTTAAAATAAAAGTTTATGTTGGAAGACAGCATATTACCGAATCAAAAAAACTTTTAAATAGTGACACTCAAAGAAAAAGTGTATTATGTTATCCTTTAATAGAAGATTTTTCTCAATTAACAAAATATAAGAGACTAGGAACAATTCCTAATAATACTCCAATTAAAGATATTATACACGTAAAACAAGGTAAATACAATTTTACTTCCATAGTGGTGCGTTCTTTAGATATTGATACTACATTATTAAATATAAGTAAAGGTGGTTATAAAAGAACAACTAAAAGAAAAACCAAAAAATCAACTAAAACAAAAACCAAAACCAAAAGAAAAACAAAAAGATCAAGTAAAAGAAAAACAAAAAGGAAAACAAAAAGAAAAACAAAAAGATTAACCAAATGATCAACTAATAGAAAAACCAAAAAATAACTATTTATATCCTTAAATTAAAAACACCACTTATTTATAAAAATTATTGACTTGGTTATTAACACGGACAAATGTGGCGCATTTGTGAATGTCTTTCACCCTAGAGGCACCAATGTAAGTACATGTGCTACGAACTCCCCCTAAAATGTTTTGAACGGTTCCTTCTACACTTCCTTTATAAGGGACTTTGACTGTTTTACCCTCAGATGACCGATAAGAAGCAACACCTCCATGATGTTTATTCATAGCGGTATCAGATGACATACCATAATATAATTTATATTTTTCTCCTTTTTCCTCTATAATGTCACCAGGTGATTCTTCGTGTCCAGCAAACATACTACCAATCATAACGAAATCAGCACCTCCTCCATATGCTTTGCTTACGTCTCCGGGGTGACAAATTCCTCCATCACTAATAATACACGCATTTAATCCGTGGGCCGCATCAGCACATTCAATAACTGCTGACATTTGCGGAATACCAACCCCTGTTTGAAGTCGTGTAGTACATACAGCACCACTACCAATACCAACACGAACAACATCAATTTTACCATTAATTATTAATTCTTCAGTAATTTCACGGGATACAACACTACCAGCAACAAGTGTTATATTTGGAAAAATCATTCTAACCATTTGACAAAATTCCACTAATTTAAACATATAACCGTTTGCTACATCAATACAAATGAATTGTAAATCAATATTACTTTCTCGCAATTTTTCAATATTCAATTGTAATTTAACAAAATCTTTATCCGTAATACCAGTACTTAACATCATATATTGGGAGTCATATCCTTCTTTAATACACGCTATAACATCATCAATTTCTATAAATTTATGAAAACACGTAAGCATTTTATGTTGCGATAATTTTTTAAACATATCAATAGAACTTACAGTATCCATATTACTAGATATAATAGGCACACCCTTCCATTTGCGACCACTATACTTAAAAGTATACTCTCGTTCTACATCAACCTCTTTACGAGAACTCAATGTAGAACGCTTTGGTCTAAAAAGAACATCATTAAAATCCAACTTAATACCTTCTTCAAGCTTCATTATTTACAAATTTAATTAATAAACTGAATTATACAGAAATAAATACTTAGAATAAAAATATATAATAAAAAATATAAATTATATTAAATAAATAATGTTTAAATTAAGTTTATTAAGTTTTGTAAATTATTTATTATTATAATAATAATTACTTAATTTCTCATTATTGAATTGGTAACGTTTGAGACCATTCAAAACACAATACAAATGTAATTGAAGCAAATAAATGAAATAATGCTGTTCCCCAAATAAAACCTGATAATTTATCAATTGTTTTAATATATGACCCAAATAAAATAGAAATAAATCCACCATAATATAAATCAATATTACCAACATTTTTTAATGAAATAATTAGAGTTAAAGAACATACATTAATAAATAATATTAAAATACCTATTTTTGCTCTAGTCATAAAATCATACCGTAAATATGTATAAATCAAGGTAATTAATACTAATTCATTTTCAATATCATAATCATAATGAAATCCAATTAATGAAATAAATGAAAAACACAACGAAATACAATGTAATTCCATAAATAAGTGGTCCAATTTCCTTATAATCTCTTTACTTGAAGACCACCATAAATAACTAAATATACCCATAAAATACATATTAATACCTAGAATAAATGTTGTTTTATAATTAATAACAGTGTTACTACGAATCATTAAATATATTCCCGTACATATTTGACAAGAACTAGAATACGCATTCTTAGGATAATAAATTAATTTATTCTCTTTTTTTATTTCTGATGATGAAATCAAATTATCATTTACAGTAATGCCTAAAAAATCCCAAAAATCGCACATAAAAATTTTATTTAAACTATAAAATATTAAAATAGGTATGTTAAAAGCTAAAATTAAGTTATTAAAATTTTCAAATAAAATATATTCTATTTTTAATGTATTATCATTATATCTATTTTCATATAGTGTCTCTAAATATTGTGTTGTTAAATAAAATACGTAAAATATGGTTAACATAAATATTAATATAATATAAATCGGTTTAATACTGGTTCCTAGTAATTTGTTTATTTGATTAGAAGTTTTTAAAATTTCCATATGATTCTTATGTTTCGGTATCATTTTTGTCTTTAATAAAGCCATTTTATAATAATAAATAATTTTATCTAAAAACTTTCAATTTTGTAAATGAAATAAATTTAATCGACCTCTTCTAATTCTTCAATTGATTTTCCATTATCATTTTTTTCTTGTGCTCTTTTCTCTTTATCTTTTTTCTCTTTTTCTAATTTATCAACTAATGGTTTAACATATTCATCCGCAAATCGTTGTCCAACATCTTTACTTGCGTTTTCATATGTAGTTTTTTTTTCACCCATAGAACGCATCATATCTAACATGTATTTAAGTTTATCCATTTCAATATTATCTTCTTCTATTAGATTATTAAATATAGTAGAACTAGATTCTTTTAAATACTTATATGTTTTTTCCATCTTTTGAACAAATTCTGCTTTATTACAATCTTTATGATTAAGTCCCATTTTCCATATATACCTATCATTTTTTAACGCATTTGCTTCCTCCCAAATTTTATCAGGATCCTTCATTTTAATAATTATTTTATTAGTTAACTATAAACTATAATTATTTAAATTAAAAAAATAATAAAAAAAATTTATTTATTAAACATATAATTAATTAATAATATTTAATAACTTTATTAACTTCTACAAATAGGACATTTAAATACAGTATTATTATCTACAATTATAGACATTTTATAATCTTTGTAACATTCATTATGTATAGTGTGACCACAAGGAAACATATATAATTTTGGAAAATATTCTTTATTAGTTTTAGAACACTTTATAGTTTTGGTTAATTTTTCATTACAAATACAACAATCTGTTTTGTTATCATTAAAATTAAAACTATCATATTTATCTCTATCTATTTTCTTATTAATATTTAACATATTTTGAGTTTCAACTCTTTTATTTATTCTTTCTGAATTTTTTGTTTTATTATTTTCTTTATATCGAACTTGTTGATCAAAAGCATATGCTAATGCATCCTGATGATTCTCCATCTCCGCAACAGAATCATTGGAATCTCTTCTATTCCTATTTCTATATCTTTTCTGTTTTATTATACGCAATTCTCCCGAGCATAATTGGCATAAACATACTAAACATATTAATCCTACAACAGACAGTATAAAATAGAGTGCGGGATGCATACTAAATTTTATAAATGTTTCTAATTCTATATTATAAGAACTAGAACTACCACTTTCAAAACCACTACCACTTTCAAAATCAGAATATTTTGGATTTATCATAATATATGGCATATTTAACAAATCTTATATAATTATCTTTATTAATATAAATTCAATTTTAATAAATAGATATTCTACAATTAGGACAAGTATTATTACAAGTTAGCCATTTTTTAATACATTCTTCGCAAAAATAATGTTCACATTTTAATTGTTTCATTTTATCATTTTTTACATATTCTTCTTTACATATAATACATTCTTCATTTTCTTGTAAAATATAATCTGTAGAAATATCAGTTATATCTGTTCCATATTTACCATATTTTCCATTTATTATACTATTAATTTCATTCGAATTTCTTGTATTTTCAAAAAATGCTTCGATTCTATCATTTATTAAATTAATCATATTTGTATTATAATTTCTATCCAATCCCCTCAATATAATATTAATATTATTGTTTTCTTCTCCATTATATTCTAATACAATTTGATTTTCATCTACATTATTTATATCTCTATACATATGAGTTGCTCTTCTTATTTCAGTATTCTCTTCAATCGCATTATGAGGTTTTTGTATTAATAAAGTATAAACACTACATATATATATAAATATTATAATACTTATACTTACTATTAATACATTGGTTTTGTTATTAACATTAACCATAGTATTATTTGACACATTTGTTATATTTGAATTATTAAGTTTTAAATCTAATATATAACCTCGTTCTTCATAAATAAAATCATCCATAATTCGAATTTATATTATGTTTCAAAATAACTTATGATTTAAATAAATCAATTTTGTAAAAAAAAAACTATTTTATTTAATTTAATTTTATTTAAATGTTTCAATATTCACCCATTATTTATACTGTTAGTAGTTATCAATACTATATATTTATATGTCTAGGATTAAGATAAATATATTTCCTACATATAGGACATTTTATCATATAATGTAATAAAAAACGATTAGCACATTTGTTATGTAAAATATGAGAACACGCTTTAAACTTTACTAAATTATCTGTTAAATTATCTAAACATATAGGACATAATAAATTACTAGTTTCATCAGTTATATTATCTATTTTTTCAAAAGGATATGGTCTCTTCTTATATTTAGCAATATGTTTTATACAATATATAAAGAGATATAATACTACAACGACTAATATTAATATTATAAGCGAGTTTATAGCATTTTTATTATAATATGGATTCGTATGATTACCTTTTATTATTAAATAATAAGTATAATTCATACTAAAAAGGATTATATATTTCTATAAAGTTATATATTAAATAAAGTTTATTGTTTATATTTGTTTATATTTGTGTTATACTAATAATAATTCATACAATACTTTCTATGTAAAAATGTTGATTACATAATGGACAATGTATTATCTTATATTTTTGTAATTGTTCAAAGCATAATTTATGAAATTTATGAGAACAATTATTCAAGTTACATACATCTCCTGTCAATTCTTCTAAACAAATACTACAATTGTCAATATTTTTATCTACATTACTCCTGATAAATTCTATTCTATATGGTTTATTTTTTGTTCTTTTAATATATTCAATATAACATTCATAAATAGAGTATATTATACAAACTAAACATATCATACATATTATAGAAATACAAATAATAACAACATATTTAGGTTTTCTATTATTAATATTACTTTTATAAGTAGTCGGGGAAATAGTAGTATAAATTATAATATCCATATTATTTTATAGTATTCAGATTATATAATTAAATCAATTTTGTTTTAATTTCATCAATATTAGTTATAAAATTTAAATAAAAATATATTTAAAATTTAAGAAAATAAAGTTATTTATAATTAAATACATTTTATATAATGTATATAGGATGGGACATTGGTATTAAAAATCTTTCATATTGTTTGCTAGATGATGTAACTGATAATAATAATACAGAAGATACTAATAATCAAGAAAATATTATATCATTATCTGGTAAAAAAATAAAAATCGTAGATTGGGGAGTAATAAATGTTGTTGATGATGTTTCAATAGGAACACCATCTTTTGAAAAGAGAACACCTATAAATTGTGGTTTTGGTAATTGTAAAAAAAAAGGAGTATATTGTCATAAAGAAAAAACAAATAATAATTATTTCGGTTTATGTACTATTCATTATAAAAAAGTAGGAGATAACCACAAAAATGATTTTATATTTTTAGAGAAAAAACCAAAATGTTGTAAAGAAGAATGTAAGAAATTAGCTACATATTATACTACCGCTCACGAATATATAACATATTGTGGTGTTCATTATAATCAATTAAAGAAAAAAGAACCAACTGTAGAATATGTTAAAGTAGACAAAAAAGTTAAAGCAACTAGTATAAACCTCACTAAATTAGCAACTAGTCTCTATAAATTACTAGACAAGGTTCCCATTATTTTAAAAGTTAATTGTGTATTATTAGAAAATCAACCTGTTCTTAAAAATCCAACTATGAAATCAGTTCAAATGCTTCTTTATGGTTATTATGTAATACGTGGTATTAGTGATTATAGAAAGGAAAAATTAGAAAAACCAATAGAAACTATTAAATGTTATTCCGCAAATCAAAAAAATAAATTGGTATCCTTACTAGATGAAGACCAACAAACATATATAACAGATGTTTTAAAACAAGTTAAAAGTAAATATACAAAGAATAAAAAGGGTTCAATTATGATAACTGAACGTATATTATCTCATAAAATGGAACCTTCAACAAAATGGAAAGATGTGTTTAATTCTAGTAAAAAAAAAGACGATTTAGCAGATTCACTCCTTATGACTTTACATTATTTATTGAAATAACATTATTACTTTTTAGTATTTTTTGTTTTATTTTTTTGGTTTATTTTTTTGTATTTTCTTTTTTTGTATTTTCTTTTTTTGTATTTTCTTTTTTTGTATTTTTTGTTTTCGTTGTTTTGATTTCATAACGAAATATACAACAATAGCAATTAATACAACACCGCCAATAGATGCCCCTATTATTATATTTTTTGTTTTTGTATCCATTGGTTTTTTGACTTCTGCTTCTTCTGCTTCTTCTGCTTCTTCTGCTTCTGCTTCTGCTTCTGCTTCTGCTGCTAAACGCTCTTCTTCAGCTTTTTGATTGTTTTTATATTGTTTTATAGCTTCTTCGTATGTAAACGTTCTTCCTTCATATTTTTTATTTGTATAATAAAAAGTAAAATTATTATTATCTTCATTTTCTACCCAACCTTTATCTATAAGTGTTTTTATCATTCTATTTTTTTCTGCTATACGCTCTTCTTCAGCAATACGCTCTTCTTCAGCAATACGCTCTTCTTCAGCAATACGTTCTTGTTTTAAGTCTTTTAATTTATTTCTAAAATAATCTATTTTGGGTAATAATTTAAGTCCTTCA
>Ga0209634_1001987_pt1 | contig 14539 bp, 12 predicted proteins | sample LinPmetageLP40_FD_184043 | JGI IMG/M metagenome (GOLD analysis project Ga0209634, IMG submission 184043) | Marine viral communities from the Pacific Ocean - LP-40 (SPAdes) (version 2) | ecosystem: Environmental > Aquatic > Marine > Oceanic | place: Pacific Ocean | collected 2010-08-26
ATGTAGTTACAGGTAAATTCTTTGCGATCCAAGCAACAGAAGCAACTGTACTTGCAGCACAAGCAAGTAACATTACTAATTTAAGTAATATATGTCACGGCACAGACGCAACTGAGCTTGCTGCTGGAACTGTACTTTACGGAAATTTTACAAGTATCGATCTTCAAAGTGGTGCAGTAATTGCCTACAATATTTAGATGGGTAGTTCTGCCATATCGCTTGGTCTAGGACTAGGTGGAGGTAAGTCTGCGACTAGTAGTGGAACGTCTGGTGGTGGTGGTGGTGCGTTTCAAAATTTACTATCAGGATCATTCGATGGAACTGATGACTATTTAACCACGGACGAATCTAACCTAGCACCATCAGGTGATTGTACAATTTCCTTATGGTTTAATAGTGCTTCGTTGCCTAGTACTGATGCATATGATTATATGTTTAGTTTAACAGATGCACGAGCAACCGGGAAAGATCGAGCTATAGGAATAATAGGCGCAGGTACTGATGCACAAATAGTCGCAAACACCTATGGGTCAGGTTGGAATCTTCCCTTCACTAATACATCAATTTCTGCAAGCACATGGAATCATGTGGCTGTTGTTTTTACTTCGGGATCAGCACAGGTTTATTTCAATGGAGCAGATAAAGGTTCAAAGAGTGTAGCGACAAACACAATAGCCTACACCCAAACAGTTATTGGCGGGATGCTCTACTCATCTGCTAACCAATTTAATGGTAAGATTGATGAAGTTAGTGTTTTCCACTCTGCATTATCCTCAACCAATATAACTTCCATTTACAATAGCGGACTACCCGCAGACATATCGTCACTTAGTCCAAAAGGTTGGTGGAGATTAGGAGATGGCACAGGCGATACGGACTCTAGTGGTGGCACTCCAGCCAACACTGATACTGTTGGCACAGTTGCAAATCAAGGGTCAGTTAATACAGGGTCAGGAGAAGGTAATATGACAGGCACAAATGGGGCAACCTATAGTAACTCTGTACCAGTAGCTTTATTCTCAAGATCCAGCGTAAGCTTTGACGGCAGTGATGACTATTTAAGTGTCACTCAAGACTCCGCAATTAACATCTCTGGAAATATAACACTTTCAGCATGGGTAAAGCAAAACGCTCAAGGGTCTTATGGTGCTATTTTTACAAAGCGACAAGTTGGAGGTAGTATGAATTACCAATTACTTATGCGGAATAATACTGGTGCGATTGGACTAGGACATTCAGGTGGTTCTTGGTTTTACGACTCTACATCACTGCCCACAGGAAGCTGGTATCATGTGGCGGCAACAGTTTCATCAGGAACAGTGCAGTTATATGTAAACGGGGATGAAAAAGACTCTTCTAGCGGAATTACTATTACAGGGACTACACAGAACTTAATAATTGGTGCAACTGTTGGTTATAATTATTTCAACGGACTAATTGACGAAGCCTCGATATTCAACTCTGCTCTATCTACTAGCGATATTCAAGATATTTATAATAGTGGAGTACCGGGAGACATATCGTCACTTAATCCTGTAGGATGGTGGCGCATGGGTGATATTAATGGTGCAAGTGGCGTGACCATAACCGACCAAGGAAGTGGAAGTAACAATGCTACTCTAACCAACGGCCCAACTTACTCAACTTCAGTTCCATCTTAATAAATTATGAGCAGAAAATATGTTATTATAAATGCGGACGAATTAGACTCCGTTAATTTTGACCAAGTCGATGAGACGAGCGCCGATACAGTTCGATTCTCAACCGATGGTAGTCAGACTTTTGTTAAGTTTGATTCGGACACAACACCCTCGTTCTTGGATGGTAAAACACAATACACACATTCCGAAATTATTACCATTCTAGCAACTGACGCATGGACTCCAAGCGAACCACCTGAATGATTTATACTGCCATACTATTATTGGCGATATGCATGGCATCATGCTCGCTAAGATCAACCTACCCCACACTTGGTGCAATTGCAGGTGGTGGAGTGGGTAGTCTAGGTGGACCAGGTACTGCGGCATTAGGTGCTGGTGCTGGTGTACTTGCTGGCGAAGCATTAAAGAACAAAGATGCCCTCATAGAAGCAGAAGAAAAGCTCGATTTACTTACACACGGAGATGTGAGCGAGCTTGTTGCAAAGGGCATGGAGAGTCACAAGTCAGGCTTTGATGCATTCACCTCTTATATCAAGAACATCCTAATTGGAGCAGCAGTCTTGCTAGGAGGCTACCTCGCCATTCCAATTTTCGTGGCAAAAAGAACGGCACAAAATTGTTCAAAAACAGAAGCTAAAAAACACATGACTCGCGCACCATTTCCTGTAAAACCTCCCTCCAAAACATGAGAAATTTAGAAATTTTAAGAGACAAGTTTTTAGACATGTCGAAAAAAGCTCAAATGCTAACTTTATTATTCGGACTAGTTGCAGGCATCATCATAATCGATTTATTGTTCTGATGGATAGAACTGCACTAGCTGGTTGTGTGGGTTCACTTGCTAGTGTAAGTGGATCGTTGCATGAAGTGGTTGGTTTAGTCGCAGGTGGCATGACCATTCTATACATGGCAGTCAAGATTTTCCAAGAACTGAGGAACAAGAAGTGAGCAGATATCGTTCATATGGCAAGCTTGATGATCAGTATCGCTCTAGTGGTGATACTTCATTTACTCGTATGAATAGCCGAGTACGTCCAACTCAACTGCAACCTGGTGAAGTACAACTTTCGCAGAATGGACGCATGGAAGTGGATGGCACATGGCAACCACGGAAAGGACTCTTAACATTATCTGGTGCAATTACTATTGATGCCGATGCCATCCGATTGCCTTTCCCAATATCTGCTGCACAGAGGCAGAGTAATGTAGTCACGCTCACACTAGTAGACACGCCCAATACTGCATTTGTACCAGGTCAGGCAATATTTATAGAAGGGCTTACAGATTTTGCTTCAACCGATCCGAATGGATCTAGGACATTAGTGTCAGTTTCATTTGCAAATAAGCAATTAACTTTTGCACAGACAGGAGATAATAAATCGTTTGCCACCTCTGCCACCTCGCTTGCATTTCCTGCTGGGTCTGCCATCACTAAATTAAACTTTACGCTAAATGATGATGGTGCAAATGAAGTTTTTGGTTCGGGTGTATTTAGCGATCCAAACTCTGATACCGCAGATGATATCATTTTTACTGCCACCAACAATGTCTGCGATATTTTACGATTGCGAGATCAGGCAAAATTTAAAGTTAGGTATCCGGGTTCAAACACAATTTCGGGAAGATGTGATTTACTCCAGGCATTTAACAAGGTTTATATATTTCGAGGTACGCAGACATCCTTTGAGTCTACACCTGTTATTACCAGCAAGGCGATTACTTCTGCATCACGCTCAAGTAATACAGTCACAGTAAATTCCACAGGACATGGGCGTAGTGTAAATGATTTTGTCACACTCATTGGTCTAGGCAATTTTACTACCGACCCGAATGGTGTCTACAAAGTAGCTACAGTTGCATCTGTGAATCAATTTACAGTCACAACAACTGCAAGTGGGTCTGAAACTTTTAACACTAGTGGTGCGGTTGCAGAATACTTTAACGATTTTACATTAGTTGCTCGTGGGGCATACACAGTACCAAGCTACATTATTGATACGGCAGTAGAAGCTACTAATGGACAGGTTACTGTAACTGAGTCTAATCATGGTTTAGCCTTGGGAGATGATTTGGAAATTATTAAAGCCACAAGCCCAATTGATTTATTTGCAAAGCAATCAGTTAAAGTATCAGACATCCCCAGCGTAAGTATATTTTCATTTAACCTAGATGTTGAGAATATTAGTTTAGGCCAAAATATAAATTTAATATTATCCAAGCCACAAGCAATAAGCTATTTTGTCCATCAACCTGCCACTCCTTTTGCAGTATTAAACCAAAGGAGATTGTGGATGCCTTACTTTTACACCTCCGATTCATCGCCTGTTAAACGCCCAAATCAGGACGAGATAATAGCAAGTGACATACTAGATGGTGACACATTTGATGTGCTTGGTGGAAGTTTAAAAATAACAGGAGGGTCAAGCGATTTTATTGTAGGATTAGAACCTTTCACCGAAAATAAATTAGTAGCATTTTGCAGAAGATCCATCCATCAAATTGATGGGGTATCAGGAAGCTTGGCAGATGTGCAAGTAAATGTAGTTACTCCCGATCTTGGATGTTCTGCAAGGCGATCAATCGTACAGATTGCCAATAAGATATTCTTTCTTTCAGACCAAGGTGTATATGGACTTGAATATTTAGATGAGTATAATTTGCGAGGATTGGAAGTACCCCTTTCAGAGGCAATTACTCCAATAATGAAACGGATTAACCAAGACTATGTTGACAAAGCAGTCGGTGCTTTTTTTGATGCGCGATATTTTTTGGCTATCCCAATTGATGGTGCAGTTGAAAATAATGTAATTTTGATTTGGAACACAATTAATGGTGGCTGGGAATCAATCGATACAGTAAACAATGTTAGCTTTAATGTGCGTGACATGCTTGTCGCACGAGAAGGGACAAAGAACTCACTTTATATAACTACATCTGAGGGTGGAGTACACCAGGTTGATGGTTTTGATGGAGGCGATCAAATCAGCGTTCAAGCCGGAGTTTCAGTACCGCAAACTTTAGATGTACAATCAATCCTCACCACAAGAGAATATGACATCGACGCAATAGACCGAAAGTTTTTTGCAAGGTCTGAAGTCCATGTTAAATCGGATACTGATTCAGTTTCAGACGCATCTATTTCTTTCACCTCTTCTGATCCAGACCAAACAAGTGCAGCTACCACAATATCAGGTGTATTTGGTGCAAATCTAGCAGCAGGCGAAGACGCAAGCATTCGCACATCTGTCAGACTGCGAGGTTATGGATGTTCCGCAACTATTACACCAACAACAGGCAGACCTTTTGTACGTGCAGTAAAACTAGACGCACGAATTACAGATCGTTCACGAACTTCAACACAATAAATTATGGCTATTTTAAATCAAGCAAATGATTATTCATCAGGTGAGTCTGTAACTGCTGCTAACTTAAATGCACTTATCGGTCAGGCTACTTTTAAAACAGGGAATACAGAAGCCGTGGATGGATCTACTTTGCAAGTCCATTCAGATGGTTATTTACTAGTTAAGGATGGCGGTATAACTGCTGCAAAGTTAGCAAGTGGAATAGCTTTAGCTGCTGGTTCAATAACTGACACGCAGTTAGCATCCAATGCAGTTACAACTGTTAAGATTTTAGATGCAAATGTAACTGAATCAAAGATTGCAGCTAATGCAATTAGTGCTAGTAAAATAAGCGATACTGATGCACAATTCCTAGTAGACGATACCTCGACGCAGAAAAAAGTGGTTATCAATGAAGGGGGTACAGATGTAGATTTTCGTGTGGAAGGAGATACGGATACAAATTTATTAGTCTGCGATGCGACCAACGATAAGGTAGGCATAGGTACTGCACCAGGAACTACATATAAATTAAATGTTAATTCTGCAACTGCCAACATTGCAAACTTTGAGACTGCTGCCACAAGTTCAGCTTTATTTATTCGGAGTACCAATACTTCAGCAACAAGTTCAATCTTGCAATTAGTTGCTCAAGCTAGTGGTGGATCGAGTTACTCTGGAAACATGAATATTGATTTGAATGCGTCTAATAATACGCTACAAATGGCATTTGGGACAGGAGATGGAATTGGTTTTAGAATTACTAATTCAAATGGGGGGTCAGGGTCAGAGGCAGGCTCTATTAGTCCATTGCATGACAACAAATCAAGCGTTGGATTAAGCTCAAAAAGGTTTTCTGTAATCTTTGCTGGCACAGGAGCAATCAACACTTCTGACCGAAATTCAAAAGAAGAAATACAAGACTTGTCAGATGCAGAACTTAGAGTTGCACAAGCGTGTAAAGGATTAGTCAAAAGATTTAAATTCAAAGGTGGCACAAGAAAACATATCGGAGTCATTGCCCAAGATGTAAGAGATGCATTTACTGCTGAAAGTTTAGACGCACATGAATATGGATTGTTTTGCTCTGATACATGGACAGACGAGGACACAGGAGAAGAAGTGACTCAACTAGGAATCAGATACGAAGAACTCCTCGCCTTCATCATATCAGCACTTTAATGGGAAACCTAAAAACAGAATTGCTGACCAAGCTGAAAGGGTATGCCCCTTACCAGCAGATAGTTGCTCTCTACGAAGATAAAGCCCTATTCTTCAAGGAGCTTCACAACTACATGATCGGTGGCATGGTATGCTCAAACCCATCATACTTTATGATGTGCAAAGCAATTGATGGATCAAAAGATGCAAGCGACCAATGGTTCTGCAAGACTCCCGATACCTGGTATATCAGATGGGTTGCCGGACAGGGGTGCATTAAGGAAATGATGGAACAATTAGAACCACTTCCCTTTTTAAAATTTAGAAGAATTACACCTAATGGAGAAACAAACATTCGGACCTATCCGTGGGATAGAATGTATAAAATAGTAAGTAAAAAGTTATGAACGATCCTTTAAAATTAGCGGCAAACACCTTAAACGCACAAGCACCCGAAGGTGAGCAACTCGCCTTTATCAATCCAATGGAAGCATTGATGCTCAAGGAAATGGGAGGTTCAGGAAAGTCTGCCGCTGGTGGAGTACCTTCGTTCAAAAAAGGAGATGTATCTGCCCCTCCACCTCGTAATTATGGACAGGAAACTCGTGATACATTGGAGGCGCAAGTTGAACTAGCACCCGAACTTTACGCTTCCGAAGCAAAGTACCGACCACAATATGCTGACTTGGAGAGGCGAATGCAGTTGGAACAGATGGGCATCGATCCGAGCAAAGGATTACTCCAAGCATATGAAGAAGATTTTGCTCCCTCAATGGCTCGCCAAAAGGCGGCAACTGTAAAAGGTGATATCGACATACTTCGAGAATACGGCCCACAACTCCTCCAAGCCCAACGAGATATTGACCCACTAGCTGACTCACTTCGTCAGGGAATCATGGACTCCGCATCTGAAGATTTAGCCGCTGGTCAAGGACTTACAGAAACAGAGCAACGAGACTTAGACCAACAAATTCTAGGAGGTGCAGCAGATCGGGGTATGGAAGGACAAGGTTCTACATTTGCCGACATGGTAAGTCAAAGACTCTCTGCTAATCGTGGAATCAAGCAACAACGATTACAAAACGCATCAGCAGCATATGCAATGAATGCAACCGATCCACTATTTGCATTAACAGGTAGGGCAGCATCCACGCCAGGCCAAGCAATGCAACAATTTGGTTCTGCTGGATTCGCACTTAACTCAAGCCCCGGAATATTTAACCCCGAAAGTAATTACGCTGGCAATCTCGCCACGCAAAACTACCAAGGTCAAATGGATGCTAATGCGGCATCTGCATCGAATGCAGCAGGCATGACTGCTGGGTTACTTGGTGGACTTGGTTCAGCCGCTGGAGGTGCATTCACAGGAGGATTTTCTGCGGGCGGTTTGTTTAACAAAAAGAGATAAAATATTATGGCAAGAACACCTTTTTACGGACGCGGCCCAGGGCCAGCAATAGCAAGAATGGACATGCAGGCTGCAACCGCTCCTGGACGAGCGTATGGGCAGATGTTTGCAAACCTTGGGAAGACTGCTGGTGATACTATTAAGCAGTATGGGCTTAATAAGGAGAAGCAGAAGAAGAACCAAGCCTTTATAACAGGTCAAAGCAACCTGCTTGGTATGCTTGAGGAGCAAGACCCTGAGCAAGCTGCTCGATATGCCACAATGAAGGAGCAATTAAATAATCCTGATGTTTCACTTAGTGAGCGTGCTGAACTAGGTAAGCAGTTAATGCAGAACATAACATTAACCACCCAGTTGAAAGATCAAATGGTAAATCGCGAAACCAAAGAACAAGCATTAAAATTAGCAAACAGAACCGAGGATCTTACTGTTAAGAACTATGAGTTAGGAAACAGGCAAAAAGAGATAGGCACTTTATTAGGTCAAATATCTTTAGACGAATTAAACGCAATTAAAGACGATAAGACAAGGGTTGCTTTACTAGCTTTAAAGGACAGGGAAAAAGACTTACTACTTAATGACAAAAGAAGAGGATTTGAAGAGGCAACTATTGCAAGTAAGACAAAGGTTCTTCCGGGTGCAACAGATGCAACTATTGCTAGTAACGAAACTTCTGTGATGCAAAATGAAGCAACTCAGCAACTTTTACCTGGGCAAACAAGCCTCGCAATTAAAAAGCAAGAACTCGATTCTAAAAATATCGATGCAGCTGACCTTTTACTTAAAGCATTTGGTGGTGCAGAAGGTAAAGCTGAGTTTGACTACCAAGGTGCAAAGCTAAGTAGAAAGAATCTCAAACTTGGCATGAAGGTATTATCACAAAGAGGTGATTACTACGGCTTTCTTGCAACTGCTAAAAATGTTCCTGTTGATACTAAGAAACAATATGCATCTATTGTGTCTGATATAGGTAAACTAACAGACACGCTTGTTAAAGATCCTGATTCAGGTAATCAAATAACATTTGAAAAATACATGGAAGAAGCTAACGATGATCCTGACTTATATCCTTTAACAGGGGCAAACTCTGGCCCTGCTGGTAGATTGTATGGAAGTTTTATTACTGCACAGAAGCAGGCAGATGATCTTTTAAAAACTACACAAGTACAAGTGGATGATGGGCAAGATGCAGGAGGTAGTCCAGCACCTACAAGGTCACCAATAAATGTTGGTAATATGCAACCGCAACAAGCAATGCAAGCTTTGCAAGATCGCATAGGTCAGATAAGAAAGCAATTGCCACAACTTAACGCACAAGAGCAACAACTTGGGCAACCTGGTCAAATGACCACAACTGCCTTTGATACTTCACCATTTGGCAATATCAACACACCATTAGCAGTAAGACCACAGACTATTAGTGATGTGCAGAACTCTAATATTCCACAACAAAGATCAGACTTGATGGCAGAACTTCAGCAACTTGAGGCAAAAAGACAAGAATTACAAAGTCAATTTGGAGTAAGATAATGGCTATACGCACAATGTCACTTGGTGAAGCTCTTGAGAATGGCTATGAAGTTATTGGGCCAGATCCAATCTACCGGGAAGAAGCAACAGGTTTTGAGACTGCAACAAGCATTGGTCTTGAAGTTGTACCTGCAATTCTTGGTGGAATATACGGAGGTTTACCTGGTGGTGCAGCTGGATCTGCATTAGGTAATTACCTATCTCAACAATATAGGATAGGTAGAGGCTTGCAAGATGAGATAGGGCTAGGAGAACTTGGAGCAGCAACTGCATTTGGTGCAGTACCTGTAGGTAAACTCGCTAATATGAGTACAGTAGGTAGAGTTGCAACAAGAGGTGCGCAGGGTGCAGCACTAGCAACAGGAGAACTTGCAGCACGTACATACATTGATGAAGATCGCGCACCAACACAGGAAGAGATTGCAACCACATTGCTTTTTGGTGGTGTGTTTGGTGGTGGATTAGGTGCAGTTGAAGCAAAGTTTTTAAGTGATGGCACAGGAGTGGATTTAAAACCTGGCATGAAAAGATCAGAAGTAAAAGATGCTATCGCTTCCGATATTAAAGAAAAAGGGGGTATTGAGAATGCAAGTGTTGGTAACCCATTGATAGGTCAGATGAATATCAACCAACTAAATAACTTAAAAAACTCTGATGAAGTTGCAGGAGAAGTATTACAAGGAATTGAAAACAAACTTTTACAAGAGGCAGATGATACAGTACAACAATTAGGATCTACCCAACTAGGGGAAGAAGCAACAGGTGTAATGGCAGGCATTCAGAAGTCGCTTGATGGTGAGATTGCACAACAGGATGAGATATTTGGTGGACTAAATAACGAGATTAATATTGGCGTGCAACGTCTAGGAGATAGTCAAAAACTGCAAGAGATTGACGAGAGTATAGCTAGGCTTGACCACAAGCTTGGTAAAGGAAAAGGCGCAAAGAAACAACGTGCCAAGTTAGCTGCTGAAAAAAGAATGGTACTTAAGCGCAATGACATGGAAGGTGTGCTTAACCTTCAGGATGCCATGCGTGGTAACCAGGGTGGCGCAGACCAACCAACCAAAGCAATGAACCTCAAGGATAGCCCAATGAAGGAAGCAGATCCTATGAGTAAAGTTGAAAGGATGGCAGAAGAAAAACTTGGAAGTAATTATGAAAAGTTTATCAAGAATGTTAAGCAAGGAATGACTCGTGATTACGGACTAGCAGTTGGAGCAGGTGGAGCAGCAACACTTGGTATGCTAACTCAAGACGAAGAGAGTGACGCAATGAAAGCTGGATTTAACCCATTAGTTCTTGCCTTGCTTCTTGGTGGTGGAGTAGGTGCAAGGCAACTGCGCAAAATTAGAAAGACACCTGCATTTAAAAAAGCAAATGCACAGGCTAAAGCAAATCCAACAAAGGTAGAACCTGATGTGGTTAAGGCAGAGAAGGTACAGGATGTCACAGACAAAGCAATGTATGTTAGGCAAAACCAATTTAAAAAAATAGCATCTGATGCAAAAGATTTTTTAAGTAATACACTTGTTCCTCTGTCACGAAAATTAAAGAACATAGATCCAATTTTGAATGCTATATTTCGTACGCACGAAAAAGATATAAACATAAAGACAAGGCAATACCTTGATCGTGTGTCTCCATTCATTACCACCATGTCAAAAAGGCTAAAAGGTAATAAAATAAAACTGCGTGAGTTTAAAACAAACCTACTTAATGGTGACTACAATGCAATAGTACGCATGACTGATGACTTAGGTATAACAGATAAGTCAGAACTAAACGAGATGCGTAAGGCACTCAACGAGGTCAGGGACTATGCAAGAGAAGAAGGTGGCATAGAAGTTGGTTACATAGAGGATTACTTCCCAAGACAGGTAGAAGACTATAAATCTTTTAAGAAATTTTTAAACGAAAATGATGACTTGCGAGATACCAGGAATCAAGTAGAGCAGGCACTTGAGGATTATCGTGTTAAACATAAGTACGAATCTGTTGATCTAATACCAGCAGAAGAAGCAGCAGAAGTTACTAGTAGAGTATTGCGTGGTTTCCCCATGCAACCAGGTGGGGCGTTACCTGGTAACTTCAAAGCAAGAAGTATTGAAGCAGTTGATGATAGAATGCTTGATGCTTATGCAGATCCAGCAGATGCATTAAAGAATTACATTGAACGTGCAGTCATGGCAACTGAGCGTAAAAAATTCTTATTTAGAAAACCATCAGACCAAGGCAAGCAAGTAGGATTTGAAGGTAGTAAAGATAGAATAGGTGCTGACCTTGGCATGAAAATGGAGGTTGATGAATCTCTTGCCGGGCAAGTTGCAAAAAGAATGTTGCAAGGTGATAAGAAATATACGGCAGAGGATATTGAAAAACTGCGTGAGATAATACAATCTCGTTTTAGTGGAAAAACTGTCAGTCCTTTTATACAAGGAGTTAAGAATTTAAACTATATGCAAGTCATGGGTAACTTCGGATCTGCAATAACTCAGCTTGGTGACCTTGCATACTCGATACATTTTTACGGATTTGATAATACATTCCGTAGCTTGTTTAATAAGAAAGAAAACTTTGATTTCGTTAAACACTTTAACCTTGCAGATCATAATATAGATTCTGCAACAAGCACGGATGGTTTAAGTAAAGCTCTTGATAAAGTATTTACTGTAGTTGGATTAAAAAAATTAGATCAACTTGCAAAGAATACTACCATGAATGCATCATGGAAAAAGTATAAGGCACAAGCTAAGAGAGATGCACCTGGACTACGTGATGAGCTTGCACCTGTGTTTGGTAGTGAGCGTGCTGGACAAATGGTTAAGGAGTTACAAGAAAGTAATCCGGCAAGTAAGCAACTACCCAAAGGAGTTGAGGAATTAATATGGTATAAATTCTTGGATCTTAATCCTGCAACACTTGGTGAGATGCCCAAGTTCTACAATGAAAGTGGGAACATGCGTATCATGTACATGCTCAAAACTTTTACTATAAAACAATTTGATGTAGCAAGAGAAGCAGGCATTGAAGATATTAGAAAAGCAACAAGGTTATACAAAGATGGCAAAAAAGCGGAATCTGCTAAACTAGCTGCAAAAGGAATGAAAGGCTTGATTGGATTAGCAACTGTCTTTGCTGCTGCCAATGCAGGTACGGACATGATTAAAGATACCTTGTATGGTAGACCAATAAAGCGTGACGAGTTATTTGAAAACAACCTTTGGAAACTAATTGGCATCAATCGATACTTAGTAATGAAGGCACAAAGAGACGGGCCTGCAAAAGCGTTCCTTGAGGGATTACTTCCACCTACAACTGCATTTGATAGAGCAGCCCAAGACATACAGGCATTAGCTGGAGATAAAGAATATAAAGGTGCAATGCTACAAGGTACTCCATTAGATATGGTCTATTGGAAATACCTTGGAGGACTTGACAAAATAAACAACAAGAAGTAATTTTAAAGCTTTGAAGGGTGTAGTATCCCTGAGATTAATATAACTGGTGGGGACATCAGTTAAGGCCACTCGCAAGGGTGGCTTTTTTTGTGTACTATACGATTTATTTATTTTGTTAAAAAAAATGTTTGACAGGGCGAATTGTTTAGTTTTTGGTGACGATACAACCAAATAAACATGTACTGTTTGCTTGGGTAAGGTTCATTCCTGATTGATTGAATATTTCATTCAAATCGGAAAGATGTATCTTACTCTAGGTGAATATTATAAAACTCATAATAAAATCTAATAATACACCGATATGATAGAAAAAAACATTCAGGCTTTACAACCCACAAGTCAGTCTTTAAGGGTAGCTTCCCAACCCCATACCCCAAATAGATTGAACAATACCACCATACAACTAGACTGGCGTCCACCGCCACTGCGCTACGTAACAATATCAGAGTTAATTTATACTTACATGGATTGCAGATCCACAAAATTTAAACCACCTGCGCACAAAACAATGTTAAACAGGAGAGGCGCATTACTATTAATTTTAAAGGATTTAGAAATGAATCCTGATGAATATGACACTCGATTCTTGGGTGGCACGCATCCAATGTATAATCTTACGTTACCAGAACATTATGCCAGATGTTTTCCTGAGTCTGAATGTAGACTAAGAAATGCAAAGCCTATTTTTGGGAAAGACATGTGCCAATGGTACGAGGAGTGTGGGATCGATCCACGATTCTTTGCCAATTGGCAGGCATATCGTCTAAAAACCATAGCACCATTAAGCTTTTTACCCACAGAGGAGATAAATGTGGTGATAAAAAAATGCGAGGAAGTTAGGTTTAAGCAACCTAGTATATACTTAGCCTACCTTTTAACTTACGGCCTGGGGATGAGAAGGAGCGAAGCCAGGCGCGCAAAATGGAGTGACCTTCATGCAAGTGTGGATGGCAATAAGTTGGTGCGCATTTGGCAACCTAAATCAATTCATGGAGCAAAGGCCTCGGACTATGAGGATCGACCATGCGATCCAACATTCTGGCACAAGCTTCACGATTTGCGTGCAAGTGCAAGTGTAGATGCATTAATTTTGGATACTACTTTTAGTTTCATGCCAGAAGAATTTAATTCTTTTCTCAAATACGCTTGCGGTATTAAAACAACTAGAAGAATACATTTATTGCGTAAGTATTGCGGACACAGGATAATGAGAAGTGATGGCATCTATGCAGCTTCTAAAGCGCTAGGGCATTCCGACACCAAGATCACAGATCAGATATACTCTGGCTTGCCACAGTTAAAGGCATCCTAAATTTAAACTTCTAGTTTAAAATTTACATAATCAACATAGCAAAACACATTAAGAAAATTAGACTACAAATGACTACTAACAATCACACAATAATTTACAACGGAATTGAATTGGCACTAAAAGATAATGGCACAGTCGAAGTATTTTGCGACAGGCCAAGCGTTGTCCGCATTGCGGACTTAAAGGAACAATTAGAATTGTTGCTTACTATTTCAGATCAAACTGAAGAGGCATCTCAAACTTCATCTGATTTGCCTTTATCGCATCTGTTCCAGCACGAAGGATTAGGTCATACACCTGAGCTTGCAAAAGACCGGTGGAATCAGCGAGGTCTTTAACAATTTTCCGCACGGACGGAGATAATCGGATTGAGATTGGCTTTGTGAGATTTGGTTTAGATGGCATAAACATCACCAAACGACACTTAAGGCTACATGTCAATACAAACGTGAAAAAATAATAAATAAATAAAATATGGCATTCTTACCTAATAATATAAAAGCACCTCTTGAAGGTGGTGGTGGCAGTAGTGGAAACTACATGCGATTTGCACAAGGAGAAAACAAGTTCCGAATTATCGGGGCATCAGATGACAAGCCGACTCCAGGCTTTATTCATGGCACACTTGGCTGGGCAGTTGAGGATGGCAAGAAGCGTCC
>Ga0209634_1001988_pt1 | contig 14535 bp, 6 predicted proteins | sample LinPmetageLP40_FD_184043 | JGI IMG/M metagenome (GOLD analysis project Ga0209634, IMG submission 184043) | Marine viral communities from the Pacific Ocean - LP-40 (SPAdes) (version 2) | ecosystem: Environmental > Aquatic > Marine > Oceanic | place: Pacific Ocean | collected 2010-08-26
AGTTGGAAACGTTTTATCGTGTACATATCTTAGAAAACCATTAAACCCTAGCTGGAACTTTACAGCTGTAGCGCCAAGTTTTCAATATGTATATGATGCGGGTAGTTCTGTTAATTTTGAATTACACCCTGTTGAACAAACCGAACTTACATTAAGAATACTAATGTACGCTGGTGTAGTTGTTAAAGATCCTACAATAATACAAAGTGCAGGTCAACAAATCGCTATTGACAATCAAAATGAAAAAATATAAAACATGGCTATACAACCTACTAATAATGGATTAATCACTGAGAATAATGAGCAATATTTTGCTGGTTCTCAAGGTTTTAGAGGTGATGCTGGTAATACTCAGAATCAATTACTTCCAACAGACTTTAATACAGATCTTATATTAGGTAGCGCTACTAGCTGGGACCCTAACAATGTTAATTATGCTTTAAACAATTTTAAGGTATATACAAGTACTAGCGGTACAGCTGGTTCTTGGAGCGAATGGATTACTGCTTTAGAAGTTATTAACAACAATAGAACAATAAAATTAGTAGCTTCACCAGGAGCCAACGTTTTTATAGTTGTTCAATTGACTATACTTACAGGTGGTAAATATGGAAATACAGAATCAGAAAAAGCTTATGGGCAAGCTGTAGAAGATAATTATGGTAGTTATCAATATATAAAATTAAATGATGTTATTAATAATTTCTTGGTCGGTTATGTTGGAACTGGTAAATTGTTATCTGACGCTAAAAGAACTGATGTTATATTTTTTGCTAAAAGAGCAATGCAAGAGTTTAGCTATGATACACTAAAAAGTATTAAATCCGCTGAACTAACAATTCCACCTTCGTTAACTCTTGTGATTCCTCAAGACTATGTTAATTATGTTAGGTGTTCTTGGATTGATGCTTTAGGCGTTAAACATATTATATACCCAACGAACAACTTAACTATAAGCCCTTATTATACGCAAGCTCAAGATTCAGAAGGTATTCCAACTCAAGATAACTTTGGAAATGACCTAGAAGGTACACCTATAACGCAAGAAAGATGGCACAACGCTAGCTCTAGACTTTTAACAGATTTAAACGGAAACGCTATACCAAACGCTGCTGACGAGTCTGAGTATGGTTATGGCTGGGAAGGTCTTTTTGGTTTTGGTTATGGAAGACTATATGGTCTTGATCCTCAAACGGCTCAAGGTAATGGTTGGTTTAATATAAATGAAAGAGAAAATAAGCTTTCTTTTTCAAGTAATCTTGTTGGTAGACTTATTGTTTTTGAATATATATCTGATGGTTTAGCTTATGACTTAGATAGTAGAGTTCCTAAAATGGCTGAAGACGCTATGTATTCTTCTATATTATACTCTTTAATATCTACTAGAATAAATCAACCAGAATATGTTGTTCAAAGATTAAAAAAAGATAGAAGCTCTAAGCTTAGAAACGCTAAGATAAGATTGTCTAATATAAAACTAGACGAAATATGTCAAGTTATGAGAGGTAAATCTAAATGGATAAAACACTAAAAAATGGCAGAAGCTAAAAACAGTTTTCTAAAGTCTAAGATGAATAAAGATCTTGACGATAGAATATTACCTAATGGTGAATATAGAGATGCTCTAAATATATCCGTTGGTAGATCAGAAGATGACGATGTTGGTTCTTTAGAAAACATTAGAGGTAATAAAGAAATTGTTGCGGCAAATACTAAAAACGTTAATTTAAAATGTATAGGTAAATTTGAAGACGAATCTGGTAATAGAATATTTCAAATACTAACTGACTATGCTGATCCTAACCCAGAAGGCAGTAGTATAACTTATCCAACAGACTCTGATGTTGTAGACATGAGAATAACAATGTATGATTTTAATACATTGACATATACCACATTAATTCAAGGTAAATTTTTAAACTTAGCTACAAACAAAGCTTGGCAAATTACTGGCATAACTTTGTTAGAAAATTTATTGTTTTGGACAGATAACAGGAATCAACCTAGAAAAATAAACGTTGAAACAGCTACATTAAGTCCAGGTTATTATACTGAAGAAAATCAAATATCAGTAGCCAAATACATGCCAACTTTACCACCTCAATTATATAAAGAAGTTTACACTGTTGTTACTACTATTTCTAGCCAAACCGTAATTAGACTTAATACCGTAGTAGGTATTTCAGTGGGCATGCTTGTTGTTTCTAATGCAAAAGATAATGTTTCAGGAAACTTAATAGCTGGTTCAGAATATATAAAAGTTATAGCCGTAGACACAACAACAAATACAGTTACTTTAAACGTTGCACCTAGTAGTATAATAGTTGTAGATCAATCTATAAGATTTATACAAACAACTATGACAAATGAAAGTAGCGATCCTACTTGGCCTGGAGATCCTAGTTATCTAGAAGACAAATATGTTAGATTTAGCTATAGATTTCAATTTGACGATGGTGAGTATTCATTAATGGCACCTTTTACTCAAATAGCTTTTATACCTCAACAAGCAGGATTTTTTGTAAGAGGAGATGAACAACAGGCTTATGAAAGTAGTATAATTAAATGGTTTGAAAACAACGTAGATAATATTAAATTAAGAATATTATTACCTGATGTTGGTACTGATACTACAAAAGGAGGAAGTGTTAGTAAAAACATCATAACAGAATATAAAATAAGAGAAATAGATCTTTTATATAAAGAGTCTGATTCGTTAGTTGTTAAAGTGTTGAAAAGCATAGACGCTATAACAATGGCAGGTGATATGGATGAAAACGTTTATGTCTATGAGTATCAATCAGAAAAACCTTATAAGACATTGACAGAAGCACAAACTGTTCGCGTTTATGATAAAGTACCCGTTAGAGCATTAGCTCAAGATGTTGCTGGCAATAGAGTAATATATGGTAACTTTAGAGACAAGCACACTCCATATTCAACTTTAAATTATAATTGCACTGTTCAATCTAAAATAGATCTTTATACTTCTTTTGCTGAGTACCCTAATTCTACATTAAAACAAAATAGAACTTATCAAATTGGTTGGGTTTTAGCAGACAAATATGGCAGACAATCGTCTGTAATACTATCTCAATACGATACTACTTCAGCTGGTACTTCTAGTTTATTATTTGGCGGATCTACTGTTTACCATTCTTATTATGATGCAAATGATTCTTTAGATGTTAAAACATGGTTTGGCGATGCTGCTTTGGTTTTACTCAATGAAACAATAGGTAATTTTACAGTTGGTTCAACCGATAGAAACCTAGCTACAGGGTCACCTGGTTTATATGGTGAACCAAAAGCTCGTTGGGTGGTTGACAATTCAACTAATGATTCTTTAACTGTTAACGCAAATGGTATTTGGGATTTAACATTTAGTACACCTACTATAGGTACTTTACCAACAACTAATGACTACCTAAGAGGTGAGTTTGTTGATTACACTAAAATAATAAATATATCTAGCACAGCTGGTGTTACTTTGATTCAAACTGCAGATAAACCAAATTTATATTATTTATATTTATTTGAAAATACAAATTTAGACACTAAGTTTGCTTATTCTATAAATCCTTTAGGTTGGTATTCATATAAGATTGTTGTAAAACAAAGAGAACAAGATTATTATAATGCTTTTTTACCAGGATTTTTAGATGGTTACCCAAGTACTATGACTCAAGGTTCTCAAGTTAATTACATTACAACAGGCGCAACTCCTGTTGATTCTTATGCACAGTTAGAAAACGGAATAAATCAAGTATTATTTCCTGGTGGTGAATTAAATAACACTGCACACACTGTTTTGCTTAATGACAATATAAACAAAATACCAAGAGACTTGCAGGAAGTTGGTCCTGATCAAACGCAGTATAGAAGTAGTGTTGAACTTTTTGGAAGAGTAGAAAACTCAGCTGAAAATTTCAACATAACAGATTTTCAGTGGGCAGGTGGAACAGGTGCTGGCGCTAGTAACGTTAGATCAATAAGTTTCTCTGGTCCTAATGATCCTATTACGAATACAAATGTTTTTAATGCTCCCAATCCAAATCCAAAATCAACCCCTATAGAACCTGGCATGGGCTTAATATTGGCTCCTTATCAAATAGCCAACCCTGCAACATCACAAGATCCACAATATTTTTCTAAAGCAACTCTTATAACTAGCGTTGTTTATGACTCGGCTTTAGATAAAACTACGGTTACTTTTGCTCCAGGCGGTGTAATACCATCAAATGCTGACAATATAATAATAGAATACAGTGATAATAAACAATATTATCCTTTAAAGAAAGCTGATATAGCTTCAACTATAGGAACCGCAGATGACTTAAGTTTTTATCAGTTTTCTGTAGACAACTTTAACGGTAGTGCTGCTAAAAATTTATATCAATTAGAAACAAATCCTATTATAGCTAGATTTTCAACAAACAAAAAAATTGGAACTTTAGCTGATGATATGATTCCTTGGCTTAGCATATATGAAACAGCTCCTGTAGATTCTTTATTAGATATATTCTGGGAAACAGCTACTGGTTGGAATTACATATCGGATATTAATCAAGATGTTGAAGCTGGGTCAGATAATCCTACTGGATTCAGTAATCCAGGTTTTGATTTTAAAGAAAACCAAAGATTTGATGGAAGTTATGGTACCGACATAATTAACGATCCAACAGGTGATGCAGAGTCTCCTTGGATAACAGATATATTTTGGCCTCGTAATAACACAGGTGTAAATCTTACAAACACAACGGCGGTTTTAACTGTTACTAATGTCGCTGGTAGTAATGTTTCTGGTGGTTTTAAATTAGAACAAGTGGCTCAATCTTCGCCGCAAGACGTAGGTGGTTATAGAATTAAATTTATAGTTGAAAACCACGTTTTTTTAAATAGTGCTGATACAGTAGAGAGTTTTACTTTTTCATTAGCTATTAATTATCCAGTAACTACTCCTGCAGATCCTAACGAAACAACAACAACAAGATCTTTTACTGGAAGACTAGCTAATGTTCAGCCAAGTTTTGTAGCTCCTTGCCCAGTTTATGCAACCACAGGACAGACAAATACTGGAACGGTTGTAGACTTAGATGCTGTTAATGGAACTTCATTTACTACTAAGAAAAATGATGATTTATATTTTAGTGTAGTAAGTGGTAATGATGATAATTATTTTGTATTAGATTCAGGAACAGGTATTATAACTCTATCACAAACATTAGGAACTGCTCCTGCTTATGGAGAATTTGTACCTTTAGGCGTTTATACGTTGACAATAAAAGTATCTGATGCTAGTTTAGCAGATGGCACTCCATTAAATACTACTTCATCTCCATACATCACAGATGATGACCAATGTGTCGTATATTTAACGGTTGGCCCGGAACAGGTTCCACCTTATTATCAAGGAGATCCAGATGAAAATGATTTTATATATGCGCAATCATGTACTAGTGGTAGTATAGTAACAGCAAACCAAAAAGGAGGTTATTATTTTGGACCAAGTCAAAATGGAGTAGGTCAGCCAGATATTACTAACACTACACCAAACGTTCCGGAAGTTTGTGATATAATATACACAGTTGGAGGAAACTTAGGTCAAGGTTTAAATCCAACAGTTTTTGACAGCGGTGTACTTCTTTTAACTGCTAAGATAGAAAATGCAATGCAATGTAATTCAGCTTCAGCAGATTGGAATAGTACTTACATTAAAACTTTTGATATATACCACAGAGCTGCTAGCGCTACTTTTCCAAACCCAAACTCGTGGACTCCTGTAGGTGATTGGAATGGAGGAGTCAAGTTACCAGGTTTAGATGACACAAATAACCCTTCCTTCGGCACTCAACCAACAAGTTTAGCAGCCACCGTAAACAGCGGTTTCCCTCAAACCTCTGCTAATAATGGAGAAAGAACTGCTTTTAAATATATAAGTGGAGATGATTTGCCAGGTGAATATTTTGTTATATTACAATCTGTGTATAATCAAACAGGATCACCTAGTGGTTCCCAATCCTGTGCTTGTGTTGGCGGAGGTGCACAAGGTGATTATCAAGGATATGCAACTTTATCTATAGAAGACGCCTATTACGATAATTGGTCAACTGATCCTACTACTGGAGCTGGAATACCAGACACAGGTCAAGCATTGTCTTATGGATATGTAGTTCAAAAATATGGAGGGACGAGCAGCGTCATTACCTCAGCAAGCCCACCTGGTGCTCAAGGTGTACAAGTATACGCTCAAGCTAAGTATGGAGGAAATGTTAGACAGTTTTTTATTGATGCCACGCTAATAACGCCTTGGATTCCAGATCCAAATCCAGACCCCACTTTCCCAGATGAAGCCTACTTTACTTTTATTGGACAGAACTCGCCTAGACCTAGCGCTGACCCACAAAACTGGAATTACTTAAACAACACTAGCGGGACGTGGGGGAATCAAGAACCTTTATACATGAACGTAGTAAGCACCCCGTATTTCCTTGCTAAATTTGATCAAAATGGAACCGTAGTAGAAGGCACTTATACTGCAACTACAGCTAATTCTTCAACCATAGCAACCGTGGTTAAAACAGCACAAACACCTTGGGCTGGTGCACAAGGGACCGGATCAGGTAATGTAGTAGAAGTGCCGTGTCCAATATTTAATAGCGCATCATACAATTAAATTTCATAAAAAACAAGTAATAATATAATATGGCAGCAACTATAGAAGTAAACTATTTTAACTCTTTTTGGATAAAGAAGATGGATTCTATAGTAGAGGTTAGAGGCTCTACATCTACAGTAACGGTGACGGCGCTAAATAATGCTACTCAAACCATAGGAACAACAGCAAACACAGATTTAGGTATTGGTCAAAGAGTTTTTGCTAAAGATGCAAATGGGGTTGATGTTGTTAATTTTCCTCAAACCGTTTATTTAAATGGTTTCAACACTACTAATCCGTTTACTGTAACTCTTTCAGAGCCGGTTAGCTTACAAGCAACTGATGTTTTGATTTTTGGTGAAATTGAAGATTTTACTGAAATACCAAGACAGTACACTTCAGATGAAAGTGATTGGTATGCTGAAGAAACAAGAATAAGAGGCGGTTATAACAACACTAATGTTGACTTAGGAGTTAAGGCTTATTTGGTTGAAGATAATCCAAATCAAAACCATAGATTTAATTCTATGATATATTCTGGTATATTCAATTCAAGAACAGGTGTTAATAATTCTAATCAGTTTTCTGTTGCAGAATCAATAACAAGAAGTGTAGATCCAGCTAAAGGGTCAATACAAAAACTTTACGCAGAAGATACAAATTTAGTTATATTTCAAGAGCTTAAAGTAAGTAAAGCTTTAATAGATAAAGACGCTATTTATACTCAAGAAGGACAGGCACTACAAGCTGCGTCTAATGTAGTGATAGGTGGTATTGTTCCTTATGCTGGAGAGTATGGAATAAGTACAAATCCAGAATCGTTTGCTGTTTTTGGTTTTAGAAAATATTTTGCAGATAAAAATAAAAATTTAATATTAAGACTTTCTCAAGATGGCATTACAGAAATATCATCATCTGGCATGGTTGATTACTTTAGAGATAAATTATCTACAGTTTCAAATTTAAATCCAGTTTTAGGAGGTTGGGATCAACACAATAAGCAGTATGCTTTGTTTATTAAAGGCAATACAAACGAAACATTGTCTTTTGATGAGTCGGTTAGAGGTTGGACAAGTAGGTTTAGTTATGTGCCAGATAGAATAGGTAGTTTAAGAAATAATTTTTATACTTACAAAGACGGTAATCTTTGGCAGCATTATTCAAGTAATGTTAATAGAGCTAGTTTTTACGGAGTTGATTACGCATCTAATGTTACGTTAATTTTAAATCCTAAACCTTCAATGGTTAAGGTTTTTAAAACTATAAATTACGAAGGTGCTGGAGATTGGGTTATTCCTGCTAATGGTATTATAACAGACCAAGACACTGGGCTACAAATATCACAATATCAAATACCAACAAGTTTAGCTGATTTAGAGACTTCTTTATTTACTAATAATTTTAAAAGAAAAGAAAACAAGTATTTTGCAAATATAGTAAACGTTTCAGCTGTTACACCTGGAGAAGTTTTGTTTGGTCAAACAATGACCGGCGTAAAAGGTTTTACTTCTACGATTACATTTTCTTCTCCTTTACAAGCTGATGGTGTGACTCCAGTGGCTCAGACAACAAAAAAAGAATTATTTGCTGTGTCTTCTAATTATAATCAATCATCTTATTAAATAAAATTAAATGAAATTAATTACAAGAAAAATAGAAGAAAAAGACTGGGATACACTATGTGAATGGTGGAACGGGCATAATTTTCCTATCCCTTCTAAAGACGCTTTACCAGAACATGGTATGGGTGGATTAATAGTTGAGCAGGATGGACTTCCTGTTATAGCTGGTTTTTTATTTCAAACAAACACTAAAGGTTGTTGGTTTGAGTTTATAATATCTAATCCAGACTATAAAGAAAGTAGAGAAAAAATAACTAAAGAACTAGTAAACAAAGCAGAAATAGCCGCTAAAATATTAGGTTATAAATACATGTTGTTTGTTGGAAAAAGTAAAGGTTTAATTAAAAATTTTGAAGAACTAGGCTGGATTAAAGATCCTGTTCCTTCTTTTGAAATGATGAAAAAAATACAATAATATGGCAGCAGTAACAGCAATGGCGATAGGTGGTGTAGCCTCGGCAGGTTTAGGTATGATTGGCGCAAATCAAGCCGAGAAAGGTGCTAAAGGCGCAAGAAATAACGCAGCTAATGAAAAAAGAAGATTAGAAGCAGAATTACAAGCGCTAGAAGACAGCAGACAACCAATAATAAATCCTTATGATGGTGTAACAGATTTAAGTGGTAATCTAAGTAATCCATATGCTAATCTAGGCGTTGCTACTCAAGCGGCTGAGTTTCAAGCTGAGCAAGCTGATATATCTTTAGCAAACACTTTAGACACAATAAGAGCAACCGGAGCAAGTGCTGGTGGAGCAACTGCTTTAGCGCAAGCTGCTTTGTCTAGTAAAAAACAAATATCAGCTAGTATAGAAATGCAAGAAGCTTCTAATCAAAAATTAGTAGCTCAAGGCGAAGCACAACTTCAACAACAAAAAATGGCTGAACAACAAAGGTTACAAAACGCGGATGTCATGGGTAAACAATTTGTTTTTGGAGCAAAAGATAATAGAGAAAATCAACAATTAAACAGAAAAGCTGGATTAGTAGATAACGCTGGCGCTGATTTAAGAGCTGCAGAAGCCGCCTATGGATCTGCACAAGCTGGAAAATATGGAGCTGCTCAAAACATGATAGGTTCCGTTGCTGGTATGTTTGGTTAATAAAAATATTATAAAAAAAAATAAATTATGGCTGGAGCATACGAAAATCCACAAAGATTAACAGGAGACACATACGCTAGTGCATTTAGTAGAGGAATAAACCAAATGAATCAAGGTGTTTCTCAAAAACAACAAGCCGACGAGCAGGAAAGAAAAAGAGCTGAACAAAAACAACAAGCTGATCAGCAGCGTATTTTAGAAAACATGCAGCGTATTCAAGGCAGCGCTGACGTTTGGAATCTAGAACAAATGAGTAATCTTGCTACGGCTCCTAAAACAAGTGCGATTCAAGATGAATTAACTAGAACTTTAAATGATAGAATAGATATTGCTACTCAAGCTCAAATTTATTTAAAAACACAATTTGGTGATAAAGAGAAAAGAAATTCCGCTCAAAAAGCTATAACAGATTATTACGATCTTTTAAACCTAACCAAAACAGCTACACAAAACTTTGTTGCAACTGGAGATTACTGGAGAGAAAACGCAGCTGAAATAGGAAACAAAGTAACTATAATTGGTAGCACTCAAGAAGAAATAGCTAATAACCAGTTTTTTGTTAATGCAATAGGTGGTATATATTCTGACGCAGACTTTGAGATGGTTTATGATGAAGAGAAGAATGATATAATGATAAAAGTATCAGGTAACGAACCTGAAAGACTTGAAGATGGTCAATTAATTGAAGGCCAATATAGAGAAAAATACATAAGTGCTAGAGCTTGGAACGCTCAATCAGCAGAAAACAAACAATTTTCTTTTGTGTCAAATGTTCCTCAAATAGTTTCTGAAAGTTTAGAAAGAATGAAACCAGCAGATAAAACACCTAACAATGATGGTTTAGGTATTATAAAAGCTAATGGTCAATTTGCAGATAAATATTGGAGCAAAGAACAAATATTTAGAGATAAAATTGAAGTACAAGGCGGTAGATCTAGAAGAACAGAAGAAGTTAGACAATACTTAAATGTTGATGAAATAAGAAAAGACATGATGAGTATATTAAAGTCTAAAATTTCTGGTGTTAATAGTAATGTTCAAATGGCGGCTAATGCTTGGAATGTTGATTTAAAACAATTAAACAAAGGAATAGAAAACGAATACCAAACAGTACAACCAACAGATGAACAGTTTGAGCAAGTGCTTTTTGAGCAAATTTTACAAGCAAGAACTAGTGGTTTAAAACAAGATGAAAATGGTTTTTACTTGTCTGGCGGTAAATCAGTTATTTCTTCTCCAAAAACTCCACCAAAAATCACACCAATATCAAGTTACAGAAACGATTATTACAGCAATATAGTTCGAGGCGGCACTGGAGGCCTGAGTAACACTCAAGTAACTCTTAGTAATTTAACTAAAATAACAGGTCCTAAGTCTCAGTACATGACTAAAGAAAATATATATGAAACTTGGTTAAATACTCCTTATGGTGATTTTGCTAATTCTCCTAGTAACGCAGAACACTATGAAGAAAGAGACGAAGATCCAAGGGCTGTTTTTAATAAACTAGCACCTAAAGAAGGTTTATATAAAATAATAGGTAATAGTCCTGTATATGCAGGTAATTATAATCTTGACAGTGCTATTGACAGGCTTAAGTTTGCTCTAGATAATACAACTGCTTCAGAGAGAACTAGCGTACAAAAAACAACGTTAATGAAAACAGCTAGACAGGTAGACTGGCAAGCTGCAAATCCTAGAAAAGCTGATGAAACTTTACCACAATATGCTGAAAGAATGAATAAGGCTATAAAATAAAAAAAATGGAAATATACATTTTACCAAATGGACAAGAGGTAGATCTTACCGGATATCCTGAAAATGAAATAGTTATATGGTTATCTGATAATCCTGGAGCTACAAAAAAAGCAGGGGGCGATGCAGCGGGTGCAAGTGCAGCGCCTCAGAACAACATGTTCGCACCTCAAGAAAATACGGGTTTAGTTTCGGAGACTTCTTCTTTGGAATTTCCAGAGAATGATCAACAAGATCTATATGGATTACCAGAAAATATAATTGAAAGTACTAATGCAACAAAGGCTGGACTTGGTAGTTATTTTAACAAATACAATAATGAAGATTTATTAGCAACAGATAAATTTAGTAATTCTAATCAAGCTATATTTGAAGACGATAATATTCAGGCTGCTGTAGATAACAACTTTATAACTGAAGATGATTTAATTATAGCTGGATATCAAGAAAGCCCAGAAGCTATATCTGTGCTTGATTTTATTAGTGACGACGAAAAACAAAAAGCTAGAAGAAAAATAAGTACTTTTCAGTCAAAGGATAAAAAAGAAATCACAAGCTATATTGATCTTCAACAACTCAACGAACCTTATATATACGAGAATGATTACGTCCCCGAAAATCAAACAAGTGAATTAGACAAGCAATCAATGTCTTTGTATTCTCCAGAGTTAGCTGAAATGATGGACTTTGAAGACGGTCTTTCATTTGTTGATGAAATGTATAATAATGAAGAGTTATCTAGTAGAAATATAAATACAAAAGATTTTGGTGGTTTTCTACAAGCTAAAGGGTATGATAAAGACCTAAAGAGGTTTTTAGAGTTAGACATGGACAAAAGAAACTATGGCCAATACTATGAGCCACAGTTAGCACTTGAAGCAAAAAAACTACAATATTTAAATTTATACATAAACGATCAAGTTCAAAGAGACATTAAGCAACAACAGCTTATGTATGAAATGGAAACAGGTATTGATCCTAAAAGTATAGACAAAAAATTTAATATATCTAATGAAAATGTTTTATTACAAGATTATGAAAATCTAATAAAAACAGAATTTCCTCTTATAGCTAATAAACTAGAAAAGCAAGATGAAAAAAACGCTGTAGAATATCAAAACATGTTAAGCAATGGTGGTAATATTAGTGCTGGCAGATTTTTATTAAATGTAGCAGGTAATGGTTTAAATGGTTTAGGTCAAGCTATAGAGAATTTTAGCAACACTGTTTATGGGGCTTTACCAGGTGACTTTTTTGAAGGGGTTGCTGAAAGTGGTAGAACCGAACTAGCATTAGAAGAAATGGGTGTTGTTAATACTAGGTTTAATAGTTTTGGCAGATATGTAAATGCAAGAGGTTATGAATATACTGATCCAAAAACTAATATAAGATATGTTGTAGATGCTAACAATCAAATAATAGATGCTACTAACGAATTAAACGCTACGCCTTTTCTTACAGCGCAACAACAAGACGATATAAGACAAAAAGCTAGAAAAGGAAATAGAAAAGGTACATCTTTTAGTACTCTTGGAGCTTTTGACGCAGGGGCAAATGTTATTGGAGATTTGTTTTTTCAAATAGCCTTACAAAGAGGCATGGGTAATGGAATTAAAGCAGTTGGAGGTATTACAAAAGGTTTTGGTATTTTAGGTAAAACTAAAGACTTTTTAAGATCAGTTCCAATAAAAAGAAACATGGCTGAGGCTATAATAGGCCAAAGTACATTAGGTTTTTCTAGAGGTTATGAAGAGACATTAAAACAAGCTAGACAAGCAGGTGTTAATGATGATGATGCTAGAGAGTTAGCTTTTATAGCCTCAATTCAAACAGGTATATTGTATGCCGCAACCGCCCCGTTAAACCCTAGAACTAGAGCTGCAGATGCTTTGTTTGGCAAGGTTAAAAACGAGTTTGTAAAAGAAGCTTTAGAAAAATACGTTCAAAAAGGTGTGCAAGGTTTTAGACAGAGTCTAGCATCAAAAGGAAGAACTCTTTTTAATTTAGGTGGTGAAGGTTTAAAAGAGGTTTTTCAAGAAAACGTTCAGCAAGTTGGTGAAACGTTTGCTGTAAACAAAAACACAAACGAGTCAGCTGGAAGAAAAATAATGAAAGACACTATGTCTTTGCAGGATTTTTTAGACACAACTATACTTTCTTTTTTTGCTGGAGCCATAATGCCAGGTGCTGGAGTTGCTGTTAGGGGAGTTAAGAAAACAGCTAGACAATTATTAGGTATGAGTTCTGTTGATAGATTTAACAATCTAAGCTACTTGGCTTATAAGAAAAAAGAAACTCTTGAACTGTTAGCTAGTCAAGTAGATCAAGGTATATATACGCAAGAAGAAGCAGATCAAATTATAGAAGAGTTGACTGTTTTTAATGACAATATAAATAGAATGCCTACTGACATTAGCGCTAATGCAGCTGAAGAAATATTAGGAGACGTAAATGAAGTTGGTAAACTAAGAAATCAACGAAAAACAGAAGACAAGTCTTTTAATGCAACAACAGATGAAAGAATAAAAAAGTTAGATGAAAAAATACAAAGAGTATATTACAACGATTTAACAGCTAGACAGTCAGGTGTTATAGCTGCTGCTATTAAAAAAGGATTAATAAGTAATATTGAATGGAAAGAATTTAATTCTTCTCAAGAAATAAAAGATTATTTAGTAAACGAGTTAAACTACACGCCTGAAAAAGCAGATTTTAACTCAGAACAATATGGTAATATTATAGATTTAGATGGTAAAAAGTTTGTAATTATTAATAACGACAAGTCTGCTAAAGACGGAAGAATAGGAGTTAAGCAACATGAGTTTTTACATGGCTTAATATCTGAAACTATTAAAAACGATCCTGAAGCTCAAATACTTTTAGGTAAATCTTTATTATCTGAGGTATTAAAAATACAAGAGAGATTATCTAATAATGATTCAAAACTAACTGCGTTACCTGCTAAGTTTTTAAATGATTTTACTTCTTACATAAAATATTATGGAGAACAAACCGCTAAAATAGATGCTGATCTTGCGTCTGACTCTATAACTAAAATAGAATATGCTAATAAAATAGCTGAACTTCAAGGTAAACAATGGGAAGAAGTTTTAACTCTATACTCTGAGGCTATAGATGTTGGTGCTGTTACTTATGATGAAGATACTTTTACTAAACTAAAAGATGTTATTAGACAGGTTTTGCAATTTTTAGGCGTGAAAGATATAACTTTTGGATCTGGAAGAGATGTTTATAATTTTATAAAAGATTATAATAAATCTATGAAATCTAGAACAATGGCTTTGGACAAAAACAAAGCATTTAAAAAGCTAGGAACTGAAGGAGCTAAAGTAGATAAAGAATCTTTAAAGAAAGACATAAGCAAAACTACAAGCGAAAT
>Ga0209634_1001989_pt1 | contig 14533 bp, 22 predicted proteins | sample LinPmetageLP40_FD_184043 | JGI IMG/M metagenome (GOLD analysis project Ga0209634, IMG submission 184043) | Marine viral communities from the Pacific Ocean - LP-40 (SPAdes) (version 2) | ecosystem: Environmental > Aquatic > Marine > Oceanic | place: Pacific Ocean | collected 2010-08-26
CTTTGTTTATCTGTCCGCTATCGCCCTTAAAAAAAACTAATACATTCTGGTGCATTCTACCTATTTTGCGCGTTGCATGCATAGGCTTTGCGGCACGTAAAGGCAATGTACCAGCACTGTTTACTAATATAAGTTCGTTCCAGTATTGGTAGCCCGCTTCTTCCATAAAATTTATTGTAGCTGGTACCAAACCAATATATTTTCCAGCTTTGTTTCTAACTTCCGAAATAACAACAACTGCAAATCTATTATTTTTAAGCTTTTTATAAGTATTCATTAGACATTTTTTGTAAACTTCAAAAAAGTCATCATGGCTCATATTGGATAAATCGTTAGGTTTATCACTGTATACTTCTAAGTCAGCATAAGGCGGGCAACTAAAAAACAAATCCATGCTGTTATCTTCAATATGTTTGTCCATATTTAGCGCATCATCACAAATAAACTTCGCGCTCATTTCACTTTTAGCTACTTTTTCGTTGTTTAGACGTACTTGCTCTGGCCTTATCTCAATACCTGTAAAAGTCATGCCCATTTTTGCCGCTACGTACCCAAATATAGTATCACCCGCAAAGCAATCAAAAGCATGGAAATCTGGCTTGCCAAACCATCTAGAAATTAATTCGCACAGGACTGCATCTAAAATACTTACACTGCCAATATTTTCCATAATACTGCCCTTGGCGGCTAACGTATTTTCTCTGCTTTCTCCTTTATCTCCAATTAAATCATTCCAGTAACGTTTTCTATCTTGCCAATAACCTTGGCGCGTATCTAAAATACTAAATGGCGGTACACCAAAATTACCAACCATACTGCCCTTTTCGCCATCGCTGTAACGGTTATCATCTAAATTAAACCCCATTAAATCCTTTAATTCTGCTGGGTCGAATCCTGTTAAAGCCAACTCAAAGTTTTTTTCATCTAAAAGTTTTAGTTCTTCGCCCAGCAACGGCAAATCCCATCGACTTTCAGTACCCGTTCTATTATCAGCTAATCTATAGCCCTTTTTTTGTTCAGCCGTTAGCCCATCTGCTACATGCACTGGCACACTATCAAAACCTAGTTTCTGTGCCGCTAATAGCCGCGTATGGCCAGCAATTATAATATTACTTTCATCTACAACAATTGGTTGCCGCCACCCATATTCCCGAATGGATAATGCAGTTTTGTTTATTGCTTCTGGCGTAATTTGCCTTGGGTTCGTTTCATAAGCCTTTGGCCTATCTACAGGCCACACTTCAACCTTAAATTCCATAAATTTTCCTAAATATATTTTTTGGTATAAAAACGCATGGTTCAATATCCTCTTTAAATCCACGTTTTTTAGTGCCAGATATTTCTATTTTGAAGTTTGTTTTGCTTGGTAATTCTGTAACATTTAAATAATGTGCGCCATCATCAGACCTAACAGCCAATATAAACGGTAACTCCACATATTTAGTTTTTGCCAAATTTAGGCAATTTAGCCATTTTTTTAATCCAATCATATAAGTAGGATATTTTAACCAGTTTCCTTTGCGGTTTTTTAATTCTAACCAACCAACAACCTTATTATTTCTTATTACAGCGTAATCAACAGCGTAATGGGGTTGCAATTTAACTAATTGACAGCCCCATTTATTTGCTATTTCGTTTGCAAAAACTTGTTCACCAAACCTTGTATCTACATTTTCACGCGGAAAAAAAGGTTCGTTAATGTTTAAAGCAAAGCTCACTTCTTTTTGCCGCCCCTACCTTTTTTTTTGCCACGACCTTTTCCTTTTCCCATAGCCATCTTGATAACTCCTTCTTTCTAATATTTCGTTAAAGTCTTTTGAATGCCAGTTTTTGTAGTAGCCCTTACGTTCTAAAAATTTTGACGCTTGGTTTAAATGCAAGGTTGACTGAACAAACAACATTGCATAATCCTGTTCGATAAGCGGTTCGTAATCGTCATCATCGTAATCAATTATTGGTGTGTTTTCTTCTGCATCGGGGTGGAATGGTATAAGCCAAACACCATTGTTTTCTTTATCTAACAATGTTTGTGTTTTTTTAAACATCATTTCTTGTGAATATAAATGAAAATCAAAATCTACAATTATAATAATTTCGTAGTTTACTTCGCTTGTTTTTCTGTTTGCAGATGTATTTTGAAAATGAAAAAAATGTTTTTTTATATGTTTAGCTACTTCAAAAAGATTGCCTGTCGCATCTATTACAACGACTTTATCTCTATCCCAAGCTTGATATGCGTATGGACAAATTTTATTATTTTGTAATGAAAAAGTTTGTTTGTTTAAAACGGCTTCTGTCCAATGGAAAAGGTCATCTGCTATTGTAGGCTTTCTTGTTTTACCCACACCCCTTTTACATTTTCTATAAGGGGGCTGGTTCATACAGTCCTCAACTTAAAAATAATAATCCATTTTTCTTAAAAGAGCATTAAGCGTGACATGAGTCAACAAAAATATGACGTATCGTAATATTTTATTGCATTTTGTAAAATTTGCAGTATTATGCATGACATTGTTAATTAAAAAATGGAGTAGAACCCAATGAAGAATAATTTGAAATTGACAAAGAATGAAAATATTAAGTTAATGCTTGAAACCGTTGCTTTTATTATGTTTGCGGTAACATTAATTTTTATTTATATATCTTTTGATACTTATTAGAACCCAATAAAGCCCTCATTATTAATTTAATGGGGGTTTCTTTTTTTTTGCACAATTTACAAAATAACACTTGTATTGTGTAGCCAATGGCACTATATTACTTTTATTAACTTAACTAACTAATGGAGAACCCAAAATGAAGAGTGACTTAACTTTAGCGCAATTAGCGCAAAAAATTGAAACTTTAGAAAGCCAAAAGAAAGATTACCTTGTTGATACTAGACTTATGGAGTTTAGTTCTGATGATAAAGGTACAGGCATTTTAAGTTTTGAAAATGGCGATTACAAAGTTAACGACATTACAGAACAACAAATTTGTAATTACACAGGCGTACCAAAAAAATATTACGATAGGTTACGTGCTGATGCGCCAAATTTACTTGATACTAATGTAAATCATTGGCTACAACATATGCCCGCAAAACGTATGGTAAGAACCTTACAAAATGGCACTGATGTAGCTAGAGCATTTTTAAGCGATAGATACAGAAGAATAGATAATAATCAAATAATGAACTCGGTTATGCCCGAACTTGCGCTTATACCCGACGTAAAGATTGTATCTTCTGCTTTAACAGAAAAAAATATGTTTGTTAAAGCGCTTTTGCCACGCATACAGGCTGATGTAAAAGTTGGCGATCCTGTGCAAGCTGGCATAACTATACGTAATAGTGAAGTTGGCCACGGCGCAGTATCAGTAGGCATGTTTATATATAGACTTGTTTGCGATAATGGCATGGTTGTACCTGATAGTAGTAGCCGTACAAACCATGTAGGCGCAAACGTTACTAATATTGCCAATAGCTTTGAAATTTATAGTGACGAAGCCATGCAAGCTGATGATAAAGCTATAATGCTTAAAGTACGTGATTTAGTAAGAAATGCCGCAGACGAACTTAAATTTCAAACTGTAGTTAATAGAATGCGTGATGCCGCAGAAAGCAGTTTGATGAAAGACCCAATAAGTGCGGTACAAGAACTTGGCAAGCAATACGATGTAACTGAAAACGAGCAAAAAGGTATTATGCAACACTTGGTTGCTGGTGGCGATTTATCGGCTTGGGGATTGGTTAATGCCGTAACACGTTTTTCACAAGATATTGAAAGCTATGACCGTGCGCATGAGTTTGAAGTTATTGGTGGCAAGGTGCTTGATTTAAAACCTAACCAATGGCGTGAAATAGCCGCTTAATTTTAATGCCCTCGCTTATGCGGGGGCGTTTATTTATTGAAAGGAAATAAAATGACAACTAAGAACCCATATAACCAAATAAAAGAAATACACGAAAATGGTTATAAAAATAAAACGTGGAACGATATAACTGATGCGCATATGAACAAAATAGATGCGCAGATAATGAAAATTGTAAACAGTGATTTTCATTTAAAACAAATTTTTATGCTTGGTAGAAGTGAACAACTTCGTATCACTAAAGCAGAAATAAAAGACACAATTAATGTTACTAAAAACTTAATTAGAGGTAACGCAATTTTGGGAGCAAATAATGAAAAACACTAAAACCCAATCTTGGCAAAATAAACGTATCCATAAAATTAATAAAATGGGTGCCACATATTCACCTAATAGCAAATTTTTTGCAGAGGTTTATGCTATCTATGAAAGCAAAGCAAAATCTTACAAAGAGTTTAAAAAAGGCTTTATTAATAATGGTGGTTCAATATGCACAAAATAAAATTGCCCCATATCATGTTAATTGGCTTGTTGTGCGGTTGTAGCAATACACCGCAACAATTTATGCCTTTAGTTGATTTACGCGCTAGCAAGCAAGCAAACCTTGTTCACAGGGATAAAATGGAATGTAGGGATATTATTCAAACTCATTTTTCTAATTTATCTTGGCACAGAAAAGGTAAAACAAAATACAAAAATATGCTTGCAAATTGTATGGCTGGGCGTGGTCATAAAATAATAACAGAAAAATAATATACACAGTGGCGCTTGTGGCAAATTAAATATTGCTTGTATAAAAGCGCCATTGGCACTATAAATTATTGATGGAAAAAATGAACAACACAGAATTTAAAAAAATAATTGAAGAATTATTTGGGTTTGGCGCACAAAGACAGTTTTCCAAATTTCTAAAAAGAGACGAAACTACAGTTAGAAGATGGGTATCAGGCGCACGGTCTATACCACCCGAAGTGCCAATAATTTTAGCTATGATGCAAGAACGTGTTGTAATGGGTTACAACCCAAAAATTGATGTACAAAAGTTCATTGACGATTTTCGTTTAGATTCATCTTTGCGAAAGTAATTTCTTGTGCTTGCTTAAAGCCAATTTCAACCGCATAATCATCTAAAGCTTCACGTAATCTTTCCATTATATACCGTTCATCTTTATTTAACTTTCCAGCCACATCTTTAACGCTATATTCATAACAACATATATCTAAAGCTATTCCAGCACCCATTCGCCCCATTGCCCTTATACAAGCGCGTAAATTCTTTCTTGCATACATTTGGCCATTAGTAATAACATTGCCGCTAGTGCCTTTTGTATGGTTGATAAAAGGTTTTGACATATCAGATGCTTTTAGCTTTTGTATACCAGCTAAATAAAAAAATTTGGCCATTTCGTTTCCCGCTAACCACTGTTGTTGATCTAATGAATTTCGTTTAAACAAGAAATCTATCGGGTTTTGATTTGTAACACGTAAAAGTTTTTTTGTTGATCTAGGTTCTGCAAAACCTTCTTCAATTTCCAAATGCTGTTTTGCAAACTCTGATAATGTTTCAGTCTTGGTAGTAGTTGCCCGTTTTTTGGAACTCTTTTTCATTTACAAACTCCGTATATCGCCCACTAGCTTTATCCCAGCTAAATTTAGCGACCCCGCCGCTTGTGCCACATTCTTTAAATCTTACTTTAAGAACATGAACTTCAACAGGCAAACTTGTATTATTTCTATCCCTTGTAACACACCAACCTAAATCAGCTTTGTTTGCCCAATGCGCACTTCCACTTATATCATATAACCCAACAACAGGTATAACACCATCTATTGCGTTCATTTTTCTTGGGTGCGCTATTATCCAAACATGCACATCATAAGTTTGAGCAAAACGTTTTAATTTACTTAAAAGCAGTGATATAAACTCTGTTTCAGATAGATTGCTTGACCTTGTACTTTCTATTTCATTGTATGGGTCAATAACAAGCCCATTTATACCAACTTGCCTTACAAGATTTTTAGCACGGTCTACAATCCAATCTACAGTTGGTGGCCTGTCATCTGGTGAATCACAACGTATAAACTTTACACTATTATTTAATGTGGATAATGCACCTTGTAATTCTGTTTGCGATATTCTGTACCTACCGTAAGCATCATTGTGAAATGGTGCGCCAACAACTTTTTCACAAAGTTTTGCAATGTGGAATTTAGGTGGATTTTCAAAACTACATACGCCAAACTTCCATTTATGATTTTTAATCATATTAAGCATTAAGGCATCCATAAATTCAGATTTACCGCTATTTGGTATACCTGTAACAACGCTAACATCGCCTGTCCTTATTTTCATATGTTCATCTAAATTACTAAAGCCTGTACTTAACGGCGGTTCATACTCATTGTTATAAAGTTTAAATACTTCACTGGCGTAGTCTTTTACAGAATATACATCAGCAATAGGCCAAGGCTCTGCTCCATCAATAACGTTTTGTAATTCTTCTACGCCATAATGTCTTAAAACATCGTTTGCATCTTTTACAATTTCTGTATTTTGTTTTTGTGGCCAATGAACACGCCAACATTTATCACGCCCTAAACGTCTAGCCAATTCTTCCATAACGGCTTTGCCAACATCGTCAAAATCACACGCCAAAACATAATGTTTAAAATTATCAAGCCATGCACCAGCATGATTTAAAAAATGAAATTTATCACTGTCTTTAGATAGTTTACCTACAGATTTTGGACTTATGCCGCCATTGGGTATGGAAACAACATTTTTATAACCAGCTTCATACAAAGATAATGCATCTATTTCTCCTTCAACAATATACAAAATACCTTGGGTTTCTTTTTCTATCTGACCAAGGCCATAAAATGTTTGTTCACTGTTTTTTTCTTGTGCAAACAATTTATCAGTAATTGTTCTATACTTAACATTTACAATTTCATTTTTTAAGTCATAGTATGGAAAACAAGCCCAAGTTCTATCTTGTTGCATAGAATGGTCATATCTAAGTTTACTTGTAACTTTAAAATGATTTAATGTGTTTTCACTTATTCCACGATCTTTAAACCATTTTTTAATTCTTAAATCTAAGGCACCAGCTAACACTTTAAAAGATGGCTTTACATAAACTTTAGGCTTTATTGTTTTTCTAAAGTCAATAATTGGATTTGGAAATTGATAAGAACCTTGAAAACCGCATTTGTTTTGACGATTACAATACCAAACCACCCCTTTTTCATCAATACTTACGCTTAATGTTTGCCCCTCAAAACCTTTACTTCCTTTGCCTTTGCAACTTGGACAAACATGTTTGCCCGCAGTAAATGTTTTTAAATCTAGGCCTTCATCACGTAATTTATTTATTATTTCTATATTCATAACACCACCTATATTGCTGAATTAATAGTTGGTCTTTTAGAAGCAAACGTATTTTTTGATGATCTAACTAACCATTGTTTAAGTTTAAAAAACAAAGTGCTTGAAAATCTTTCACTTTCTTTTAATTTTCCGTCTGCAATTTGTGCGGTATAATATTGGTCGGCTTTTTTAACTTCTTCAATTAAACTTGCTGGGTCTTTAAATTTATAATCAACAATAAATTTTTCTGCATGTTCTTGTGTTAGTCTTAAAGAATCCCCCTTATATATATATATATGATTATGAATGGCTTGCGTTTGCCTATGCGTTTGCCCTTGGCTATCGCTTACCAAACGTATGCGTTTGCTATCCCATAAAGCGCTTGCACCAGCACGCCCAGCATTCGTTCTTTTTTCTTTTATATCAAGGCTTTTTTGTATTTCTTGATCAATTCTTTTATTGTGCCAATGGCCATCTTTTTTGTAAAAGAAGTCTTCTAATATACTGCAAACTAAAGTGTATCTAGTAACACCACAAATACGCATTAATTGCTTTTTATTGTCCTTTAAAGCTCCGTTTCTCCAATAGTGAAAAAGTAGTAATAAGTATGTTCCATGCTCGGTTGTTGATAGGTGAGAAGTATCTGCTAAATAATCTCCTATCCATAAAGGCATGTATGAAGTTGGGTTCTTGGCCATCATATTCCCTTTCATATTTAATGACGTTTCGTCATATTTAATACACAGGATTTTTTAAAAGTAAATACTCCAAAATAAAAAAATATTATATTGATACTAATTTATTTCTTTTATAAAAATATCTGTTTTTGGAATCTGCATATAATTTTTAGAAGCAGTTATTTCTACAACTTGGCTATCATCTTTAAAAACAACATTATTTAAACCATCCAAAATACACTTTATATAATTGTCTAAATCTGGACGAGTTATTGGTTTTATCGCATTATCAAAAGCTTTATTTTTTTTTACTTGCGACCAGCTTTGTGGCACAGGTATTCCAAAATTAACTTTAAGCATAATTGGTTTTTCTGTTATTTTTTTTTCGCGCATCGCAATTAAAGCTAGTGAACGTATTTCATTTTCAAATACTTTTGTTTTTTGTGGTGTGTACGTTCTTATCTTACCATTTTTAAAAACAGTTCGTGGCCGCGCTTTTGGCACTGGATTACTATATATTGTTATATTTAAATTTTTAAACACAATAATTAGTTAACACATTCACTACAAGTTTGTTGACATATTGTCACAAAGTATGATTAATCGTAATATGTTTAAAAATTTATACATGAATTATTATCAGTCTACAAAAATAGAGTTTATGTCTAAAACAATCTTTTTTTGCTTTAATGTATCGCGAATATTTAAAAGTTGTTTTGTTGGGATTGCACGTCTTCTTTTCCAATGCGATATTGCACTCTTATCTACACCAAGGGTTTTGGCCATTTCTGTTTGGTTCCCAAACAGTTCTATTACTTTTTCAACATGCAACATTATAAGCACCTTTAGAATTTAATATGTATATCATTTTAACATCTTTTTTAAAAATTGAAATTACAAAATGTCATATAGGAGATTTTTATGAAATGTAAAAATATTGGAGTAACATTTAAACAAGCCAGCCGCAGTTGCGGCAATAATTGCCCACCTGTAACACTTGGACTAATAGGTAAAGCTAGAAGATCATTTAAGATATTTTTTAGGAATGAATATAAATTATTCTTAATACACTTAAAAGATTTACAGTTAACTTTGATGATAAGTAAATCGTTTTGGACTTTATAATTTTAAAAATAATTAAAATTAAAAATAATTTACATTAAAAATATAAAGTTTAAAAAATTTTGGGAGATTTTAGGCAATGTTAGCTAAAACAAAAACGTTTTGTGAAAACGAAACAAAAATAGGTAAACGATTAAAAGAAGCAAGAATGAGCGCAAGGTTATCACAATTAGAATTAGGTCAACGAATTGGAGTTACGCAAAGTGCTATTGCGCACTACGAGCGCGATAAGAACGAACCTGATTTTACGACAATAGTTGCATTGTGCAAAGTGCTTAAAATAGAAACAAGCTGGCTTTTTTCCGATACTGACGAACAAGAAAGGAAAATTACAATCATGGGTGAACTACACGACAATGGATTTGTTCTCCCGCCCAAAGATTTTAAAACTGTAACAATGCCGCCAACAGGCTTAAACGCTAATCTTTTTGAAGCTATTATGGTTTCAACAAATAATATGCCTGATTATCGTTTTGGTGATGTTATTTACGTTGAAAAGAAATCTGTTTCTTTGATAGATTTATCAGAAATGGGCTTGGAGTGTCTAATTGAACTTAATGACGGTCGCGTTTTAATTAGAAGAATTGCACCTACGCCACACAAAACTAAATGGACTTTATTAAGTCCTACGCAAGAGCCGATAAGTGAAGTTGAAATACGCCTTGCAAAACCTGTGTCTTGGGTGCAACGAAACACAAGTAAAAGTAATTAGTTGTAAGAAAAGACTGTATAAATTGTTGTAATGTGCATTAAAATGCACATTAATTAACTGTTTGCGCTTGCAATATGACAAATCATCATTATAATAATGCCATGAACCCAACATGGAGGAAAAATAATGTTATTTTTAAGACGCTGGCTTTTATTAAATAAGCCAATAAAAAAACGAAATATAGAAAAAACGTTGTTACGTTTGCATCTTTTCAACTCAACCCCAAAAAGGGAGGGTTTTTTAAGATGGCTAGGCAAGTAGGAAAATTCCCAGCCGCATTAAACGGCTTTAAACCAAAACAAATTAAATTTAAATCTTACGAGCATTGGCTCGAATTAAGAAAAAACAACACCAATGGTACAGATAGTTCCGTATTGCTTGGACACAATATGTTTACAAGTGTGTATTCATTATTCATGGAAAAAACACATCAAGTAGGCACAGACTTTACGGATAACATGCGAATGCAGTGGGGCAGACGATTAGAGTCAAGTATACGCGATGGTATTGCAGAAGACTTGGGTTACACAGATGAGCAAGTGTTTGTTTGTGAAAACTCGTATTTTTGTGTTGATGGAGAAGAACGTTTAGGCGCAACAGTTGATGCAGTTTTAGAAAAACCCACAACCGAAATTATAAAAGGTTTTGGTAAAGTTGTTAAAGGTGCTGGCATTTTAGAAATCAAAAATGTTGATGGTTTAATGCACAAACAGAAGTGGACAAATAATGAACCACCAATTCAATATATTTTGCAATTGCAACATTATATGGCGGTTTTTGGTTATGAATGGGGCATTTTAGGCGCATTGGTTGGTGGAAATACACCTTTAGTATATTTTTATGAAAGGCATGAGCCAACGATTGCCGCTATAAAAAAAGCTAGTTTGGCTTTTTGGCAAAACGTTGCAGATAATAACCCACCAGCAATCGATAACAGTAATGCAACTGCTGAAACTATTAAACGTAGAGATTATAATGTAAACGAATTGGAAGTTGATTTAACTCACGATAATGAACTTCCAAGCGTTTGTGAAAATTACTTAAATATTAAAAAAGAAATAAGCAAGCTTGATAAAGAAGTTCGAGGTTATAAATCTGTAATCATGGACAAGATAGGCGAAAACAGTGCGGCTAGTGTTAATGGTTTTTATATTAAAGCACCACAAAAACACGTGGAAGAATACACTGTTAAAGCAAGAACCCAACGAACATTAACCGTTAAAGAAAGGACTGAATAATGGCTAGACCACAAGTAAAAGAAGAACACGTGCCAGCACTTGTAAAAGAAGTTTTAAAAGAGTTACCCGATAGTTGTAAACCGTTTGGCTGGGATTGCCACGGCTCCTACGTTCTTTTTCATAAAACATTAGAGCGTGTTGCCGCAATAAAAAATGTTACTTTTGATATGCCACAAATCGTACAAAGCGATGCAGAAAAAAGAATATGTGTTCTTATCGTGAAAGGTACATTAGGTAATAAAGCTGAATGGGCAGTTGGCGAAGCGATGCCAATAAATATAGATAAAGGTATTCACAAACAATCGTTTCCATACAGTATGGCTGAAAAACGTGCAAAAGATAAGGTTATACTTAAACTTGTTGGATTGCACGGAGATGCTTATTCTCCTGACGAAGCTGATTGGAAAACAATCAAAGAAGAAAAAGATGCAGAACTTGCCAAAAAAAATAATACAAAAAATGGTAATACTAATGTGCAATCTAAGTTAGATAATGAATTTGGCCAAGATCAAACAACAGAAGAAATTAAGAAAGAACCAATTATTAAAGAAGTTTTTGACAAGTTTCCAGATGCCAAAATTGTTTCAGTAAAGCCAAATAACAATATTTTTAAGAAGTATGCCAAAAGCACCAAAGATGCTTTAGAACAGGCTAAAAGCGCTGATGAAGTTGTTGCAATTGGCGGTGAGTTAAGTGCCAGCATAGATAAATTCTATGGCACTGGTAAAGGTGTTAACGGCATGTTCGACCAGCTTTACAATGATTGTTACGCAATCGCTTGCCAAAAATTTGAATTAAATGTGGGTTTTGACCTACCTAACAACCAAGCACCATTATAATTGAAAGGGAAGTATAATGAATAATTTAACTATGACATGCAGACTTGTGCGAGATGCCGAACAAAGAGATATCAAAGGTGTACCAGCGCTGATGTTTACAGTAGCTACAGACACAGGTTTTGGGCAAAATAAATCAACAATGTATTTTGATTGTGCCATTTGGGGCGAAAGATCAAAGACATGCAAGGGTTTTGTAAAAGGCCAACAATTTATGTTAGTAGGCGAGTTTTCGCAAAGAGCGTACCAAAAAAAAGATGGTGAAAACGCAGTTAGTAATAATTTAAAAGTAAATAGCTTTGACTATGGTAGTGCGCCAAAAGGTAATAACTTAACAACAGACACAGGAGAATTAGATGACATCATTGAGTTTTAGTAAAGAAAATCTAAAGATTAGTGAAGCCGCTTTACAACTAAATGTAAGTACTCGACATCTTTATTATTTAATAAATAAAGGTGAAATTATAGTTAGAAAATTTGGTAAAGTAACACGCATTCATAAAGATGATTTAAATGATTATATGGAGAATTGTAGATGGTTGGGCGAAAAAAGTTTGGCAGACAACCCACACTTGTTAAAAGAAAAAATGCAGAAACAAAATTTTGGTACATTAGATATTGGAAAACAAAAGAAAGCCGATGGAGATACGCTTCAACAAGAACCGAGGATTATTCAAATGCCCTCGACCACCTAACAAATTTTATCAATCAATTAAATACACCAAGTAAAAAAACATCAAGAACTATTAGTTGGTGTATCAACTATTATTTAAATGCACGCCCCGACCAAGATAAAAAGGATTTTAGGCCTACTTTGCGTTTGTTAGGAGATATGCCTGTAGATGTTATCTCTGCTAGTCTGTGCCGCGAATATGTAAGAATAAGAACCCAAGAAAACGTTGATGTTAGTATGGGTTGGAAAACAAAAAGAAAAATTAGTTTAGGTGGAGCTAAAGTTAATTTGGCAATGTTAAAAGCGGCGGTAAATTTTTGTTATTTAGAAAAGCAAATAGCTACTAAACCTAATTTTTATATTCCACCCGAACAACCACCAGCGGAGTATGAATTAAACGAGGAGCAACAAGAAGCTTTAATAGAAAACGCACAATTATTTCATACTTATTTATTTATTCTTTTAGCCTTGGCTACGGGTGCAAGAGTTGGCGCTTTGCTGGGGCTGAAATGGAATAAAATTAAAAACGGTGCAATAGATTTACGCGACCCAAAATTCAGAAATAATAAACGTAGGGGTATTGTTCCATTAATAAAAGGCTCTGAATTAGAAGAAGCTTTAAATATAGCTTTTTCAAACAGACAAACAGATTTTGTAATTGAGTATAAAAGTAAGCCAATTAAAAGCATCGAAAGGTCGCTTGCAACTACAAGCAAGCTTGCTGGAATACCTTTTATAGTTAAGCCACATATTTTAAAGCACACCGCAATCACACATATGTTAAATAAAGGAGTACCGATTGACGATGTTTCTGACTACACTCAAACAAGCATATCAACAATTTCGAAGACCTACGGTCACTATACGCAAGAGCGTGGAATTAGAACTGCGAGAATTATACAACGCACCCGCCCACAAAATAGAAAATCCAAAGCTATTATACCTTCGCCAAAATTGCGCATTAAACAGAATTGAACTTGTAATTGTGGCTGAACATATTGGGCAAAAAGAAAAAGAAGAAAGATATTTTGTTGTAGATGAACTTAATTGTGGCAACATGCTTAGTTTTTTAGCCCAAACAAATCTTACTAAATTAACAAAAAAACATATGGAGAAATTAGATGGAAACACCTTTGGATAAGAAAAGAAGAACATATCTGGATTTTTTTGAGAATGGCGCACGCGATGCAATGCTAAAGGCAACTAAGGATAATATGTACAAATCTTCGGCCTATTACAACAGGGGTTTTAAATTTGGAACAGAGTTATTTAAGGAAGCAAAAAAGCAAAGTATTAAAAATGCCATTGGCACTGATTTTTGATTGCGCCAAATGGCGCAGAATTAATGTAGCGATTGCGCTAAACAAGCATGGCTTGCGCCAAATGGCGCGGTTAATTTTAAAAAAAATGAAAGGAAAACTTCTTATAAAAGAAATTCCCCATATAAATCAATAAGATAAAGTGGTGAGCGCGACAGGATTCGAACCTGTGACCCATTGATTAAAAGTTAAACAACTTTAACAAATGTAAACAACCCTGTAATCCCCGCTTAATATACGATTTATGTATATAATATTTTAATTTTTTTTATTATTTTCGCGCCAAATGGCGCAAAAAGTTAATTTAGTACTTGCAATGTAGTGCCATTGGCACTATACTTATTATATAAGTTAATAGAACCCAAAGGATATTAAGATGATTACATTTAAGCGAGTAAAAGTAAAAAGAGAAGTAAGAACATTAAAGCATACTGATTTTAGTTGGGAGTATAAACTTGATTATGTTGCTAGATATGATGGTGAAAAACTTACAGGCATAAGTAAGCATGAAAAAAAGTATTTTGACACAAGCAATGGTGTGCGTGGTGGCAACTATATGAACCCAATACCAAAATTATCAAATAATTTTCAAAAAGCTAAAACGTTAATTGAAGATATGTGGAGAGTGTAATGGAAAATTATAGTTATGGCTTTTTGAAATGCAAACGCCCGCCTGTAGGTTATGCTACAGAAAAGGAAAGAAACTTTAACCGCATTAGTGGCATTAGTGATTG
>Ga0209634_1001990_pt1 | contig 14531 bp, 13 predicted proteins | sample LinPmetageLP40_FD_184043 | JGI IMG/M metagenome (GOLD analysis project Ga0209634, IMG submission 184043) | Marine viral communities from the Pacific Ocean - LP-40 (SPAdes) (version 2) | ecosystem: Environmental > Aquatic > Marine > Oceanic | place: Pacific Ocean | collected 2010-08-26
GCTTTGTCTCGGCGCAGTCCTACTACAGCCTCGTCGGCCGCGAGCTTGAGCGCGAGATCATCCCCGCCGTCCGCGACCTCGGTCTCGGCACCTTTATCTGGAGCCCGCTGGCCAGCGGTTTCCTGAGCGGCAAATACACCCGCGAGGCCGAAGGCTCCGGCCGCCGCGCCGCCTTTGATTTCCCGCCAGTCGCCAAGGAGCAGGGGGGCGATATCATCGAGACGCTGGCGCAGATCGCCGAGGAAAAGGATGCCTCGGTCGCGCAGATCGCCCTGGCCTGGCTGCTGCACAGGCCCGGCGTCACCAGCGTGATCGTCGGTGCCCGCAAGGAAGCGCAGCTGGTCGACAACTTGAAAGCCGCAGACATCAGCTTGAACGACACAGAGATGGCGCGGCTCGACGAGGTCAGCGCGCTCAAGCCCGAATACCCCGGCTACCTGCCGGTCTGGCGGCGCGGTGACACGCTGTTCAGCCAGCTTCACGACTGACACAAAGACACGGTGCCCGGAACAGACCCGGGAGCCCCCTCCATAGACGCATACCAAGGATCAGACAGATGGCTGACACGACTTTCGGACACAAGGGCTGGACGCCCGAACGCCTCGGCACCCTCGCCGGCAAGACCTATGTGATCACCGGTGCCAATGCCGGCGCGGGCTTTCAGGCCGCGCGCATCCTGCTCGGCAAGGGCGCGGAAGTGTTGATGCTAAACCGCAGCGCCGAGAAATCCACCGCCGCCGTTAGCGAACTGAAGCAGGAATTCGGCGACGCCGCGCCCGTGCGCTTCATCCGCATGGACCTGGCCGAGCAGGCCTCGGTCCGCGCCGCCGCCGAGGAGGTGCTGAAAACCACACCGCGCATCGACGCACTGATCTGCAACGCCGCCATCGCCCAGGTGCCGACGCGCCAGCTCACCCCTGACGGGTTCGAGAGTCAGCTGGGCACCATCCACTACGGCCACTTCACGCTCTGCGGCATGCTCTTCGACCGGATCGCCGAGACCAAGGGCCGGATCGTCGTCGTCGCCAGCCTCGGCTACAACATGGGGCTGAAGACCATCCGCTTCGAGGACATGAACTGGCAGCAGGGCTATGGTGCCAACACCGCCTATTCGCAGAGCAAGCTGGCGCAGATGATGTTCGCCTACGAGCTTCAGGACAGGCTGGCGGCGGCTGGGCGGACCGATGTCGAGGTCTTCGTCTGCCACCCGGGCTCCTCCGCGACCTCGCTGATCTCGACCAGCGGCAGCCGGACCATGCGCGCCATCTGGTGGCTGATGACCAAGACGCCGATGGTCCAGACCGCCGAACAGGGCGCCTATCCCGAGGTGATGTGCGCCACCGAAGAGGCCCTGACCGAGCAGCGCGCGCTCTATGGCCCGACCGGAACCCGCGAGTTCGTCGGCCCTGTGGGCCGCGGCACGCTGAACGCGCATGCCTACGACAAACCGATCATGGCCCGGCTCTGGGAGCGATCGGAGGCGGACACTGGTTTCACTTGGCAACTGTAACTTGATGCCCGGGTCTGGGCCGAGACATCGAACCCACCCTGGCGTCATCCATTCAATCGAAAGGTAACCCCATGGACATCGTGAAAGCCGCTTCCGACTGGGCACGGTTCGAAATGCTCTCCACCGTTGCGTTCATGACCTTCGGACTGGCCTTCGGGCTGGCAGGTCTGGCCTTCCGGCAGCTTGCCACGACCGACCTGGCAAGGGCCTTCACGGTGCCGATGCTGGTGGCGGGCGGGCTGTTGCTGATCTTCGGCGTGGGCCTGTTCTTCCCAGCGCAGGCCCGGCTCGCCGCTGTCCCGGCGGCCTTCGGCGGGGACGCCGCCGGCTTTATCGCTTCCGAGATCATCCGCGCCGACAAGGTTCTGAACGACTACCGCATCGCGGTCTTCTGGGTCTTCCCGGCGCTCATCGCGCTCTGCGCACTGGCGGTCCCCTTCCTCGACGGGCCTTATTGGCGCGCGAGCCTGATCACCGCCATCGCCTTGTTCACGGTTCTTATCCTCATCGACAGCAACGCCAACGCCCGACTTCAGGATTACAGGCAGCAGCTGTCGATGGCAGAGGGATCGCTGCGAACGCCATGCCGCTTGAGCGTATGTTGCCCGAAACCGACGGACCATTCGGATCGGTTGGCGGCACGTCGATTTCTCTTGGCGGGGGTGGAGCAGTCTATCGCGAGATCGCAGGTTTGAAGAATTGTTCCGCGGTCAAAATTGAACTCGTGATAACCGAGAATTTTCGACGATTGAGCCGTCTTTCTTCCAAGAGACATCTACTTGTAGGTCGACGCGGACCCTGGACCCTCTAATCAGATTCAACGACGAGATAACCGAGCCTGAGGATATGTGAATAGCAGAAAGACATGAGGGAGTTACCTCCGGCGTCGATAGTCAATGCCTGAGGTCACGTGAGCGATGCGGGCATGAGAACGATAAAGCTGCCTTCAGCTTAGATGGCATCACAGGGCAAAATATCGCACGATACCGGCGAGTGGACACGATTTGCTTGCCGAATAGACATCTGAACGGTTCGACTGGTCAAGTTTTGATGGTCGCTTCAAATGTGCCACCAAGCAAAGTTTCCACGTCGGCCCCCTTTTGATCCGTTGAAAATAAGGGGTTTTGGGCACTTACCGAAAGCCTCGGCGGCCGACTTCCACATCTTACGACTTATTGAATGCAGTGTGGCTAACGCTAAAAAAAATGGCCGCCCCAAGGGACGGTCATTTCAGGTATTTGTCTAGACGAAGGTCCTTGTTAAGCGACCTCACTCATTCGGACGGCACGAAGCTACGCCGGAAGATCCTCCAGCCGATAAAGGTCCACGCCAAACTCTTTGGCCGACATGCAGAGGGAACTCGATATCGCCTCAGAACGCGTTCGACAAATGTGCGGGGAACCTCGAGGTAGTTGGCAATGTCACTTGATTTGACATACCGCTCCCTGGACCGCTTAAAGTCGTCAAGATTTACGCGATGGATGACATGCCGACCTATTTGAGGTTGGATTGTGACAGAAGGCAGATCCGCGTATCCTTCCTCCCCCTCGCTGATCAGAGCCCAGACTGTTTCCGTACCCACACGGAGGAACGCACCCTTATTGTGCCGCAAGAGGCCTTTCTGGACCAAATGGGCGAGCTTGCCGTCATCAAAGCTCTCGGCAACGCCGGTGTGGTCTGTGCGCGCAAGGATGTATCCCCAGTCGTGGCGCGCCTGAGGTCGATAGGAGACACCCTGCACAACGACTTCATCATGCATTTCAAACACGTATTTAGGAATCTGCGGGTAGGCTGGATATCGAGCAGCAGTTCTCCTCCGAAATTTTCACTAACAGTTCGACGAAGGCTGCGCTCGCTCATTTTCCTCAAAGGCTTGGTCGAGTTTCCCGCCTTTGACACTGAGACGTCGAATTTCGCGAACAATGACCCAGCGCGGAGGCATCACCAAATATTTCATGTTATATTCGTCGCGGAAGTCGTTTGCCTCAGCAAATGCAACTATGATGATATCACATAGATCTTGCTGCGAAGGCTCTGCGAAACGCTGGATTGCGGATACCATTCTTTCGATCAGATCGCGTTCATCTCGGCCAATCTTGCGCCTCCTCGGCTCTGGGCGACATTCTAGGCACGCCAGCTCCGATAGATTTGGATATTCTGAATTGGCCCATTCCCTTTCGTTTTTTGTATCGCTTGCATCAGGCAAGCGGGTGCATTCGCCGAAAGCGGCGTTAAAAGCATGGTTCAACATGGTTTTCCCTTGTCGTTGGTGTGTCTAATCGAGCAACATGCTGCGACAGGGCGTCTATTTAGACGTCAAGAAGGGTTCTGCCGAATCAGGGATTCCCGCAAAACTGAATTTTTCCTATAACTCCCTGAACTGTATTATTTTTTCCGGGAAACCGAACGGAAAACCAGGCGATTCACTTTCGTTGTGGGGCCATCTGGCTCAGCGCTATGCGGCTACTCGACGAACAAAGGATTGAGCTGTGATTCTTTCCAGCTTCGTGAGTTTCAGCTCCCCCCGCCGCAGAAGACGTCCGACCGCACGGAATCGACGCGCCGCCATGCCGACGTCCTTCACGATCTCACCAACCACACGGCCCCCTTGAACCCCTCGCATGGCGCGCCGCGCGGCAGCGTCTGCCTCAAGATCAAGTTCCTTAATGCTGTCGAGAAACGATGTGTTGTGGAGCTCGACAGGGTTGATGTTGCGCTCAGTCAATACGATGACGCGGTCAGCGAACTCAGGCTTCATTGCCGCTTCCACAGAATCTCTGAGCGCGCAAAACTTCGGGCATGTCAGTTTTTTGCTTGGCTTCACCATCACGGCTACTCGCGACCCATCGACGAGGGTGACCCGGAAATCGAAGAAATGCTTCTTCCACTTGCCGCTCTCGGAAGGCCGCCAATCGAAGCGGACCTGGCACTCCAAGTCTGCCACTTAGGGCCGCATCGATAAGATCAACGCGAGGTTCATCTCGAGGTGGCTTTCAACTTCCAATATCTGGCCCGGTGACACCCCGGGTTGATCACTGCACTTTGCGGCGAGTGAATGGCCCTGGAACCGATGACAACGAGGCTCTCAAGTTCTTGACTTGGCAGTTCCGACAATGCCCTCGCATCGTCGGAAACTGGCTCATTGATTGCATCGAAGAGCTTGGGCGACGGCATCCATTCATCGAGCATCAGGCCAGCTGGGTTTTGGTCTATCAGGGTCTTGGGCGCATCGTTGGTGATGAAGAGGACGAAGAAAGAGCCATGCAATTGCTTTTGTCTTCTTCTGTCGAGGACTGGACATGAAACCGACAAAGCGCTGCCATGGCTTTCATGCTCTCACGCTCGGACACTGCCCCGTCGTATTTGAACAGAACGGACGTCGAAAGGTTGGCACGAAGAGCAATCGCCGACTTTGGACGAAATATTGGTGGGGAATACACCATGTTCCACTACGCACCATTCTTGCTCGCCGGACTTATTAGATGGCACCGTGTGAACCCCATGGCCTTGGTGATTGGCGCTGATGCTTTGGCGGACGACCTATTGAACATAATTGAACGGACCGAGAAGGACCTGAATGAACGTCGAAGAGCGAGCGCGAATTTTCAAAGACGACGCTCCAAATTTTTGCCTATCCTTCAAGACCTGAAATCCGAGTTGGCAGGAGAGGGCTCGAATCCGGATGTGCTGTTGGACATCTACGGTGCGAGCGGAGGATGAGCTAAGCGAAAGGTGAAAATTTTGAAATGGCTGGCCCAGCGATATTACCGGCTCTGCATGCGATAGATCCCAAAGCTGGGCACCCATTAAATCAATATTCTTTTCGCGCGTTCTCCCGCAAAGAAGGGCGGTAAGCCGCTTTCGCTGCGATCTGAACAGAGGTCCATTACGCGGATTTTTTTGGTCCACTCAACCTACGACCCATTTCTCCGCCTGAATAAGTTGAAGCAAATTCATTGTATTGGGCATGCCCATTCCGGCACACACGTCCGGAATGTTTGGTCGCTTCGGATTGCTCGTGGGCCTCTCGTCGGTGACGATCTGTAATCTGTCTACACGCGCCAATGCGATAACGAAAGGGTCGGCGGAAGTGCGTAGCTTCCGCTCGCCGACGAGTCTTGGGTAGGCTGCGAGCACGTTTGCTGCCTCAACCTGAATATCATTCTCCAGCTCTCGAAACATCGTGTCGCGTTGCTTGAGCCAGCCATGCAGCTCGTCAGATCGTTTAGAGGTTTCGTGCAGCACCTCAGAGGGGGCGACAAGCCGGTCGCCGGCAATGAGACTGTCAAACCTTTCCCAGATGCGTGGCAAGTTTTCCGGGGGGTAGCGTTCTTGCCACGCAGCGATGAGCGCGCTGGGGTCAATACAGTATATGAGCATCAATTATCATTTCCCGGCTGGAAAGCAGCCTGTTCCAGCGGAGGAATGTGTTTGAGCTTTGCGCCGAGGTAGCCCGCAACATCGTTTAATGTAATGCGCTGACCATATTAACTTCGCAGCACGAGCCGGGTGCAACCACGCCCGTTCCAGTTCATCAGCATCACAGGCCGCTTGATTGGAACCCGCTTCTTGTCTTTTTTCCGCTCCAAGGCCGCTTGCCGGTATTCTTCTTGATACCTCGCGCGTTCGCCCATGTAGAACGCCCAAGTCGCGCGCTTAATGCCGACGAACCGCAGAAGCAAAGCTTCCCGGCTCACGCCGAGTTGCCGAGCAATAGGATACAGCTCCTCATCGCTCCACTGACGAGGCCCGACGTAGGCAATGTCGCTGAAGTTCATTAGTAGGTCGCGCTGCATGAGAGTCGCTGCAGCAACTGCATCACAGAACCGCTCTATTCGTTGCTCATCGGCCGTGAGGGAAAGATCTTCGCCTGCTCCGTTTGAGATGGCGCTTTCGCCAAGTAAAATGTGGCAGAACTCGTGGAGTAGCGTAAAGGCTTTACCACCTTGGCTGTAGTCCTTGCCATTGATAACGATGGTGGGAAGCTCGGGCTTTGCAATAGCAAAACCCCGCATCTCGCTCAGCGCTACGCTTCGATGCGGACCGCTGACGACGAACACCAGAACGCCATGCTCTTCAAGCCGTTTGCGCCAGAAATCAAACGCCTGCTTCGCCGATTTCTGTTGCGAGTCTTGGTCTACATTGAGCAAGGAGCGGATTGCTTGACCTACTGCCTCTGGGTCATCTTCGACCGCTACGTTAAGAGGGAGGTCGTGGCGCGGCTCACCCAGGTCTTGGATCAACTCAAATGCCAATTCACGGCGCTCGTAAGCGGCGCGGATATGAGAGGCGAGATGGGGCGAGAGGGTCTTTTCAGGCTCGTCAGGCAGACGTCGGAAATCACGTAGCGGGGCAAAATCCAGCGGTGGCTCGGGCAGATAGAACACCGCCAGCGGAAACTTGTATTTTTCTGCGAGGCTCCTGAGCTGGCCAATCGTCGGCTTGTCATCCCCGGATTCCCAGCCTTGAAGCCGCTCGACTGTCACCGCGGCGGCCTTCGCAGCCTCCTCAGGCGAAACCTTGGCGCGGTCGCGCGCCCACAACAGCAAGTCGTGCTTCACTTGGGCCGTTATGATGGCCATGCCCTTGCTCTCGCCTCCGTTAGACCCTGACCTAATGACAATTCCAAAGACTTAGCACAATTGTTGTCATGCTCTGGGACGGTAACGTTCAGCCTTGTTATGTAATGTTTTGGATTTTGCGCAGGTGCCGCGAGGGTTCGCGGGGGTCTACGCTCAAGCCTACTCAGGGAACTCAACAATCCTGTGGTTCGGTAGCTGAGGCGCATTTCTGGCTAAATACAGAAAATCTGTTCCAAATATTTCGCCTTAGGCAAAACGGCCAATCTTCTTATTGTAGCGCCGATGTAAGGCGCGGGGAACTTGACGCTGACCGTTTTGGGTCGGCACCCGCAAGGAGACTTCTTATGCCCCGTGAATTCTGTTTCACGCCTCCCCACACCGCCTTCATCCTCGCCAACGCTGCGGAGATTTGCTCGTCGGCTTCGCTCTTGGGCGGACCAGTCGCCGAAGCGCGCGTCCATCGTCTCATCGACGATGTGAGCCTTGCATCACCGCTCAGCAGCCGGATGGAACGAGAGCTTGATGCTCTGGAAGACCTGCTTGGCCTGGAGAACGTCCATGATATGGACAGCGTAGAAGCGGAGCACTTCGCACGCATCGATCCTTGCGATCCTGTCGTCGAGGAAATCTGTCTGCTTCTCGACGGCTTGCGGCAAGCCCGAGCGCAATCGGCGGATATGGCCACCTGAGCCAATCTGGCGCATGCACGCGCCAGATTGAGGTGTCGGCTTGTTGTCGGCACCAGACAAGGCAAGGAATATGTAGCTCATTTCCACGGCAAACGTAACGAGGATGGTGAACCAAGGGGGCAGACCCGATTGGATGGCAGCGTCGGCTTCGAGACGCGGTTTTCGATGTCCGCGATGATCTGCTCCGCTCGAAGCGCTTCGCCCTGGCTCATTCTTCCGATGCGTCTCCGGAAAAGCCCCTGACACCATCAGGCTTGGAGGAGACCAGAGTGGGATCGTCGCGACCTCGATCCTTGGTTCGAGGGTTGGTAAGGGCCCCATGCTTTGCCATGCGGAAAAAGGTGACCCTATACCATAGGCGGCACCGAACCCGGACGACGGGTCGAAATTTGGCTTTAATGCCTCGACGAGTTCCGCTGCCGGGCGTGGCGCTCCATCGATCTGCTTACGGCGCAAGCGGTGCTCGCAACTCGTCATGTGGTTGCCGCTGCGGAACCATCGGCGTCGTCATCACCTCACTGCGAGACTTAGACGCCGTTTTTTCGAGATAGCCCATGGGCCTGCTAAAGCTGGCACCGAAACCGGAAAGGGCCGCGGATAATCCGCGGCCCTTTTTCGTGTTACTCGGGCTCGGAAGAGGTGACTTGTTCTGATCATGGTCCCGGCCTACATCTGTAAGGTGATGCGGTGCCAGCTCTCCCGGTTTACGCCCTGATCGCCAATGTGCGCCGATAACTTGTACAATGTGCGCGAAATTTCCCGAAAAGTGCAAACTTTGCTTGGCGGCACACAAATATCAAAACCCACGTTAGCCACTGCACTTGCTGTATCCGCAACTGCCGCACGTCATGCATCCTTCGATCATGCGCAAATCGAATTGCCCACAACTGCTGCACGCCTTGCCGCGCGGTGCGTCAATGCCCACGACCTTGGCCTGAGGGTCTGATTTCAACCCCATTCCTTCACCCGCGATGAATCCTGTGGCAATCATGTGTTGTTCGATGACACCTCCAATTGCCGCCAGCATCGATGGAATATATTTGCCTCCCATCCATGCCCCGCCCCGGGGATCAAAGACGGCCTTCAACTCTTCCACAACAAAGGACACGTCGCCGCCGCGCCGGAATACGGCTGAAATCATCCGGGTCAACGCTACCGTCCAGGCGAAGTGTTCCATGTTCTTGGAGTTAATAAACACTTCGAACGGGCGGCGATGGCCACTTATGACCACGTCATTGACGGTAATGTACAGCGCGTGTTCACTGTCAGGCCACTTGATCTTGTAGGTTGATCCCTCCAGCTCTTGCGGGCGATCAAGCGGGTCCGACATATAGACCACTTCCCCGCCCTCCTGAACAAGCGGTTGAGCCGCTGTTTCACCCGGAGCGCTGTCCGTCGCCTCGGATACCGACAGAACCGAACCGGTGACATCGTTGGGTCGGTACGTTGTACAGCCTTTGCACCCTTGATCCCAAGCGGCCATGTATACATCCTTGAACGAGTCAAAACTGATGTCTTCCGGACAGTTGATGGTTTTGGAAATGCTGGAATCCACCCATTTTTGTGCAGCCGCCTGCATCTTCACATGGTCAAGCGGGGCTAGGGTCTGGGCATTCACGAAATAATCCGGCAACGGAGCATCGCCTTTCAGGTCACGCCACAGTTGCACCGCATAGTCCACGACCTCCTCTTCGGTCCTGCTTCCATCCTTCTGCAGCACCTTTCGCGTATAGGCATAGGCAAAGACCGGTTCGATCCCGGAGCTCACGTTACCTGCATAAAGACTTATCGTGCCAGTAGGCGCGATCGAGGTCAGCAAGGCATTGCGGATACCATTGTCCGCGATCGCAGCGCGTACATCCTCATCCATCTGTTGCATCGTACCGGACGCCAGATAGCCATCAGCGTCAAAAAGCGGAAAAGCGCCCTTCTCCTTGGCCAGTTCCACCGAAGCCAGATATGCCGCGCGTGCAATAGCCTTGAGCCAACTTTCGGTCTGCGCCGCAGCTTCGTCTGATCCGTATTTCAACCCAACCATTAACAACGCATCAGCAAGACCGGTGACGCCCAGGCCAATGCGACGTTTCGCCTTGGCCTCAGCCTGTTGCGCTTCCAGCGGGAATTTCGACACGTCTACGACGTTATCCATCATGCGCACCGCAGTGGCGACCAGATGGTTCAACGCGTCGACGTCCAGATGGGCAGCTGCATCGAACGGATCGGCGACCAGACGGGCCATGTTGATTGATCCCAGCAAACAGGCCCCATAGGGTGGCAGGGGCTGCTCTCCGCACGGGTTGGTCGCGGCAATGGTCTCGCAATAGCTCAGGTTGTTGGCAGCATTGATACGATCAATGAAAATAACACCGGGTTCCGCAAATTCATAGGTCGCCTTCATGATGCGGTTCCATAGATCGCGCGCCTGCACCGTACGGTACACCTTACCGCCGAACTGCAAATCCCAAGCACTGTCAGATTTCACGGCATCCATGAAAGGGTCAGTGATCAGGACGGACATATTGAACATGCGCAACCGAGCCGGATCAGACTTCGCGGCAATAAAGTCTTCAACGTCAGGATGGTCACAGCGCATCGTCGCCATCATCGCACCGCGTCGAGATCCCGCAGACATAATCGTGCGACACATGGCGTCCCATACGTCCATGAAGCTCAGCGGCCCGGACGCATCTGCGGATACCCCCAGCACGTCCGCTCCTCGGGGCCGGATTGTCGAGAAATCATACCCGATCCCGCCGCCCTGCTGCATGGTCAACGCGGCCTCTTTGAGCATATCAAAGATCCCGCCCATACTGTCAGGTACCGTGCCCATGACAAAACAGTTGAACAAAGTCACGCGACGAGCCGTACCCGCCCCGGCAGTGATACGACCCGCGGGCAGAAACTTGAAATCTTCCAAGGCTTCGAAAAAGGTTTGCTCCCAAGCCTCGGGGGCTTTTTCCACCTGCGCAAGATCGCGCGCGATCCGCCGCCAACTATCCTCGACAGTCATATCGCGCGGCGTGCCGTCCGCATCTTTAAAGCGATACTTCATATCCCATATCTGTTCGGCAATGGGGGCAGCAAATCGTGACATATTCGATTCCTTGGAGGCTTTGCGGGAAGGTCTCAACCTTAACTCAAAATCAAAGACAAGCACAACAGCTTGAAGCAACTCAGAGATCGACTACCTTATATCGTGCCGAACCGGAGGGATTCTGTGGATAAGTTTATAAATATCATAAAGTTGTCAGTGGGTACTGAAACTGTGGATGATCTGGCCGAATGGCAGAAGAACAAACGGAGCCAAACCTCAGACGGCCTGCCGCGCCACATCACGCGAATGTGGCCCAAGCGCACGGCGGAAATCCTTAATGGCGGGTCGATCTATTGGGTAATCAAAGGCGTAATCCAGTGCCGCCAAAGAATAGTCCGCCTCGATGAAACTTCGGGTCAGGACGGTATTCGCCGCTGTGCCATTGTTCTTGACCCCGGGATGATCCGCGTCCAAGGCAGCTTGAAACGTGCCTTCCAAGGCTGGCGCTACCTCGCTCCCGTGGATGCCCCACGAGATCTGCCGGAAAATCGTGACCACGAAGACCCCTTGCCCGTTGACCTGACCAGAGCCCTTGCGGAAATCGGCGTGCTATAGCCACTGGTTTGACATCCGAGGGTTCGGGATTTGAGTTTATTTTGCAAAATGAAATTGACGACGGGCAGAACCCTCTTTTCATTTTGCCTTTAAACTCCCGCCGGAGGCACCCTTGGAGAAAGATCGCGCGTCAGCGCGGCCTTTTGGTCATGTCAGCCGCTCCAGAAGTGACGTCAGGGTCTCGCGTTGTTTATCATCCAGCTCAGCGGTGCGGCTACGCCACAAGGTAGCCTGGGATTTCAGGATCAACCCGTCTGACAAAATCTTGAGGTGATTGGCGCGCAGGGTTTCTCCGCTCGACGTGATATCGGCAATAGCTTCCGCTGTCTCGTTTTTAACCGTGCCTTCAGTCGCACCCTGGCTGTCGATCAGCGCGTAATCGGCGACACCGGCCACCCGGAGATAGTCTCGTACTAGGCGGTGATACTTGGTGGCAATCCGCAGACGAAAGCCATGGTGCGCCCGAAATGCTGCGGCGGCTGCGTCCAGATCGCCCAGTGTATCTACGTCCACCCAAGCCTGAGGGACCGCGATGATAAGATCGGCTTGCCCGAAGGCCAGTTCCTCGACGGGCGCGACCAACTGGTCCCACCTTGCGAGCTTTTCCTGGATGAGGTCCGTGCCGGTGACGCCAAGATGGATACGGCCGGAGGCCAGTTCGCGCGGGATCTCGCCCGCAGACAACAATATGAGCGAAACGCCGTCGATGCCATCGACGGTGCCGGCATATTCACGCTCGGATCCGGTGCGCTGCAAAGAAACACCGCGCGCACCGAACCAATCAAACGTCTTCTCCATTAGCCTGCCTTTGGATGGCACCCCTAATTTAATGGTCATTCGCACCCTCCAGTTCCAGCATGAGACCAGGGCGCATCACACCGCCCACTGCGGGAATCTCGCCCCCCTCGCCCAGCCTTTTGGTCAAGGCGTCATATCGACCGCCACTGGCTATCATTGGCCAATCGGGACGCGCATCCGCGCGGAACCCGAAAACGAAACCATCGTAATATTCCATGGATACCCGACCAAAGCTTGCTTCGAACATCAGATTTTCGGTATCGACACCGCGTTCGGTCAACGCTTTTTCCCGCAATGCCAGCCGATCGACAGCGTCGGAAATCGCCGGAAGGTCCACCGCGATGTCACGCAGTTGACTTATCGCGTTGTGCATGGTTTCGCGAATATCCAGCAAAGCCTGGATCAATTCGACCTGCCCCGCCCCAAGCGGCGCACAAGCGGCATCTTCGCGGAGCGCCTGGATACGTGATTGAATTTCGGCGGCGCTGCGTAAGCCGATCAGCGGCGCATCAATCTTCCCGTCACCCGCCAGCAGCGCAGAACGAGCGGCAGGGACAGGCGTTTTGCCGCTATACCGGTCCAGCAACGCCCGAAATCGGCGGGGTCGCCAGATATGCCGCATCAGAGCGGACTTGCGAGGCACAGAGGTATCCAGCCCTTTGACCGCAGCCATCAAGATGCCTATGTCGCCTGTAACAGCTGCCACTGGCAGCCCGCTCAGTCCTTGCGAAATTGACGCGAACACCTCTGCATCCGCCGCGGCAGGGTCGGCGTCGTCAAACACTTCGTATCCGACCTGTATGTATTCATTTGCGCGGGTCGGGTCTTTTTCCTGACGGCGGAACACCTCTCCGGCATAGGTATATCGCGCAGGTTTTGCACCATGCGTCATGTGCATTTGTACGACTGGAACCGTATAGTCTGGGCGCAGCATCTGTTCGCCACGCAGCGCATCCGACGTCACATACGCCCGGGCACGAATATCTTCGCCATACAAATCCAGCAGGGTTTCTGCGGGCTGCAAGATCGGCGGGTCGACGACCATCGCGCCTCGCGCCTCAAACAGCGCGCGCAGGGCGCTGGCCTTGGCAAGTATTTCCGAACGTGTGGCCATCAGCGGTTCAACTCCAGTATCTCGCGCACTTTAGAGACAAGATCCCCACGCGCCACTTCGTACTGGCTGGGGCGGTCTTTCCATTCCTCCAGCGTGGCGCTTTCAGCGATTTTCGCGCCAAGGATCAGGTCCTTGATCTGGATCATATCCTTGTCGAATTCATCCCCGCCCGCGATCACCGCCACCGGGCTGGCGCGACGGTCTGCGTATTTCAGCTGGTTGCCAAAGTTCTTGGGGTTGCCCAGATAAACCTCGGCCCGGATGCCTGCCTGACGCAGTTCGGCAACCATCGCCTGATAGTCGGACATGCGCGCCTTATCCATGACGGTCACCACAACGGGCCCTTCGGCCTGCGCCGACATCCGGCCCTTGGCCTGTAGCGCGGCAAGCAGCCGGTCGACGCCGATAGAGACACCCGTTGCAGGGACTTCCTGACCGGTGAAGCGCTTGACCAGATCGTCGTAACGCCCACCCCCTGCGACAGAGCCAAAGTTGCGTGGCCGGCCTTTTTCGTCCTGGATCTCGAAGGTCAGTTCCGCCTCGAACACCGGACCGGTGTAATAGCCAAGACCCCGCACGACAGAGGGGTCGATCTCCACGCGGTCAGCGCCGTAGCCGCCGACCGCCATTAGATCGGCGATGGTTTCCAACTCGTCCACGCCCTGCGCGCCTGTCTCGGAACCGGCGACCAGTTCACGCAGCCGCGCGACGGTTTCCGCACCGCTGTCGCGTTTGGCTTGCATAAAGCCCATGACCACATCGGCCTGAGCATCGCTGAGCCCTGCCCCATCGGTAAAGTCGCCGCTGTCATCCTTGCGGCCCGCGCCCAGCAATGCGCGTACGCCGTCCAGCCCCAGCCGGTCGAGCTTGTCAATCGCACGCAGCACGATGCCGCGCTCGTGGGCGAAATTTTCGGGGTTGGCGGGGTCGAGCACGCCTGCGACCTCCATCACACCGTTAAGCACCTTGCGGTTGTTCACCCGCACGATGTAGTCGCCGCGGTCGATCCCGACTTCTTCCAGACAATCGGCCAGCATCGCGCAGATCTCTGCATCGGCCGCGACCGACGGTGCGCCGACCGTATCGGCATCGCATTGATAGAACTGGCGGAAGCGGCCTGGCCCCGGCTTTTCGTTGCGCCAGACCGGCCCCATCGCATAGCGCCGATAGGGCGTGGGCAGATCATTGC
>Ga0209634_1001991_pt1 | contig 14530 bp, 25 predicted proteins | sample LinPmetageLP40_FD_184043 | JGI IMG/M metagenome (GOLD analysis project Ga0209634, IMG submission 184043) | Marine viral communities from the Pacific Ocean - LP-40 (SPAdes) (version 2) | ecosystem: Environmental > Aquatic > Marine > Oceanic | place: Pacific Ocean | collected 2010-08-26
TTAGGATTACATCATGATCATAGTCATATAACAACTTTAGTTAATTTGAACCCAGGTGAATTTAAAGGTGGAGGTACATATTTTGATAAATATAAATGTAATGTTAATCCAAAAGAAATAGGTGTAATGACATTACATCCAGGAAATATAACTCATAAACATGGAGCTAGACCCGTTACTGAAGGTACTAGGTATGTAGTAGTTAGTTTTATTAAAGGTAACAGTGAAATATATTAAATATGATAGTAATAGATGATTTTATTCAAGACAAAAGGTTATTAGAAATAATATCAACAGATGAAACATTCTTTGGTCCAAACGGAAACTTTATGTGGTGGGATGGTTGGTGGAATGCAGAACCAATAACTAAAAAACAACACTTAATAAGGCATATTTGGCAATCAAATGGTGTTCCTGCAATTGATAATTTAGTTGGGTTTGAATACTGGACAGGTGTTTATGGACCAGATCAAGCAAATAAAGATTTAGGGCCACATTATGATAAAGATGAATTGCATTGGAAGAATACAGGTGGAATGGATGGTGGTGAAGTAATTAGACCAGTAATTGGAACAGTATATTATCCAAAACCAATGGATATAGATGGTGGTTATTTAGAAATATTTAGTAAAGGTGAAGATAATGAGCCAGAACGTATACAACCAGTGTTTAATAGGTTAGTAATATTTGATGCAGGTAACCATAAGCATAAGGTAACAGAAGTAACACGTGGGATAAGATATGCTATAGCAATTAATTTATGGCAAACGACATTATTAGCTGCTAAAGAGGGTTCAATGACAATAGAAAAACATAATTGGTAACATTAAGGGATATAACGGTAAATGATTTAATTGATTTATTAAACATAAGAAGTCATAAATCAACACGAGATATGTTAGAAGATAACTCAATATTTCATTTATCAGAATGTAAGGAATGGTTTAATAAAACAAAACCACAATGGAAAATGATTAGTTATAATGATAATCAAAACATAGGTTACATTAGAATTAAAGATGATACAGTTGGAGTAGATATACATCCAGATTTTAGAAGACAAGGTATAGCGAGACAAGCATATGAACAAATATTACCAACAAAAGATAAATGGCGATTATGGGTATTTGAAGACAACCATGCTAAACAATTATATTTGGAATTAGGATTTATAGCAACAGGTGAATCCAAGTTAGTAAGAGATAAACAATATATAGAAATGATTAAACAATGAAAATAATATTCTACACAGGTTATAGTAAAGACAAGTGGAACAAACAAACTTGGGAATCACAAGGCATAGGTGGTAGTGAATATTGTGTTATTAAGTTAGCAGAATATTTAGCTAAAGAAGGCCATAAGGTTGTTATAACAGGTAATGTAGAAGGTTGTTATATGAATAAAGTAACATATATAGACTACGAAGCGATATTAAACAAAGGCAATGAACGTGGATCTAATAGTATAGCATTTACTCATTTTGATATAGCAATAGGAGTTAATTATATTCATTACATGAAAGCATTACAAGAAGCATGTATATCATTTAATAGGTCTTTATTTTGGATGCACAATACGGATTTCCATGATTGGTATTTAGGCAATAAAATGGATAATGCACGTGAAATACTTGGTAGTAAAGGAATGGATGGAATCATATGTGTAAGTGAGTGGCAACGTGAGTATATCAAAAAAGAATATTCAAGCTCTTTTATACACAACAACATAGATCCTAATACGTATATACACATTATGAGCAATGCAATCGATTTAAACGATTGGAATGATATTAATGATGAGAAGGTTAAGGACAGAATCATATATTCGAGTGCTACAGATAGAGGATTGGATTCATTATTAGAAATGTTCCCAACACTTAAGGCTAACAATCCAAATTTAACATTAAATATTTGTACACCACCTTATAGTGAAAAATGGGGTTATAATGTTCCGGAATTGGATGGTGTAAAGTGGTTAGGAGCGTTATCGCCTAAAAAATTATATTCAGAGATAGCTAAGGCAGAATATTGGTTGTACCCAAGTGTATATCCAGAGACATTTTGTATTAGCGCTTTAGAGATGATGGCAGGTGGAGTTAAGATGCTATCAACGAACACAGGTAATCTAGATAACTTGATTACACCGTTTGCTAATATAATAGATTTAGAGACAACAGAGGCATATGGAATGAAAGGCATGGAGGATATAGTTAGAGGAGATATCCAGAATAAAACAATAACGGCGATGAATAGGAATATGGGAACGTGTAATGATGATAAGCAATATCATTATGAATGGTATCGTAAGGCATCGAACGCTAAAAAATGGGTTAAATTCCAAACGTGGGAAATTCGAATACACGATTGGTTAAATATGTTGGAACATATTGTTCCAATTGATGAACGAGTAGAAACAAATTGGTCTAAATAATTAAGTTATGAGTAGAAATTCAATGAGAAGTAACATTCAAACGTTAAAGGAATGGTTAAAAGGTAAAGGTAAGTTAACGTCAACGCCAACACCTATTCAAAAACAACACAATAAACAAGCATCGCAACCGCGGTTCATTAAGGGCATGAAACGTTAAGTAACGCGTTTTAATAGCGCTGGATTATTATTCAATGACGTGTACTTGGTTCAAGAGCGACGCGTTTAAATCGCATTATACACCGTTTAAAACGCGCTTAAATACACAACATAAACAAACATACATGCAAGTGTGGACAATTACGACTACGTATGTCCATAGTTATGTAGATTGGTCACTATTGATATGAAAATATATTGATATGTGACCTTTTTAATGCGTGGTATATGAAGTGATTTGAGGATGGTATTAACCCTCCGCAATTGCCACACGTGGGCATTTATTTAACCATGAATATTTAACAATAACATTTAATGACACATGGGGATACTGCAAGGCCCGTGGTGTTCATAACGAAGCATAAATAAACATGCGGTGATATTTGGATACGCAAAATAGGGGTTGTACATTGTACATGAATGCTCTATACGTGGTAGGTAAATAGGCTATACCAGCAACAATACTACAACGTACTTACAACAATATTATACTGACGGTAATAAATTAATATAACGTAATGTTCACCACGGTGGTACTTACTGGATTATATATATTATATATGGTGGTTATGTTATCCGGCCGGCGTACCGCCGCCATATCGTGTATATATCCCATGCGCGGTAATGTCCATCGACGCGTGTATATGTGAAGAAAAGGTTGGGACACATTTACAGATCGTAAACGGATCTCCACATCGATTGGTATATACTTATATAGTCGACTATGATTAGATAGTTATATATGTATAGGAATAATATTAATACGCATTATGGCATCAAAATTAAAACCCTCCGTGAAACAATACGTAAAGGACGCGAGAGGTAGAATGACTCAAAGATTTGAATGGAAGCATTACACTCCAGCATCAACTAAAACGGAAGAATTAGTAGAATTGTATACTAAATTACCACGTAAGAGAGGATTAATTAAAGTAGAGTTATTAAAAAGAGGGGTAGAAGTGCCCGTTTTGGCAAAAAGTTAACTAAACCGCGGATCTCGAGAACTTTCCTCGAAAAGATTTTCGGCCTCGGATTGAGGTATATACGTTTCAGTGATATATTGAATTCCATCGAATTTTTCGTATGTAATCACATCATAGGAGCGAATATCTCTATTACGTTGGTATTGATCCAGAGTCCATTCGATTCTATCCGTCGATATTTTCACCGTGTCCTGAGTATCGTCCATGTTCGTATATGTTATCTGATATTCTATCGTTGTATCTCCCATGTTAATAGTTTTGCGAACTTCCTAGATTATTAATCAACGCTTTATTTTGGTTAACTTTACTTAATGTGCTTTGATTTTCATCAAATAGTTTCTTTTGATTTTTTAAACAAAAGCTCAAGTCGTCGTTAACCTTTTGTTGTAAATTTTTCTGTTGCTTTTTCAACTCCGCTAAACCCACATATTCATCCGAATCCATTCTTTGTTCTATTTTATCCAGCGCGAAATTAGCGGCCTCTGCTTTTTCATACATTTCTTGATAACGAATAGAGGAGAGATTACTAGATAAATCGTTCGACTTCAGCACAACGGATATCTTACTATTAATTTTAAATACTCTATACGCAATTATTGTGCAAAATGCGAACAATACGCCGGCAAAGAATACTAATGGTGGAGGAATAAACATACTTTATAAATTTGTTAAGGTTTCTTTCATTACTTCGAGTGATGTGACTTGTTCTATATAGCCCTTATACTCATTACCCACGTAATATACGAAAGTTGGTAATACACTCAAACCAATTTTAAAAATTTTCTTGACTGTATCTGGAAATTTCATCGAATCAACATATATAAATGTAATATCTGTATTTTCTTTTGCAAATGTATTGAAAGTTTCGCCTAGTATTTCCCTACATGAGGGACAATGCGATGATCCTATCATTATTATTACTTTAGGTATTACCTTTAGTAGTTTATCTAAACTATTTGATTTTAATTCTATGTAGTGATTCATTACTATAATATAATAAGAATCGTTTGGAATGCCAAGCTGTTTTTTGTATCTTATGGTATATTCACAACATCCCATATATACGTATTTATAGATGCAATGATGTGAAGGAGTAATAGAGGTTCGAACCCTTTTTATATGTATAATTAAACCAAAAGTTATGAGCATTGTTGTAGGAATTCATTTAGGTCACGATGCAAGCATTGCATTAATTAAAGATGGTAGATTAGTAGTAACTTCGGCTATTGAAAGATGGAGTCGTTATAAAAAAGATATGTTTGTTAAAAGAGAGCATGTTGATTTAATACTACAAGGTTGGGACTTAAAAATTGAAGATGTAGATGCATTTACTTTTACTGCTTGGAGCCAAGAATTTATACCTTGGTTAAAAATATATTACCCTAAAGATGATTCTAAATACCCTCTTACTACTTTTGGTACTTGGGAATCTCAAAGTCCTTTAATTAATCATTTACCTGACGCTCAAAAAGTAGAGCTTACTAAACATGGTTATACTCTTCCGGGTACTATACATAGATTATGTGACCATTGGCATTCTCACGATATAAACGACCATAATTACATAAATATTAACGTTAGAATTGATGGTATTGATAAAGATTTTAGAGGTTGTTTAGTAGACCATCATATATCTCATGCTTCTAGCGTATTTTACACTTCAAATTTAGAAAAATCAGCAATATTTACTGTAGATGCAAGTATGCACCATGAAGAAGCATGTTCTGGTTACTTTTTAGCTGAAGATACTCATATTCATAGGATTAAAAATCCAGGATATATGTATGGGAATTTTTATGATTGCGCTACTGAATTATGTGGTATAGGACCTGGTACTTTAAAAGCAGGTGCCTTAATGGGATTAGCAGCTTATGGTAATATACAAAGAATTGCATATGAAAAGTGGGAATATTTTACAATGCCCCAAGGATTAAGACAAGATAAAGAAGAACATAGATATATTGATTGGTTATTTCATCAATTAAGTGGAAGATATCCATTTGCAATTAAAATTAGACAAGATGTAGCAGATAATGTTCCTGGAAGCGAGCATTATAATAGGTCATGGCAAGAGCCTTATACTAGGGAAGAATCAACCACTCAGGAAGTAATGGATATAGCAGCATCTGTACAATTTATGGCTGAAAGGTCTTTAGTTAAATATTCACAAGAATTATTTGTTGAAGCAAATGGTGCTCATGATGGTAATTTATGTTTATCTGGGGGTACATTTTTAAATTGTAATGCTAATTATAAAATAGCCACAGAGACAGATTTTGATAATGTTGTTTTATATCCAGCTTGTGGTGATGACGGAACTGCTGCTGGGAGTGCTTTATGGTATGCACATAATTTATTAGGTCATCCTAGGGTTATGGATTATACTACTAAAGAATTAGCTTATACTGGAATTGTTTGGAATGATCAAAAGTTTGATAAAAAATCAGAAAAGTTAGATTTGTTAGATTTAGCTATGTCATTAATGGAAGGAAAAATTGTATGTTGGTATCAAGGGAGAAGTGAAAATGGCCCTAGAGCTTTAGGAAATAGATCATTTTTAGCATCACCTATAGATAATGATATGAAAGATCAATTAAATGAACGTGTTAAATTTAGAGAATGGTATAGACCTTTTGCTCCTATAGTATTAGAAGAAGAGGCTGATAAATGGTTTAATTTAGATTTTCCATCCCCCTATATGTTACATACTGTACCATGTAAACAACCATTTAAAATACCAGCGGCAGTTCATATTGATAATACTGCTAGGGTTCAAACTATAAATAGAGATCATAATGAAAAAATGTATGATTTATTAAAAAAATTCCATGAATTAAGTGGTGTACCCGTTTTAATTAATACATCACTTAATGTAAAAGGAAATCCAATAGTAGAACAACCAATAGATGCATATCAATTATTTTTAGACTCAGATGTTGATTTACTAGTAATAAATGATAGAGTATGGAAGAAATAGAATTAATTAATTCAATGAGATTTAATCCTCCAATGAGTTGGGATCCAACTGTACACACAGGTAAAGTAACTAGAGTTAATAGGTTGATGTTTGGTATGATTAATTTAACTTCTGAGTTGGGTTTAGCATTTGAAGATATAGAAAATACTTCTATGGTTGAAATAGGATCATATAAAGGTGAATCAACACTTATGTTTGCATCTTCATTTGCTTTTGATACAATATACGCAATTGATCCTTTAATTGGAATGAGTGATAATATCCAAAAGGAATTTAATCAAAATACTAAATGGTTTAAGGGTAATGGAAAAGGAATTGGGGATATTAAAGTAGAGCATATTAAAGAATATAGTTTTGATGCAGTTGAACGGTTTGAAGATGAAAGTTTAGATTTTGTATATGTAGATGGGGACCATAGTTTTTTTAATGTCGCAAGAGATATTGGATTATATTTACCTAAGATTAAAAAAAGTGGGTTTATTGGGGGTCATGATTATTCACCAGAACACCCAGGTGTAAAAGAAGCTATTCGATATTTTGATTTTAAAAATAGTTTGTTTTTTGCAGATACTAGTTGGTTAGTGAAATTATAAGATATGAGGTTAAATAAATTAATAAAAGCCTGGGGGAATCGTAATGCGATATTTGAAGGGATAAAAAATAGAATTTTTGTTAAAGAAGATGTTGAACAAATTGCATCTATAAGATGGGATATATGTTCAAAATGTGAATTTTTTGATACTAAAGGGGATAGTTGTGCTATGCCAGGAACAGCCCCATGTTGTTCTGATTGTGGTTGTATTTTACAATTAAAAGTTAGGTCTCTATCATCATTTTGTCCAAAAGGTAAATGGGCAGCATTTATGAATGAAGATGAAGAAGAAGAATTAAATAAAAGTTTAAATGATTAAAAACCCATTTGGTAAAATTTATGCTATCCATTTAGATAGACATACAGAAAGAGCAAAGTCTCTTAGAAAAGTATTTAAAGAAGAAGATATTAATTGGGTAAAAGCAATCGATAATCAGGAAGTTAAAGTAACTCCTAAATGGTTAAAGGAAAATATTTCTACAAATTTTAAAGATCCTAATGGGTGGTGTACTGTTGGAATTATTTGTTGTGCTTTATCACATAGAAAGGCTTGGGGGGAATTTTTAGAAAGTGGGGAAGAAACAGCTTTATTCGTAGAAGATGACATATACGCAACTCCTCACGCATATAATTATGACCTTAACAAAATTAAAGAAAGATTAGAACCAAGTCAAATCCCAATGAAATGGGGAGTTTTGTGGTTAGGTAAATATCATAATGAAATAAAATCTTCTAGCCCTCTTATTTGGAGAGATTTTGAAAAAGATAATATTAAATTAATAGAAAGGCATAGATTTGACCAATTTGCAGCGCATTCTTATGTTTTAACTAGAGAAGCAGCACAGTGGTATTATGATAGAATTTTACCTATTAATATGGCTGTAGATGTTTTTTTAGAATTTTCACCTTTTACTCAGCTATGTACTAAGCATACATTATTTACCCAGTGTAAAGTCGACTATAAAAAATACCCAGATTGTGAAATAATGGAAAAAGGAAGATCAGATAATGGTGTTGTTTTAAATCCTAAATTAGGTGAATTTGGGGCATATACAATCGAAGATGGGGTAGTAAAAGATGATCAGTATGTTATTGGAAGAAAATTGCATAAATATTTAGAGAAAGTATCATCTATTAATATGCGTCAAAAATATCATAATGCTATTTCTATGTTTAATTTAAGTTTTGATTTTTCTAAATAGACAAATATTTATAATAAACATTTAACATGGCGATAGTATATCAACAATCATTTTCTGCATCCTTAGATGATAATGGAGCTCAAAAAGCAATGCCTTTACCCGCTTTAACTAAGGGTACAGCATATACATTTACATTAGGATCTAATACTTCTTGGCAATCATATTGGGATAATCCATCTAGTTTATATCTAACTTACGAAACGCCATATAACTACTCAGGATCTTATGCAGGTCAACCTAAAAATGCATCTGGTAGTTTTTCATTTCCAGTTACAAATCAAAAGTTTGTTCCAGCTAGTTTAATAAATGACGACTATAAATGGTCAGTAAATGGAGGGTTTGATGGTGATAATCTCCAAAATCCACACGTAATATTTACACCTGCAGTAGACGTTGCTATAAGTGAAAGTTTTGTAAGAGTGGTAGGTCAGTTAGAATTTGCAATAACTATATCAGATTAAAAGCTTCTAAAAGTAATGCACAGGAGGCTTGGCTACCCGAGATAGCCTTCGTATATTTACGGTATATTAATAATTAAAAAATAAAGGTTATGATCAATTTAAGTATTCAAGACAAGTTTGATGGTTTAGGTAAAATAGATGATTTGCGTAATGCAATTGGTGAAAATTATTTAGGTGATAATGAGTTACTGGATGTAAGTAAAAATGGTAATAGATGTATCGTTTTAAGAGATAACCAGAAAGTAAGTGAGCCTAGTTGGTTAACTTGGAATAGAATGTTCTCTTAAAGTAATACACAGGAGGCTTGGCTACCCAGGATAGGGTTCGTATATTCACGGTATATTAATAAATAAAAATAAAGGTTATGTTAAATTTAAAAGAAGTGTTAGAATTCATTAAAAATTCAGATTCACAAGAGTTTAATCAAATTAGAAATGCAGTTGCTGTTAGAAAATCAGAACTTGCATATGATGCTAAATCATCATTTAGAGTAGGTGATAAAGTAGGTATTGACCATAAAAAAGTTAATCCAGAAGATATATTTACTATTACTAAGATAAACAGTAAAAATATTAAAGTTACTGATTCAGATGGTGCTGGGTTTAGAGTTTCACCAAGTTTATTAGTTAAAAAGTAATTAAAAGTAATGCACGGGAAGCTTGGCTTCCCGGGCTATCTTTCGTATATTCACGGTATATTAATAATTTAAAACACAAAAAGGTTATGTTAGATTTAAACGCAAGCAAATTTTTAGGAAAAGAAGAGTTAAAAAAAATCGCTCCAAGTATTTTTACAATGATACCTTCTTCAGAGGTAACAGATAAGTATACACATATTCCAACTGAAAAAGTAATTGATGATATGGAATTATTAGGTTGGAAACCAGTTGATGCCAAGCAAGTAAATGCTAGAACTAAGGGTACTAATGGTTTTCAAAAACACATGATTGTTTTTAGAAATGATGATGTTGTAATTAATGGTGAAGATGGAGATACAGTTTTTCCACAAATATTAATGACAAATTCTCATGATGGTAAAAATTGTTTCCAATTTACAGCAGGATTATTTAGAATGATTTGTGAAAATGGATTAGTGATCGCAGATACAGAATTTGAAGATATTAAAATGCGTCACATGGGTTATACATTTGAAGATTTACAAGGTCTTATTAAGGATATGGTTAAAAAATTACCTTTAACTGTTGATTCAATGAATAAGATGAAAGCTGTTGAATTAGAAGAAGAACAAATGTTTAATTTAGCAAAAGATTTATTAGATATTAGAATTACAGGAACAGAAAATACATATCCAAAGGAAGCTATAGAGGAAGTATTAAATGTTCAACGTAAAAAAGATGAAGGAAATATGCTTTGGGAAGTATTTAATAGAATTCAAGAAAATATTATTGAAGGGAATTTTGAATACATTACTAAAGGTGGAAAAAAACGTCAAGCTAGAATAATTAAAAATTTTAAGCAAGATATGGACGTAAATAAAAAAATGTTTAGTAAAGCTTTAGAATTAGTAGCATAATGAAAAAAATAATAATTTTAATATCGATATTTTGCCTCTTTGCGTGTAGCAAGGAGGTAATGTTCGATTCATATCCATGTGCGGATGGGGATTGTAATGCGTTAATTCAACTGGATCCACTGGTTAGTCCCGGTTTATATTTAGATGATAACGGTTACTGGAATATAGATTATATTGGCGTAAATTATTTTACTATTGAAACACAGTTAGATGAAGTTGTAGATGAATATGTAGTTAATGGTGTTCCTTTAGTTGAGGTTGGATATGATTCAGATACTTGGGTAGCCTTTGATTCTTTATCATTTACAGTACCTACTTACTCATACTTAGGATGGTTTACTGATGGAGAGTTTAATAACCCCATTCCAGTAGGAGAATTAACTTATACCCTAACAGATATAGTTCAACTATCACCCCCATTAAATATAGCAGGATATCAAATACAAAAGAATTTCTGTTGGGAATGTCCATATGCAGAAACATTAATAGGCACTAAAACTAAATATAGTTATTATACAAGACAGCAAATATTTATGTACCCCCGAATGATAGGTGATACAGTTAAGGTATATGTTAAAGCTGCTTGGGGTGAGAAAAATGGAATAAGAGAAGAAATAGAAAAAGAATTTAAAATAATAATTAATTAATAAATAATAAACATGAAAGAAATTAAATTAACACCGGAAGAAATGTTATTTCAACAAAAATCTGAATTGATTAATGATTTAATGGCTACAGCAACAGTAATGGAAGAAATATGGAGATACCATCCAGATAATCCTAAAAAAGCTGATTTAGTTGAAGAATATGATAATTTAAAAGCAATAAAGGCTGGGATTGAAATAGAGTTAGATGAATTAGAAGATTAGTTAATATTTATAACTAAATAACATTATGTACATATATAAAGCAAAATGTATTAAAGTAGTTGATGGTGATACTATTGACGCCCAAGTAGATTTAGGATTTGATACACATAAAACAATTCGTATTAGATTAGTTGGAATAAATGCTCCTGAATCTCGCACTAGAGATTTAGAAGAAAAAGTAAGAGGTCTAGCTGCTAAAGCCAGAGTTAAAGAATTATTAAAAGAACATAAAAATATTTTTGTTTTAAAATCACAGGGTGTTGGAAAATTTGGTAGATGTTTAGGTGAAATATATTTAGGTGATAAAAAATTAAATGATGTTTTAATATCTGAAGGACATGCTGTTGCTTATTATGGAGGTAAAAGATGATAGATAAAGATAAAATTTTCGGGTTATTTGATGATGAAACTAATCATGATGGTAAAGCTTTTATTGATGTCCCTAGTAATATATTAGAGGAGGGGTTTGCAAAAATTGGAATGTTTACTAAATTAGTTCAAAATCACTTTGTTTTTCATGCTAAATTAAAGGCTTTTCTCCAAAAGGAAGATCCTAATTTTGATAGTGATTTAGCCAGAATTAATGCTGAATTTGCCGTATTTAATAGGGCTTTCTTTTATATTAAACAATTAGATTTAGAAAAAAAGAACCATTTATCTGCCTTTATAGATTTTAAAAAGAAACCATTTATCGAAGCTTTAGAATCAAGTATTAAGTATTTTGAAAATGAAGAACAATACAAAAAATGTGCTTTCTTATTAAAATTACAAAAATTAAAAGAAAAAGTTTAAAATAACTAGGATGGGCAAAACATCCCTCGTATCTTAATATCACGGGTTTTGATAAAAAATGGGATGGGAAACAAAGGCGCAACAGGGGATAAAGGGAAAAAATATAATATAAATAATAACACAAGTTATGAGAAATAGAGAGTATATTGAGAATAAATTAGACAACGTTGAAAATTCTTTAATGAATTGTCATAGATTAGTTAACACACAAGCTCCAGCTTCAGAATATAAGGCACAAATTGCTAAAACTATTGAATTAGTCCATGAAGTAAGAAATGCTGTTGACAATGAACCTAGAACGGCTTCAGAAGTAGGAGGTAAATAATAAATTAAAAATAAAAGTTATGAAATTAACAGCGGAACAAATCCAAGCTAATTGGATTGAGTTTAATTCTAATATTGAACAACACATTACAGGAGATCGTAAGCAACAATTATTAGATTTTTATAAAAAATATGAAGATCGTATTATTTTAATGCCTGCGGCACATAAAAAAGAATACCATTCAGCCTTTCCAGGTGGTTATGTAGATCATGTTAATAGGGTAGTTAAAGCTGCTTTATCTATGTCTAATGTATGGGAAGAGTTTGGTTGTGATATGAGTACATTTACTCAAGAAGAATTAGTATTTTCCGCTATTAACCATGATTTAGGTAAAATGGGTGATTCTAATTATGATGCTTATATACCTCAAACAGATAATTGGAGGAGAGAAAAATTAGGTGAAGAATATATGTTTAATAAAAAATTAGCATTTGCTGCTGTACCAGATCGTGGGTTATTTTTATTACAAGAACATGGTATTAAATATTCATTTAACGAAATGATAGCTATTCAAACACATGATGGTTTATATGATTCTGCAAATGAAAAATACCTAAAAGGATTTATGCCAGAACAAAAACCTCGCACATCTTTGCCATTTATTTTGCACCAAGCTGATATGATGGCCGCACGTATTGAATTTGAAATAGAATGGCTACCAAAGTTTTCTAAGAATAGCGTGGATGCGTCAAAGAAAAATTATACATTATCGTCTAATAAGAAGCCCTCCACTAAAAATAGAGCCTTAAATTCGGTAAAAAGTGAAGGATTAAAAAATATGTTAGATAGTTTATAATATGACAACAATATCTATAATTTTAATATCAGTACTAACAGTGTTAGTTTTAATTTTAGGATTTACTAGCTTTAATCTTTTAAAAAAGTATGAAGCGGTAGAAGATATTGTTAATCAATATGACACTTACATAACAGAATTTTCCAATGAAGTAACCTCAATCGAAAAAAGAATTAAGGAAATCGATGCTAAAGGTACTTTTGAAGGAGATGATGAAATTGGTTGGTTTTTTAAACAAATAAAGGTAATTCAAAATCGTTTATCTAAGTTTAAAATTCAATAATGATCAAAAAAAGAAGAAAGAAGAGTAAAAATTATTTTACTCAAGATACGGAGGACGCTATAGTGTTATATAATAACACAGAAGACTCTAAAATTAGATCTAAAATATACGAACGCGAAATTCATTACGCGTTTTTTAAGCTAACAGAAAATATTATTCATACATTTAAATTTTATCATACGGAAGTAGAAAAATTAGAACATTTACAACATGAAATAATAACATTTTTACTATCTAAAATACATTTATTTGACCCAGGTAGAGGTGCAAAAGCATACTCTTATTTTGGTACTATAGTTAAACGTTGGTTGATATTATATAACACTAAAAATTATAATAAAAAAGTTAAAAAAGTACCTGTTGATAACTTAATGAAAGAAGGGTCAACCCACATTTATAGTATGAAAGATGTAGGTAAAGAAAAAGATGAGCTAAGTGAATATATTGAAATTTATGTTACTCATGTTACTAAAAATATATTTGAATTATTTCCTAAAAAAAATGATGCCCAAATAGCAGATGCGATACTTGAATTATTTAGAAAAAGAGAAACTATAGAAGTATTTAATAAAAAAGCACTTTACATATATATTCGTGAGATGGTAGATGTTAAAACTCCCAAAATAACTAAAATAGCTGACAAACTTTATGACATATTTAGGTCACAATACGTTTTCTATTTAGAAAATGGGTACACAAGATTCTAACTTCATCTTATATCAATATTTATAACCAAAAACATTATGAGTAAATTAGATAACATAATTTTTGGTAAGAAAAAATTCTCGGATATTTTAAGCGAGATTTACGACAATCAAAAAAAGAAGGAACAACAAATAACAGGTTTGATATCAGAGTTAAAACCTCTTGTTTCGGATATAGGTGATGCTACTCTTATAGTGCCATTAATAAAAGACTATTTAGAATTAGGAGTTCGTAATGATGAACAATTAATTAAAATGGCTACAATAATTCAACGTGCGGTTAATAATGATATGGGTGATGGGTTAGGTATTTCTGATGCTGAAAAAGAAGAATTAATGGCGGAATTAGAAAAAATTACTATCGAATCAAAAGAAGATGGGCTATAAAACAGGAATTAGTTTTTTTGACAGTATTATTAGTCAAAAT
>Ga0209634_1001994_pt1 | contig 14508 bp, 18 predicted proteins | sample LinPmetageLP40_FD_184043 | JGI IMG/M metagenome (GOLD analysis project Ga0209634, IMG submission 184043) | Marine viral communities from the Pacific Ocean - LP-40 (SPAdes) (version 2) | ecosystem: Environmental > Aquatic > Marine > Oceanic | place: Pacific Ocean | collected 2010-08-26
TTGGATGCAATCTTCCAAAGCAGCAAAGTTCTTTAAGCATAACCCACTTTGCCGCCATGTTGTATTGGGAGATGTTCGTCGGATGAATACCATTCTCAATAAGATAGAGTCAGGGGATTTTGTATGAAAATTAAAGTAAGCGTTACAATAGATGTAGATCCTAAAAGTTTTGCAGAAGCATATGGCGAAGTTTACGAAAAATGCAGATCACATGATGAAGTAATACGCGAAGATGCAGCCGAGATTGCAGAGTGGTCCCTGCATGAATGGATAAAACGTATTGGATTTAAAGGCCAAATAGTTAACCCAAAGTATATTGAGGTGGCGGCATGAAGCTATACACAAACAACCAAGGTCAATGGGTTGGTACGCAAGCTGACGCGAAGAAGCTCTCTGGCAAAGCAGTACAAGTAGAAGTGCCTGTATCTAAGCCAGAGCTTCTATCTTTCCTAAATGAGAAGATGGTTCAGTATGACTTAAACCAGCATATAGAAACCTTCAGAAGCCAGCCTGATCCCCAAAAGAACTCCCCTCAAACCATTGGGGATCTGGAACAGGAGTCTTCCTGTCCAGAGCCTAGTTTGATTGCTAAGTGGTCGGGAAAAACTACTCGCTACGACATCAAGGACGCAGCCCAAAATGCTTCACTCAAAGACTTGGGTGTTGCATTGGCTGTTTACATGACTCGCGTGGATGAGGAGCTATACAAATGACAGAACATGCTATGACTGACAACGAGTTCCATTCTTACTTGGAGCGACTAGCAGAGGACTTGGCAGAGGCTGGTAATGAATTCACCAGCCAAGATGTTTACGAAGCAAGGCTTCGCATGGGTGCGCTCATGTATGAAAACGAAAAGCTCAAACACCTAAACAAACATCTACAGCGTTTGACTGAGCCGCATGTTACTCTTGGAGCAAAACGATGAAGACCGCTGGCTATGTGGAGCGAGTACAAAGGAAAGGTGATTACAAATTTGTAGCCAAACCTAGTGCGCCGTTGTTAAAAATATTTCCTGACATAAAAAGAACTACAAAAGACAGTAGGCTTGAAGCTGAACAAGTTGTTCGCCAATGGCACAGAAAATGGGAAATACATACTGGTGTAGGTATAGATACATCAGTTCACGCTCCAGAAAACACGGTTCATACACTAATTGCTGCATGGAAAAGGTCTATGGCTTTTAAGGATAATTCGGAAAATACCAAACGGAATTACCGACAGATCATAGACCGCTTATTAGGCTGGAATCTTGGAGATGGTAAGCCTTTCTCTGACGTACTAGTCGAAGATGTAGACTACAAGTACGCGCAGAAGATATTTCAAGTGGTCGAGGATAGGGTCACAACTAACAATGCGCGAGTAACTATCATCCGACTTAGAGCGGCATGGGCAGAGGGTAGGCGGCTGAATTTAGCTACTACCAATCCGTTTGGTGATCTTAAAATACCAAAGGGTCATGTTCGTCGAGTCATGTGGACCCCTGATCAAGTCAAAGACATGGTCGATTTCTGTGACGCAAACGGTAAAGTTAGTATCGGTACGATCATTACTATTTGTTACGAATGGATGCAGCGTCCTGTTGATGTGCGTCTACTCAAATGGAATGACTTTGATAAGGTCAACAATGTAGCAGAGTTTGCCCAAAAGAAGACAGGTGCTGAAATGCGAATTCCTGTCACAGTAGGGATTGAGAAGCGACTAAAGCTGCACTCTAAACATAACTCTGATGATTTCATTCTGCGTGAGGAAGGCACACTCAAGCCTTACACGGCTGATAGGCTGACCAAAGTTTTCTCTGATATAAGGAAAGCTTCTGGCCTTCTTCCAAAGGTGCGTGACAAGGGTAAGAAGCGGCCTGATGGATCGTATGTGTACACAGACGTTAGGCTGGCTGATTTGAGGCGCAGTGGAGTAACCCACGGCTCTGAGTGCGGCTGTACGCATGACGAACTCATGGCAATATCAGGCCACAAAAACATCAACAGTCTAATGGTTTATTCCGTACTAACGGAGACTAATGCTCACAACGCTTTAGCAAAACGCGGATTAGATATTGTTGGCTTCAAGAAGCTTGGTCGAGAGATGCGTCGATACAAGCGAGGCACTGACACACCAGAGAAGCTTCAAGACATCATCACAGAACAGAACATATTAATTAAACAACTACTGAAAGAGAAAGCTGCAAATGCACTTTGAAAAATTATCTATTTTAGAACTGGATCACTACGACAAATATAAAGTTTTTAAAACTACTCATTGTAAATCTCAAACTATTGGCAGGGTTGCTGGCATGGGTCACGAACTTCCATTGGAGCACCTTCGCAAAATGTCGGTGGGCCAAGAATATATACATGGTAAAGAATTGGCCCGATATACGGAAGATTATGTTATATACGAGAGGCTAGTGTAGTGAGTAAAATCTCTGTAGAGTTGTTGGATAGTATGGGAAGTGATCTTACAGTAGTAAATGCCGCAAGGGTGAGCTTTAACAAACAAACTAAGGCAGTAGGATGGAGTGGCACAGAAGATGACATGCGGCCCATACTCCACTACTCAGATGAAAAGTTAATAAAGTATTTATCTATGCATAAGCATTTTAGTCCCTTTGGGCATTGCTTTGCTTCATTCAGAATTAGTTGTCCAATCTTTGTAGCACGACAATTAGTTAAACACTCTTATCTCAGAATTAATGAAGTATCGCGCAGATATGTAAAATCGCAGCCTGAGATATTTTATCCTGATTGGTGGAGACAAGCAGTCAAAAATAAGAAACAGGGATCTGGTGATATTCTTGAAAATGATGCAGCTAACAAAGTTATTTATACAACCTTGCAGCAATGCAACAAGGCAGTATCTCAGTATAATTATATGTTAGAGCTAGGTGTGTGCGAAGAACAGGCCAGAATGGTACTTCCAGCTAATCTAATGACACAATTCTGGTGGTCAGGATCACTAGATGCATTTGCAAAGATGTGTGTCGAAAGATGTCACACTGCCGCGCAACAGGAGACTCGTACAGTTGCGAATTTAGTGAGTAATGAGATGAGTAGGTTGTATCCTATTTCATGGGCTTCTCTGACAACTACAAGCGTTTTAGACGAGTATGCCGCGAATCGAATATAGAGTCGGTAGATGTAAGAAAAAAAAGCAAGAAAAAAGAAATTACTTTTTCCCCAATTTCTTGCTTTTTTTATACCAAAAACCCTGATTAATCTTTTATTATCAATGAATTGGCTCCGGCGGTAGGGGTCGAACCTACGACAAATTGATTAACAAGTTTTGCATATAAAACAATAGGTTAGTTTATATGAGTGTTATAAACTGTTAACTAAATATACTTTTAGTCACAATTAACTAATTGTCATTTGTACCATTTACATTATTGTTAATGTGTGTATCCTTCGGATGTCGCCGCAAGGTGACATGACTATAACCAACTAAAGAAGATAGAGATATGACTTACTCAGAACAATTAGATATCATCAAAAGAATACCTCTTAGAGAGGGTGATAGAAAAGTAATCACTTGTCCATTCTGTTATATGGATAAGAAGTTATCTATTTCAAAGATTGAAGGTACTATCATGTGGAACTGCTTTAGAGCCAGTTGTGAGGGTAAAGGAATCTACACTGGTAATAGAACAATAGAGTATGTCAAAAATAGATTAAATAATATTAAAATATATAAACCTCTAGGTAGACCTTTACCTTCCATCACAACTTCAATATGTAATCACCAACCTGCTTTAGATTATCTTGAGTCGGTAAACAGTTTGGAAGCATATAACAATCAACTAATTAAAATAAGATATGCACCGTCTGACAACAGAGTAGTATTTTATTATAAACAGGGTGCTGTAGGTCGTTTACTGTCAGGCTCTGGACCAAAGTGGCTAACTTATGGAGTAATTGATTCTGGAATCTGTGTAGGAACAGGTAACAATGTGGTGATGGTCGAAGATGTACCATCTGCTTGTTCAGTGTCAAGGATTACGAATCATGTTGGACTAGCTCTCCTCGGAACAAAATTGTCGCATAACATCACAAAGACAATTAAAAAATACAATAATAAATATTTAGTTCTTGACAGAGATGCCTCGCTTAATGCAGTACAACAGGCGAGACAACACGGTTATAATATTCGTGTATGCTTAACTAAGAAAGATTTAAAAGTGTTAACAACAAAACAAATAGCAAGGGTTCTTTATGCCTAGCCAAGATACAACGTATACTTGGTCCTTTATCGTAATAGGATATGGACGAGCGTACCGAAAAAACTCAGGGATAAGATCCCATTCGTCATCTACGAGTTTCGCCTCTAGGTGGTGGCCCATGTCAGCGAGAAAAATAGGGTGTATGTCTCCCCCAACCTCTTAATTGCACAAATTTTAACCCAGATCGAAACTGACAGACGATACTTGTCAGAGAAGTAAAATATACGTCGACGTTGATAATACCGACGAAAAACTCAAGGAATATCAAATGCAATTAAGAGCAATCATGTTGGCTGACCTAGAGGTAGCTAACTTCACAGAAGCAGCTAAAATAGAACAAAAACTCAATGCAATATTAGAAGAATTTTCTAACTCTAATAAATGTGTTTCGTTTACTGCATTGAACATAAAGGAGCGTAGGGGGGCTGCAAAACCCGACTTGGAACAGATGGCATTCAGACAGAATAAACCATCTAAATAAACCTACTCCACTTTAAAAGAAAACGGCCTCAATGAAAATTGGGGCTTTTTTTATGTCTCCTTATATGTTAGCCCTGACAAGTAACTACTTGTTACGGTAAACTAAGGAATGACTAATTTGGAACACTCGTTACTAAAAAACTGTTTAAATAATGAATTCTATGAGGCAAATAGATCGAAGCTTAGACCAGATCTTTTTAATGAAACACTTAAAGAGATATATACTTCTATCGTTGAAATGCATGACAAGTTTCAAAAGGATATAACTTCCTTAGATTTGTTTGCATATTGGAAGTCCAATCATCCAGTGTGGACTCCAGCCCAAGCTGATCAAGTAGAAGAGCAAGTCCAAGAGATTGCTACTTCTGAGCCTATCGATGCAGAGATCAGTGCCACAGTTATCAACAATCTGTGGATGCAAGAGGTTGCAAACGATATAGCTCAGTTAGCTTTGTTAATGAATCAAGGCGATAAGGATGCACTAGGAAAGATTAATACTCTAGTCGAGCGTGTTACGGCTGGTTATCTCCCAGACGATATATTTGGGCTTCCTGTAACAGATGACATCTATGAATTGTTGGCTACAACAGCCAATGACAATAGATTTAAGTTTAATATACCAACTTTATGTCGAGAGGTTTATGGCATTGGGCGCGGCGAATTTATGATTGTTGCAGCCTATTCCAATGTGGGCAAAACGGCCTTTGCCGTGTCGATATCTTGCGGCCCTGCAGGGTTCTGCCAACAGGGAGCTAAAGTCGGTTATATTTGTAACGAAGAGTTTGGTCGCAGGGTAAAGCTTAGAGCTTTGCAGTCTTACACTGGCATGACTGAGGATGAAATCAGGGTTGATCCATCGGCTGCAGTAACTCGCTTCTCTGGCATCAAAGACAGGATTATATTTAGAGATACGCAAGGGTGGGATATGAACATCCTTGACGCCTATCTAGCTAAAGAAGAATTCAGTGTAGTTATCGTAGACATGGCTGATAAAGTTGAACTGACTGAAAAGTTCGATCAAGGCCATCAACGGCTTAGAAGCCTATATACTCAGCTACGCGCTCTTGCAAAAAAGCACAATGTTGCAGTCATTGCCATGAGTCAGGCGACAGGTGACGCAGAGGGAAGAACAAGACTTTCTATGTCTATGCTGGAAGGTAGTCGTGTAGCCAAACAATCAGAGGCAGATCTCCTGTTTGGCATAGGAAAAGCGGATAATCCTGACAACCCAGATGATCCCACCAGATACATAAACATTATGAAAAACAAGATTAGCGGAAGGCATACTCTCGTTCAATGCAATCTGGAAGGGGAGATAAATCGCTATGTCGTATGACGTTAAAAAAGACGCGCAAGAGCAAGCGGAGAAAACCTATGCAGACTTTATGCGCTGGTGTAAGCTATCATTTTATTACATGCTTGGTGCTTTATTTCTACTAGCCTCATGTAACTTTGGAGTAGATGATAAAAAGTTCCCCAATTATAACGGAGATCAATATGCTCCCATGAATTTAAAGGTGTCTGAATGATGGATACCTTAAAAATACTTGTGCTCGACTTAGAGGTCACTGTGAAATACGTCGAAGGACGCATAGATAATAGCCCTAAAAATCCTAATAATAAACCTATTATGGCTCAGTATGGCTGGCTTGGGGAAACTACAGTTGATGAAGTCCATGTGGACACTTGGTTCCATGAGGAGTGTAGCGTTCCTGATGGCATAGATCGCCTTACTGCCCATCTAGCAGAAGCTGACGTACTGGTAGCTCACAATGCTAAATTTGATTGTGGCTGGTTGATCGAAATGGGTTTTGAGTTGCCGCCTTTGATTTACGACACATTAATAGGTGAATACCTTTTATCCAAAGGTGCAAGGATACCTATGTCTTTAAAAGAAACTGCTATTCGCCGCCGCACCAAAAGCTTTAAGAAGTCAGATCTTGTTGACGCTCAATTTAAGCAAGGGATTGGATTTGAGAAAATACCACTTGCAGATGTAATTGAGTATGGAATTGCAGATGTCAAAACGTGTGGAGAAATATATTTATCACAACAAATTGATCTTGCTAAAGATGAAAATTCTTCTCTTTTACCAGTAATTAAATCAATGAACGAAACACTTTTATTTCTTTGTGAGATAGAAATGAATGGCGTGAAAATTGATCAGGTAGCTCTGGAAGAAGTGAAACAAAAGTTCTTGTCTGAACAAATTGAAACTAAAGCCAGATGTAATCAGATAGTCGAAGAGGTGATGGGTGATACTCCCATCAATCTAGCCAGTGGCAGAGATAGAACTAAAGTAATCTACAGTCTGGATCTGATAAATCGTGACGCACATATTCTGACATTTAACATTGGAGTAAATGCGGCTGGTAAATCACTGATGCCGCCTAAAATGACTGAGCGAGAAATAAAGGACTCTATAAAATCTAACTTTAAGCAAATGCAAAGGACGCAAGCAGTTCAGTGTCCAGACTGCAAGGGCGTTGGCTCAATACAGAAGTATAAAGTTAAAAATAAACGGAAAAACGGTAAGCTGTTTAGAGTACAAGGTGATGCATATAAGAATCGGACTAAGTGCAAAGTATGTGATGGGGCAGGGGCGTTATATCAGCCTACAGGTCAGGTTGCTGGCTTACAGTTAAAGCCTAAATCCGCAAGCTATGCGTCTGCAAATGGGTTTAAAACGGACAAGGGTACACTTAAATCTCTTATCTCTCAGGCCGAGCGCAATGGTAACGCACTTGCAGTAGAATTTCTCACAAAAGTGGCAAGGCTGAACGCAATCTCAACATATCTGGATTCTTTTATTGCTGGCATTGAGCGCGGCACTAGAGAAAATGGGCTTTTGCATCCAAACTTTAATCAATGCATCGCTGCAACAGGCCGACTTTCTAGTGGTGGCGGTATAACTTTAAATTTACAGAACATGCCTAAAAGGGGCTTTCCAGTAAGAAAAGCTATTGTTTCAAGGTTTGGTCCAGAACATCTGATCGTTGAAGCGGATTACTCAAGTTTAGAATTCAGAACCGCTTGCGAACTTAGTCGAGATGGGCAGGGAATAGCTGATATAATTGAAGGTAAAGACATCCATAGTCAGACTGCAAGTATCATTTACCAGAAGGATGTCTCTGAGGTAACAAAAGATGAACGCCAGCAAGCCAAGGCATTCAGCTTTTTACCCCTTTTTGGGGGAACTTCATATGGTCATCCACCACACATAGCTGCCTACTTAGATGGCTTCTATGATATTTATGAGGGTATCTGCGCTTGGCATGATAGATTAATGACAGGAACCTTAAAGAATGGGATCGTGCAGACCCCTTCTGGAAGGCAATATTTCTGGCCTAATGTGGTAAGAACACGAAACAATCGGGTAACTTCTGCAACACAGATTTTAAACTATCCAGTGCAAGGGTTTAGTGCAGATTTGGTACAGCTTGCATGTCTAAGAGCATTCAGAATGTTCAAGGCAGCAAAGTTGAAGTCAAAACTCATTCTCACTGTACATGACTCAATTTGTGTAGATTGTTTTTCTCCAGAATTACAACAGGTTAAAGACATTCTAACAGAGGCTATGACCAAGGTTGGAGAGGAAGCAAAGGAACGCTTTAATTACTCCTTAGTTGTTCCTCTAGACATAGAAATAAGTGGTGGAAAAAACTGGCTGGAACAGACAGAATACGCTTGACGTAACAACTAACTAAATGTTACAATGAACGTCTAACACTAAAGGAACAGTATTTTGACTGACCAAATTGCACGACAAGAAACAAACTTATCTAATAACGAAATCGCAGATGTTTTAGGAGCTTCTAGCTCTGGTGGTACTGCTACAAAGATACCAACTTTATCGATTAACTATGACCCAGATTTCAAAATGGGCGGTATTTATCTAAAATATGCCAGCGGATCTCCCGACAATATTCATGCTACCAGTGATGTAAGGTTTCGGGCTTTTAGTAGCCATGTCCAGTGGCAGCATTGGGGCGAGTCAGGTTTAGTAAATAAATCAACTCTTGTTAAATATAAAAATAACAGAGGTAAGCAAACAGAAGCCAGAGATCAACTTGGTGGAGTATGTTGTGGATTGCCTGATTACGATACATTTTGGGCTTTAACACAACCCGAAAGAGATGCTCTTAATGGGCGAGATTGCTACAGAATAGTCAGAGGACTAGTAAGTTTTGTTGGTAAATCTGCAGATGGAACGGAGCATGTTGTAGAAAATCAACCTGTTATCTGGAAAGGTAAAGGAAGGAACTATGGAGCGTTTACGCCAGAAGTTTCTAACAAAGTACCCGATGGAAAAAACTTGTGGGATTTTGAAAGCATTCTATCCATAGAACAGAAAATCAATACGCATAAAAAGAAATATTGGGTTATGCATTTTGATTATCAATTGAGCAATCAGCTTATAATGGATCAGTCAATTGAAGATACCAGAAATCATATTCTGGAATTAGTTGTGGGCGAAAACAGGCGTGTTGAAGACCTGTACAAAGAAGCAAATATGCAAGCGATTGATGAGGCAGAACAAGACCGAATTATGGATGAGGTCAATACTCTAGAAGCTGATTACCAAGTCGCATAATGGGTATAATTACAGGCATGAGTAACGAGGTATATCATCAACAAAGTGGTATATCCTCTAGTGCAGTGAAAGCTGTTTATAAAAAATCATTAGCGCACTGGAAAGGTGAGAAGCGTAAGCAGACTGCAGCTTTTTCTATGGGATCGGCGGTTCATGCCCATCTATTAGAGCCAGAGCGCAATTTAGTGATCAAAGGGCCAAAGACTAAGCGTTCTAAGGCTTTTGAAGAGATGGAGTCTAACCTTCAAGAAGATCAAATTCTTCTTACTGAGGTAGAATACAATGTTTCTAATCGAATAGCGCAGGGGGCTTTAAATAATACTACCTGTCGCCAAGCTCTAGAACATCCAGAGCGTAAAAACGAAGTCTCTGTATTTGCAAAATGCCCTAGAACTGATTTGATGGTTAAATGTCGGCCTGACTCTATGTCTGAACAAACTGCCTACGATATCAAAACAACCCAAGATGCTTCACCAAAAGGGTTTGGAGTTAGAGAAACGCAACTCTATGCATATGACATCCAAGCAGCTTTTTATGTGTATGTATGCTCTTTAGTAGAAGAGCTAGATATTAAGGAATTTGCTTTCATAGCATGTGAGAAATCGGCTCCATATATTTCTCATATGCATGTTGTAAGCCCTGAGTTAATGGCTTCTGCAACAGACCGTATGTTTCGGACGTTGGATATTATGGCAGCGGCTGAAAAGGATGAAGAGTATGGTACAGGCTGGGGAGACTATACCCTGATGACTTTACCAAAATGGCTCTAACTCCCCAGAGCGCAAAGAATAAGGGTCGGCTACTCCAGCAATGGGTCAGGGATAAGATTTTATCTAATTTCCCTAAACTACAGCCAGATGATTGTCGCAGCACATCGATGGGAAGCAATGGCGAAGACGTATTGCTCTCCCCAGCCGCCCGAAAACTTTTCCCTTACTCTGTCGAGTGTAAAAGTAACGCCAAAAACGCTATCTACAGAGTGATGGAGCAAGCACAGTCGAATTGTCCCAAAGGGTCAACTCCCCTCGCCATCGTTAAAGCAAATCGACAAAAGCCGCTGGCTGTTGTGGATGCTGAACATTTTTTTAAACTAACTAAGAGAAAGTAACCTTTATGGATACGACTAAAAAAACACCACCCAATACATTTTCGCTGCATCTCTCAGTGCGTGATGATGAAGAACTTCTAGACGTAGGCATAGCATACAACACTGAGGATGATCTTCCAGAAAAAGAACAAATATACTTTCAAGACGTTATGAGAGGCTTAGTTGCCCAAGTGAATACTGGATTAGATCATCTCGCGTTTGTAGGCATGACGATGCGGCATTTGATTGAAGTAGAGGACGATGAAGATGACATCGAATTTGAGGCGGCTCCAGAACTAATGGACGCAATTAAATCTGCTAAAATTCTACAATTTAAAAAGAAGATGCATTGATGAAACGTAATCAGGAAACCCTTCGCCCATTCACTGGTGCGGAAAGAATGGCTTCGATTGACCGCGACATGGTTAATTCGCCTTCTCATTACAATCAGACCATAGAGTGCATCGATGCAATGAAGGCCATGACAGAAGGCGGCATGGAACCACCTAAAATTATTGTAACGGCTCATCAAGCACATTGCTGGCAGACCATATTTAAATATCTTTGGCGGTGGACATATAAAAATGGCGTTGAAGACCTTAAAAAGTGTCGCTGGTACTTAGACCGTCTAATAAAAGAAGTGGAGTCGGCTAATGCAAAAGCAAAGTGACATTCCAGATCAGGTTGGCCTACATGACATGGATACAGATTGGGACACTCTACATCCACTATCTCCCTTAGAAATGGCTCAACAATTTGCACTCGCAATGGACCAGCCAATAGGAGAAAATTGGCATTTTTCTACTCGCTTAGAGAGACTACGCTGGAAGATGATTCAAGAGGAATATGGAGAGGCTTTTGACGAAAGTACAGCCGCCAACAATCCAGCGGCAATGCTCAAGGAATTAGCTGACTTAGTTTACGTTTGCTACGGCTATGCCGCCACCTACGGATGGAACCTAGACATAGCACTGCGCCTTATTCATGCCAGCAATATGAGCAAGCTAGGGTTAGACGGTAAACCCATCAAAAATCCAGAAGGCAAAGTCCTAAAGGGGCCAAATTATAAGAAACCAGACTTGAAAGATTTAGTATGACTGACAACTATTTACCAACTGACTATCAAACATTTATAGCTACATCACGTTATGCGCGGTGGTTAGAAGACGAAGGGCGCAGAGAAACTTGGTCTGAGACTGTCACAAGATATATGAACAATATAGTATTGCCTTTTGTAGACGCATCTACCGCCTCTGCAATAGAAGAAGCTATATTAAGTCTAGGAGTCATGCCTAGCATGAGGTCATTGATGACGGCAGGTCCAGCCTCAGAGGTTGATAATACTTGTATGTATAATTGTAGCTATCTAACCGTAGATGACCCGAAAGCCTTCGATGAAGGGATGTACATTCTCTTGAATGGAACTGGAGTCGGCTTCAGTGTCGAGAACGAGTACGTCCGTAATCTCCCCGAAATTCCTAGTCAGTTGTTTTACTCTGATACCTGTATCACTATCAGGGATTCTAAGAAGGGGTGGGCCAAGGGACTGCGTCAAGTTATTGCTCTCCTGTTCGCTGGTGAAATTCCTACTTGGGATGTATCTAAAGTGCGCCCTGCAGGTGCGCGACTAAAGACATTCGGCGGTAGAGCCAGTGGCCCTGCACCATTGGTGGATCTATTTAACTTTGTAGTCAGTACCTTTAAAAATGCAGTAGGCCGTAGGCTGACTTCGTTAGAATGTCACGACATAATGTGTAAAATAGGACAGGTGGTTGTTGTAGGCGGTGTAAGAAGATCCGCAATGATAAGCCTATCTAATCTAAATGACGAACAACTACGGTATGCTAAATCTGGTGAATGGTGGGATGATGAAGCCAATGGAATCAAACGATTTGGTTATAGAGGTTTAGCTAATAATTCAGTTGCATACACAGAGAAGCCTGACAATAAATCCTTTATGCGTGAGTGGTTGTCTCTGGTAGAGAGTAATTCTGGTGAGAGAGGGATCTTTAATAGACAGGCTTCCAAGAAACAGGCTGAAAAGAATGGGCGGCGTGATCCTAATTATGACTTTGGGTGCAATCCCTGCAGTGAGATAATTTTGCGGCCAAATGAATTTTGTAACCTATCAGAGTGCGTAGTTAGAGCTACCGACACAATAAAAGATCTAGAGCGTAAGATTAGATTAGCTACAATTTTGGGAACTATACAGTCAACCTATACCTATTTTCCTTATCTGCGTAAGGTGTGGAAAGACAACACAGAAGAAGAGCGTTTGCTGGGAGTATCTATGACAGGCATTATGGATAATTTCTTAACTACTAATAATAATCCAGAGCTAGAACAGTTATTAAAACATCTCCGTAAAGTGGCAATAGATACGAACAAAGAGTGGGCAGAGAAATTAAATATTCCTCAGTCTGCAGCTATTCTGTGCGTGAAGCCGTCAGGAACAGTTTCCCAATTGTGTAATTCTGCAAGTGGATTGCATCCACGACATTCGCCTTATTATATTCGCACGGTGAGAGGTGACAACAAAGATCCTCTCACTCAGTTTATGAAAGATCAGGGAGTGCCTAGTGAGCCAGAGATTTCTAAGCCTAATGATACTACTGTGTTCTCCTTTCCTGTAGAAGCTCCGCAAGGTGCAATCTGTACACCAGACGTTCCAGCGATTGATCAGTTAAAGACTTGGTTGATGTACCAGAGACATTTTTGTGAGCATAAACCTAGTATTACCTGTAATGTTAGGGAGCATGAATGGATGGCGGTAGGCGCATTTGTATATGAGCACTTTGATGAAATGTCGGGTGTAAGTTTCTTGCCTTATTCAGATCATATTTACCAGCAAGCTCCATACACAGAATGCAGCAAAGATGATTATCTAGCAGCCTTAAAGATGATGCCTGAGAGCATTGATTGGTCTAAACTATCTTCCTATGAAACAGATGATAATACCGCTGGTTCTCAGACGATGGCTTGCTCTGGTGACGTATGTGAGGTTGTTGATTTCTAATAAAAAAACCTCTAAGTCGCTTGACCTAGAGGCTCTAAAATGCTATATAATGCTGGAACGATTAGTCACCGTTCTTAGTTGGTAAGCCCTCTGTATGATTAATTTCACGCAGGGGGCTTCTTTCATCTGGCAGGGGCTATTTGATCAGCTAGTATACCAGCCGCATCACTGGCAGAGGTAAATCCACTCTCTATAACATCGGGGGTTATTGCACTTGCAACATCTCCAGCCGCATCCATTAACGTATCTGCCCTTGCATCACTATCATCATCCAGATCAGTTTTAATTAAACCGCCTATTAGATATCTGACCATTAGTTGTTCTATCAGTGGATCTGTAGGAGTACGATTATATCGCTTTGCTAGTTCAAGGAAATAGTCTGGATCAGCATATAACTGTGCAGTCACCTCTCTAGCTACCTCATTAGGATTAAAGCCTTGAATTATCCCTGCACCTAGAGCTTTTAGTCTTGTACCAGTACGGCTCAAAGGGCCAATGAATGTATAGATTAACCTGTTAGTAGCGGTCTGTGCATTCATATTAAAGTTGGTAGCTGACTGCGCTGGGTTTGGAGTAGCACGTTTATTTATAGTACTCTCTTTGGCAGAGTTAGTAGCCACAGCAAGCGCGTCAGGCCACTCAGGGGTGTCAGCATATATTTTTCTAGCAACATCTAAAAACTGTGGGCTACCTACTTCATCTACAACATTTTGAGCTTGGCGTACTGAAAGCTCTTGTCCACCAGTTAGATTACGAGAAGCAGTAAATAGCTTTTCATTAATAAATCTGTTGTAGGCCATTTTAAGGCCATCCATAACAATCTCGCCTTCCGACTTAGCATATTCGCCTTTGGGAAGACTATCAATTTCAGCCATTAATGCAGTTAGATCATCAAGAGCATTTTCGCCGGTAAAGAATTTGGTAAATTTTCCATATGGATTTTCAGTAGGTACAATTTTAGTACCAGCTTTTATAGCTTCTGCGTTTTTAGGATTGCCCCTAGAAGCCCAAAACTTTGTAAGTACACTGTCATATACTTTTATTTTAGCATCAGTAGCTGCATTACTAGCATCTGCAAAAATGCTTTCTATTTTGGCTGCGTCACCTTTTACAGC
>Ga0209634_1001995_pt1 | contig 14506 bp, 28 predicted proteins | sample LinPmetageLP40_FD_184043 | JGI IMG/M metagenome (GOLD analysis project Ga0209634, IMG submission 184043) | Marine viral communities from the Pacific Ocean - LP-40 (SPAdes) (version 2) | ecosystem: Environmental > Aquatic > Marine > Oceanic | place: Pacific Ocean | collected 2010-08-26
TATCTGCCGCAGTCAGCGTTACTCCGTGACTTGCCGCTTGAGGCTGTATTACTAGTACTCTAGGATCTTCTGATAATTGAAACTGTGAAATGATACTAGCTCTTTTACTTGCAGAGACAGCACCATTTATTACCTCGTTTGATACCCCACTTTTTTCTAAGTATTCAGAGATAAATTCTATAGTGTGACGATATGGAACAAAGATTAAAACCTTCTGTTGAGTCTCATTTAATACTTCCATAAGAGCATTTAATCTCGGCTTAATATCAAACTGTATTGTTTCTTTAGTATCGGTATAAACAGCCCCTCCTGAGATCTGTAATAGCTTATTCATACCTGCTGCCGCGTTAACAGCAGTAACCATTTCTTCCCCTGCATTAATAAGCATTTCTTTTTTAAGTTGCTTATAATATTTTTCCGCTTGAGTTGTCATTGGAATAACTCTCGTCTGATACATAACCTCTGGGAGATCTAAGCACTGGTCTTTAGCAAAACGAATCGCGGGTTGTAGGGCTTTAAATACATCGTCTTTAGAATTTGGTTTTGGTATCCATTTGAAACGCGAGATCTGATGCATTGTTTTTTCTTTCCACGCTGCAGATAATCTTGGAACATTATTAGGACAGACCAACTTGGCTAACCCAAAGGCATCCATAGGAGATTGAGATGCAGGCGTACCTGTCATCATCCAAAGCTTCATATCCTCATTCTTTTCTTTACCACCTAAGATTTTAAACAGTGCTTTCCAACGAGCAGTGGTATGTGTCTTATATGCGTTGCATTCATCTACCACAATCAAGTCATAACCCGCTGACATAATTTCATCTTTGACAATACCTACGCCATCATAATTAATAATAGTAAAATCCCAGTCGCCTTGAATAATCTTCTTACGTTTATCAGCAGAGCCGTGACAGACTTGAGAAGTTCTGTGCATACAAGTGTTAAACACATCGCCTTGCCATGCTGAGTACATAATCGAAAGCGGACAGATAATTAATACCTTTTTAATTAACCCAAGATTCATTAGGTAGTCTGCCGCCCACAGCACAGATGAAGTTTTCCCTGTGCCTGCTTCGTTAAAACAAAAGGCGCGGTGGTTAATAGAAAGAAATTCTGCGGTTACTCTTTGATGGTCAAAAGGTTCAAACATACCGGGCCATGCATAATCTCTAGCCATAGGGGAAGGTAGGTTTTCTTTGAATTTAATAAGTTTGTTTAGAGTAAGCATTTCATCAATGCCCCAATAAACTAAAAGATCAGATAGGCCATCGCGTGTATCTACTACTTCACTTTGGTCTATTCTATCTGTGATACGCGGAGTCAGATGCTCCGGCACGGCTAACATTAAAGCCTTATTATTAATAACTTCCATTACTGTCCTTTACTTATATACTTAATTAACTATTTACGAGTATTGTCTATATTTACAAAAGTGTCAACTCTTATTTTTCTTAGTTGTTTTTCTTTTAACTGTAGCTTTTTTCTTTGTAGGTTTTTTTGTAGTTTTCTTTTTAAATATTCCGGGTGTATTTTTCCGTACAGATTTGTCTGAGTTTCTATCAAAAGAACTATTATCAGCAAACGAAACTATCTTTGTATTTTTATTGGTATTTTTACCTCCCTTACTTAGAGGTTTAATATGTTCAACCGAAGTCCCATCACCTACTTTAGCTTTACCAGATTTTATAGCAGCTAACCGTGCTTTGTTTCGCATACTCCTAAGTTTAATTTGTTTGGGTTTTGCCTTGTACTTATTTTCTTTTTTATAATCTCTTGGCACTGTAGTTTCCTTTTTAAATAAATGGATTAAATGGCACGCGGGGCTTCCAGAATTCGCAACTGTCTACGGAACACCACCCGCATAATGGTGTTGGGTTAGGCTGCCACTGGTCCTCATCATAACTATTCTCTAATCGTTTAAGAGACCTTTCAAACATTCCCCATGACTTGTCCATATCTTTGCGGTGATACTCTTCAGTTAGAAAGCTATTCTTTAAAACAAATAACAGACCACCTTTAATTTTATTGACTTCTGGAAAGTGAGTAAACACCATGAGAGCCATTAGTCTTAATTGTTTTGGATCAGGATATTTATTACTGCCTGTTTTATAGTCTACAATAAATGCGTAGTCACCATCAACAATTAATAGATCTGCAATACCTCGTACCCACCGATGCTCAGAACCAAAGTCACAGGGTAGTTTATCATAAGTCAGCGCCATTTCATGCTCTGGATATTTAGTACCGGGAATATCAACTAATGGATCGACCATCAATTTAAAGCGCTGATAGTTTTTAGCTAAAGGCTTTCCCTCGGCAACATAATCTTCTAGCGCCTTATGCACCTCAGTCCCATACCGCATGGCCTCATTTTCTTTAACAACATAATTCTTTAGTACGCGTATCTCATTGTACTGTCTAGGACAATTCTCGTATTGTTTTAATGCAGAATAACTCCAGGTAAAATCAGACATCAACTATCTCCACTTCCGATTCAGTTTCTATCCAAACGTGCGCGCCGCAGGATAAAGGCTTGTTCGGACTGTATATTACCCTAGAATCGCCTTTAATGATAACTTCAGAAGCATAGGTATTACTTTTGTAAGTCTTTACAGTAAGCACCGGGTCTTCAACCTCGTTCTTACGATTAGACTTTATAACGTGCTGATTAACATGAATGATTGTTTTCATTTTACCAAAACACCTCCATGTTGTTATTACGTTTAACTACGTGTCCCTGTAGAGTTATTCTATATTCACAAGGACAGTACTCTGTTAGCCCTGAAATTCTATGAGGAGTTAATCCTGAGTGTAATACTAGGTCTTTCTCTTTATAGAGTAAGTGTACAATGTTTCCTCTCGTATCTATATAGTCCATACCTCCACCACAACTAGGTAGTTCAATAGCTACAGTGAAAGCAGACGCGCCTATATTACCTAGACCTAAAGTTTTATGCGGATAATCCGTGTGCCATTTACCTGCTATATTTATAAACTTTTCGTCAGTAGGAAATATATGAAATCCCGGTAGTGCTAAATCCTGAGTCAAACAAACCTCTTTTCCTAACTCAACAGATAAACACTCCAACACCGTCTCATACAGCCCAGAAAAGTTTCTATAAAGAAGTTCATTCATCCAGACGCTTTCCTCATAATACTCAATTGTATTACCGTCCAGATAAGCTGACTTGCCCAAAGTATAAAAAGGAAAATCATTTGATCTACTTTCCCAGATAGGCCGTAAAGATAATATCTTCTCTGCAATCGCATCGGTATCGATGTTTAAATTATGTTTAAAGTGATGCATTAGCAATCCCCGTAGTTATCTGCATAGTCACCCTCACAAGCAATTGGTAGCCCCGTTGCCCATTCAGGTGGTTTACCCATTACATCTAATACAAAGTCCATCGCCTCTTTCTTCTCATGCTCTGGCGCTAGACAAATTATCGCATCATGTACTGTCAGTGCAGGTCTATATCTTTCGTTTACAGCTACCATCTGATCGCCTATAACAATCCTAGCTACTGCCTGCACAATGTTTTCTGTCATCGCACCGCCCCATATATTAATTTTTCCTCTCCTAGACTTATAGACATACCCCCCTCTATCTTCGGACGTATCATAATGTAAATCAGGATAATAAATGTATAAGCCGTTCGGTAGCTTAACTCCTTCTGGAGTTATCATCACACACTCGTTCTCACCAATGTAATATGGCTCTAGTTCACTAGGCCAATTAGCCATGTGTTCTAGCGCACGATCACAAGCTTCCCAAAAGTTAATAACTTTATAATTTAGTTCGCGATAGACTTTAACTAACCTCTTACATTCGTCATCCGATAAAGCCTGGTTTGGAGGTGACGTCTTTAGCGTGTGCTGAAGTTTTCTCCAGCCAGTCCCAAAGCCTAGACCCAGAGTACAAGTCTTACCAACAAACCTTTCTATGGGATCTGCTTTTGTGATTGTCCTGCCGTAGACTTTGCTTGCAAACTCACAGTATGCATCGCGTCCTTCTGCAAACCATGTAGTCACGTCATCTTGCCCTGCCAACCACACTAAAACACGAGCCTCGATCTGACTTGAGTCACAGTTAATAACAATCTGTCCATCCGGCGGTACGATAGATTTCTTGAGGGCTTTCTTTTTAGCATCACGCGAGGGTAGGTTTTGAAAGTTAACTTTTTCTGAGCCTGCCCACCGACCTGTATGCGCACCATAATAACGTAGGGGAATGGGTAAGAATCCTTTATTTCTTGAGCCTATATCTATAAATCTTTCAATTCTAGACTCTTCAATAGTAGATTTAGTACCCAGACGCACCGCGCATAGTTCTTGAATTAGTGGATCTTCGTGTTGCTGTAAGGCAATAAACCCTTCATCTGTTTTAGCTAGTGCTGGTGCTTGTTTACCCGTGGTAGGACTTTCTTTCATAGGACACGGAACACCGAGTTCCTCTAGCAGCCCCGCGAATTGTTTGTTAGAGGCTAATTTCTTTCTCACTGCTTCATTAGTATCACACTCTAGGCGAGCCATCAGACCTTCAAGCATCAAGGCTTTTTCATCACGCACTTCTTGTAGACGTTCAATCAATAGTGCATCATCTACTTTTAACTGCGGTTGGATAAACATTCTCAGAGTAATATCAATCAACTGATGTTCTGACTCAGGGAATTTTGGAGCGATGATTCCAAATAAATCGAAAGTTATCTGTACATCATTTATACAGTAGGAACCATAAGCTGACAGTTCACTAGGCGTGAAGTCTTCAAGGCGTTTACCTTTTGCATCCAACACTTCCGTACCTTTTTTACCAAGATGATAACGCTCTGCTAATGCTTTAAGAGATCCGCCGGCATTAGTACCGTGTAGAGCGCGAGCAATAGATAAGGTATCAAAGTAAAAGGCAGGGGTTATTTTAAATACCCACGCAAGGATTGCGCCATCAAATAAAGTGTTGTGACATACAAGACCAGACACCCGCCAATCTATGTTGTCTAGCGAGGCTTGAATCTCTTGGTGTGTTCCGGTATGAAAGGTTGTCTTTTCTTCATCATTCATTTTAATAGCTACACCAATAACCTGAAACTCAGGGTGGCGTATGTATTCTTCGGTGGTCTGTTTCGTTAGACCGTAGGTACTACTATAGTAGGTTTCAAAATCCAATGTTACTAACTGTTCCATGCTATATCCTCAATAACTATACTAAAAACACTATTTTGGGGGGTTACTAATGCATTGCCCCTTACGCTAAAGTCCCCAGAATCGAATTCTGAGAGGTCGTTTTTTACTAAAACTATACTAAATTATGGTTTTCCATCTCATCTCGGCAATCTGCATTACACCACCGCCTTTTATCGGGGACGGGTTCTCTACACCATATGCATTTTCCGGTAAGGTTTTCAGGTATGACTGCTTTGCTTCTTATCTCTTTAATTTTGGCATCAGAATATCTTTGCACTTGGTCGTTAGCGTGATCTATTTCATCAGTCATCACAGCTTCCGGTGGGACAGAATCTCCGCATCAACATATCAGCGGTTTCTTCGTTTGATAGTTCAGAAATAAGGTCTTTCTCTTCTCTAATAAAATTAGCGGTTTCAGTTTGTTTTACGGGTTTTGTGTTCTGTTCCGCTATTATTCCGCGTAGTTTTTGAAGATAGAAATCTGCTTTCGCTAGGTCTTTCTCTGGAGTTCCTTTGCGAGAGTATCTCCAAACATACTTAATTACTTGAGCTACACATACAGATGTAACACCACATAACCCTTGCGTAGCGGATTCAATTGCATCAATACACTCGACCTTTCCTGCAGTGTAGTGAGATGGGTGATTTACATCATCATTAATTTTTTTCATTATCCTTTTTCCTTTAGTTGGTGCTGTTCTAACATAAGGTCTATCTGATCTTGAACAAACGCCTGATCTAAATGAGCTACCAATAGATCATTTTTGCTGTTGTAGCCCAAATGTTTATATATTGCTACTAACAAAGCTCGTATGCTGTTTGGAGATAGATCCATTTTTCTGGCAATCTCATTATTATCATTCCCGCATAAGATTAAAGTGAAGGCTTCATGTTCTCGTATAGTCAAACAGGTTTTTATTTCACCTTTATATTTTCTTCCAACTGTTATATTCATTTTTTATTATCCTCTACTTTAAATTTACTTAAATTTACTGATCAACAACTCTAACTCATTGATATTACTCTCGTCAACTACTAAAGCTTGTCCGCCGCAATTCTTAATGTCATTAAGGTTTTTTAACTGAAGGGCCGTGGGCTTACCACGATTAGCCTTTGCTTCTATGCCAATAAACCTACCTTGATAGCAAGCAATGATGTCTGGAACCCCGGACGAGCCATACCCGCCTGTAGATGCATAGAAATAATATGCGCCCATCTTATCCAGAATCTTACAGATTTTTACCTTAACTTTCTTTTCCGGGGTCATCAGATCTATTCCTTTTCTTTCGTGGGGGTTGTTGCGGCACACCATATAATTTCACCATCCATAGGTCTACAACCTTAGTTGCGCTCCAACAAAGATGCGGCGCATAAGGGTATTCAACCATCAACATGGGCAGATTCATTCTCCAAATAGTCCGATTATCGTTACGTCTTCCCACCTTTTTTACCCTTAGTTTATCTTTAGATCTTTTGCTTTTTGAATCTGTCGCCATTTAGTTAATCTCAAAAAGGCTTTTGCAAAGCCCCGTGCATTTTCGTAGTGTTGAGTGTCAGTCAGCATGTTAGATATTTCTGCATGTCTCGGATTATATTTTTTTACGTTTGAATTATCCATAGGTACGTTCTCCCCCCAAATTTTTATTGCAGTTGGTTTACGGTTATGTCGGTTTCCACTATCTCAAGAGGTTCTGCTATATCTTGATCAAGTATAAGTTGCTGTGCTTCTTCTTCTGAATAGGCCTCAACAATAATAGGGGCTGAATATTGTACAGCTATACCCACATATTTTTTAAGTTTTAGCTTTGGTCTTAGAAAGACAACATTGTCTTTTAGGTCTTTAGTTGCTTTACTCATTTGTCTTGCTCCTTATCCCCATAATAAACTTGTGAGGCCGCGAACCTCGTAGTCTGAGGCTCCCACGCACAATGCTCTCGTGCATATTCTTCTGCTTCGCGTTCTGAATCAGCTTCAACTGTGATGGGTTTCATTGTCTGCACGATAAATATTCTATATTCTTTAGCCATGTTATTCTCCTTATTATTTAAGTTAAATTGAGCAGTTTAAAATCTTGCTTAGGATCAACAAATTAATTAAGGTCGTTAGGCAAGTCTTCTAGCGTTAAACCTTCCTGATCTAAATAATTATGAACATATTCAATGGCATCATAATCTATACTAATACCTTGAAAATCGTTATGTATTGTAATAATGAAATCCATTGCTAAACCAATTAATTCCTCAAAACTGCATTGATCACTTACGCCTGTATAATTTCTGAATAAGTCTGCTGTGTAAGGGTCAACCCAAGTTTTTTCTTTCGTTGCTAATTTCATAATATAACCTCATTTATTTTCTGTTTAAACTATGTGTAAGACGTAGAGAGCGAAAGAGGAGGTCTTTATTCCCCTCTCGCTCGCCTTTTCTTTTTAAAAGTTCCGCCTTTTTCGCTTTCTTTGCGCGTTGTTTATTGCGTTGCATCCACGGTTTAGGCATTAGTATTCACCCTCCCTATACATATCAATAACCATTTCGTTAACCCGTTCGTTAAAAGTATCCGAATCTATTATTTCTTTCATATGTAACCACCAGATCTCGCCAAGACTTTTTAGCAGTTGATTGTGGTCTACCTTTTGATTATGCCCTGCCAGTCCCAGAACGATATTCTTAAACTTTTTGTCTGTACCTAGGCCTCCGGGTAGTTGCTCCATTGTAACAAGGTCTTCGGTATCACTGCCATTATCTAGAATATCTTTTAGTACCAGACCTTCAGCTTCATCAACATAACTATCATGGAATGAGTCAAAGCTTTCATCAGTTTCTGGTGGGTTTAAATTTTCGTTTGTCATGTGTTACTCCTCAGTTTTAGTTGGTGGTTCTAGTGGCATCTCTAGCCGTTTTTGTAGTGCTTCCAGACGCTTATATATCCTCGCACAGGCTTCGTCAACGCTCTCTAGTCTGTTTATGGTTTGGTCTATTTGATTACTCATGCTTCCTCCTCTTCAATTTTCTCCGTAATGCATTTCATTCCTTAATCCTGCGTCCGACATTATTGCTTCTACGTCATCAGCAATTTCAATAAACTCTTCTTGTTTATCTGGAGTCATACTTCCGTCATCATTGTATATCGCATCAAGAGATGCTCGTTCTAGAATATACTCAGAAAGCTCCATATAAAGTTGTACATATTGCGGAGATGGTAGTGTTGTTTTCGTGTTACTCATATTACTTCTCCTCGGTTGTTAAAATAAATAAGATTGCTACTAGTAGCGTTAAAGCTATTCCTATTTCAGAACTGGATAATAAATCCATGTTGTTCTCCTCGGTTGGTATAGTAGGCATACGGTCATGGTCTGAAACTCAGGTCTAACCGTACGCCGTCTATTACACTAAACGCTCTATTTTTAAATGTCAACTATCCCTCCTTTTGTTATCATTTAAAATATGTATTTCAGTGTCTGGCCTAATCCTTAGTTCTGGATCCCACATGTCCTCCTCTCGCTCATCATTAAAGTCTAATTCAATATCAAAAGATAATAGGTCACAGTCCCCCTCGGATTTCCCTAGCCATTCATCAACTAGATCATAGCAATGCTCATCTACACCCCGAAAGCCTGTAGCCCTATTAACATTATCATCTAGCATGACACGCCCATGTTTATCTATAAAGAACGGTAACGCTAGATCCGATATGCGTTGGGGATCAAACGCATCGTCAGTCCACACTGCCCAACAATTTAATGTTATCCCGTCAGGCGGTGAGGTCAAATCTCTAGTATGTTTCCACACCAATTCCTGCACCTCACTCTGTACACTTTCTCCGTCATTAATATCTACTACAATATCTACTGCTGTGTCGTTACTCATATTACTTCTCCTCTTGGTTTTTTAAATTTTCAAACAGCCATGCAACTACACTCACACAGAAAGAGTTCCCTAGCATTTTATATTTCTGCGTATTGCTAATACCATCAAAACAATATGAGTCTGGGATGGTCTGAAGGCGTGAGCATTCTTTAGTCGTCAGTTTCCTGTATGTCAATTGCTCTTCTTCAATTACTAAATTATCTTTCTGTACTGTCGTTAAGCTATTAGTCTTGGAGTCTTTTCTGAGTTCTAATTGTTGTTCAGTTTTACCATTAGCTTTATACCTACCTCGCAAAGCTCCACATAAAATCTTTGGCTCTCTATGACCACCGCCCATCGTTGTGAGGGTTGGGGCTTTGCCGTCTGGATGATAGACACGCTTAGTTGATTGATTAGCTTTTATATCTGCATCACCAACGTGACACAAACCGTTATCACTAAAGACTAATTGTCTGCGGTGTTTCTCAAAGTATGACTTTAGATTGCCACCCTTGAAATAATTAGCATCTAAGCAATGGGACTTATCACGATCAACATAGCCATCAATCTCAAGTATATCTTTTAATACAATACCCTTATCTTTTATTTGACTTGTGTCTGCCTCGATGTTCGTCCAATAGTTTCGCTGACGATTCTGAGCCGAGAATAAAGATGCATTGATAAGATATTTATTTACGTTGGGTAGGGCTTGTTCAGTATGATGAGTGATGTACTGCTCGAACTCTCGTTTCATCTTGACGTTTTCCATTAGGTAATGGGCTTTCGGGTTGGCTTTCATTACTGTTTTCATTACATCTAACATCGTCCAGAACAGCATGCCGCGGGGGTCTTTATCACCTAGACCGCGTCCAGAAACCGACCAGCTCTGACATGGGAACCCGCCAATTACTAGATCAATTTTACTGTAGTCCACATCCCAACTCTTCCAGTCAGTAATGTCTCCTACTCTTTTGATATCTGGGTAGTTATTTTCGCTGACTTGAATACAGTAGCGATCGATCTCAGAACTAATGTAACTATCAACAACATAGCCTGCTCGTTGTAATGCTATATAAGATGCGCTGAGTCCATCGAACAATGATAAAACGCGGACCTTCGGTTGGTCTTTCTTTGGTGTTGCAATAAATAATCTCATATTACTTCTCCTGATTGTTTATAAGGTTTAATACTTCATCAAATTTATTAGTATCAAAATACCAATCGTCTATAGTTTGATTGTCATCATCTAACTTCATCACGCAAAATCTATTAGGAAATTGTGACTTATCAGAATTAGGTTTATCAATCCACACTTGAAACTTGTTATACATAAAGCTTGGCAATTCATCGTTGCTATAACTTATGTTCTCCCAAGTTTTCGGTATGTCTAAATCTGTATAGTAATTTTTCCATTCGTCTCTCATAGCTCTTCCTCCATTAGTTTATTTATAAAAAGTTTTAAACGCTACATCGAACGGCAAAGAGTTTAAAATAATAGGGTTAATCATTTTTTCATCTTTGTCTATTAGTCTTTTAATATTGTTTAAAAGTGTTGTCTTTGGTGTGCCTTTATATTTAGAAAAATTCCAGCGATAAGCCTCACCCGATGAACAATTATCATCCACAACAATAACACTACTAGAAATTAACTTCTTTAAATCTTTTTGCTCTAGGTGATCAGTAAGTAAGTCACCGATATGGGTTTCTAAATTATGGTGGCATTCTTCATCATCAAAAGGGGATTTGTATTTGGGCAGGTTATTCTTACACCAATCATTTAATTTCTCTTCTTCCTTCCAATGGAAATCGTAATTGTTAGAGCCACCTCTACCACTGTTAGATACTCGACCTAGCTTTTTATTATCAACATATAAATTCGCTTCAAAACAATGTGTCTCTTCGCTCATTCCCTCATATACTTTTATACCTTTAAGACTAATCATATTGTTCTCCTCGATTAATAGTCGTTGTTTATTTCGTATTGATCTTCACTCACTTGTTTAACGAATCTGGCAGATAAAGCCTTCTTCAATAGCTGATCCTCATCTAACTCAAAGTTAAAGGCGGGAGCCTGTAGAACCCACAGTTCTTTCTTAGTTACTATCTTTACATCTTCCATGTTACTTCTCCTTGGTTATGCTACTTGTAGCGTTGGTATTAGTGATGCTGTCTTAAACTTCTTTGCACCTGTCCCGTGTATTGTTACAACAATGGAGGGTGCGTCTGATCCTGCTGTATCACACAGCCCGCAGTCTATACATTGAACACCGCCAGACTCGAAGGCACAGGGGATCTCATTGGGGTATAGATTATCGTTGGGGACGGCTACTCTGAAGGTGCGGTAGCCCTTGTCGTGATACTTCTTAGCTTGCTTGGGACTGTCTGCTGACACCATACATAGCGTAGCTATCCTTGGATCAAAGTTCTTATGCTCTACTTGATGCGTATAGCCTGTAGTACTCATAGATAGCTTGGCGATAGGTTCGAGGCATTCGAAGGGGACGCAGGCAGGATCTCCATACGCACCGAACCTTGTCTTTTTCCATCGCAATAACTCACCATGAATCTCTGGATCGAATACAGGATACATTCCTTTCTTATATGACTTGTAGACTTGAAGGGGGGCTTGTACTAGATTGACGTAGCATGACTCCTCTCTATGAGGGCAAGTGCCACAGATAGATACATCAAGTCCTTCTTTATGTGCTGTTACAGGGTCTACATCGGTTCGCATAAACCATACCTGAGTCATGTTACCCGTCTTCTTATTGCCAGACTCGAAGGTTAGTATAGCTACTACTTCTTTGCCGTCTATCTTACTTTTTCCTAGGTATAGGATGACACCTTTAGGTGCTTTCTTTTTCATGTTACTTCTCCTCGGTTAGTGTTGCCCCCCTTGAGAGGGGCGTTGGTTTCATGCTAGTTCACATCTAATCTCTAATTCAATTTCTTTGTTTATTGTTTTGTATTTAGCAACCCAATTCTTTAGGTCTTCGTGTTGATCCTCATAACAAAACGATGCATAGATTAAGTTATCTACAAGCTTCACTCCTGTCAGGTCAAAAGGTTTAAACCTTTTTTGTCCTGTTGGTTTGCCATACACTCTATATATTTTCATGTCGTTCTCCTTATCGTTTATAAGTTATGTATTCTTTAGTATCTCTATGCTTGAAGAAGTCCTCCGCCATCAAGCCTCCATCAGCAGACTTAGTCTGCATATACATATAGTCTTCAGGGTTAGTTAGTCCCCTAGATATGGCGTTCTCAAACGCTCGGTCTGCTTGTACTCTTTCACGTTTAATCTCACGCTCCATTATTTCTCTTTTAGTAAATCTCATATCGTTCTCCTCAGTTTTAAAGTAGCCCCCGTTAGGGGGCGGTTAGTGGTGGTTGTTATGCTACTAGTTTCTCTTCTTGTTTCTTCTCAGGTTTCTCATAAGTTCTTTCAATCCCTAGCACAAAGTCGCTTGCTTTCTGTGCTAACCCGAAGGCTTTCACTATCGCCTTCTTATCTTTCTTGATTACTTCCATCCAGTGGTTTAGGTATTGGGCATTGGCAGGGCTTGGCTCTGATTTAACACCGAGCATACTGCATAAGAATACAGATCCTATCTCTGCTACTAGTTCCTCAAAGGCATATGCACTGTTCCCAAATCTTCCTGATAAGTCCCGTGCTAGTCTCTTCTCGTGTGCTGTCCAGTGAGTTAACTCGTGGAGCAGAGTGCCGTAGTATGCTTCCTCGGCAGTATCATAGTTGGTATCTATGAAAGACTCTTTCTCTGGCATCTTGATCCTATCAAGGGATGGTATGTAGCAAGCTGTATTTCCTCCATGTACTATCGAGGCTCCCGTTGCTTTCACCGCTTGCTCTGCAAGGGTGTTGTTGAATGTCTCTGGCTTGGTGTTGGTCTCTTCCAGAGTCTTACCTTCATACCCTTCTACTTGGTCAGCGTTAAAGACGTGGTGATGCCTAAGATATTGCTCGAATTTTTCTACCTCTTCGCCCTTAGTTTCATCCCATTCAGTCTTTATGATCTGTTTGTAATAGGTTATCAGCGTTCCTTTCTCTCCTTTTACAGAGTAGCCTCTGGCTACTGCTTGGTTGTAGCTCATAAATTCCCCTGAAGTCCACCCATTTACTTGGATCGCATGACTCAGCAAGAATATATTAAGACCACTATAACAGCGTCCTGTTATAGCATTGCGAAGTGTCCCTCCCATCGCTGTATCTTTCCACCCCCTGATCCAGTTGGTGTCGTGTTGTTCCATTAGTGCTAACGTAACATCTCTAACATGTTTATATATATCAACCTGTGCTTTCTTCTTAAATTTTCTCATAGTCTTATTACCTGTAGTTTTAGTTGTGTTTTTCATGTTACTTCTCCAGTGGTTTAGTGTTGCCCCCCTTGAGGGGGGCGTTGGTTTATACAAATTCTCGTCTTGCTTTCTTACTGTTTAAATTTTTCATGTTGTATTACTCCTTATTGTTTTCATTAATTATCCTCTCAGTGGATGATTGGCGCGTACTCTAAATCCCTCTAGAGATTTCTCATAGACATTGTAAGCTTCAATAGTCTTTAAAGGATACAACTCTTTGTTCAGCTCTATATCGCTTATAAGTTCAGAAAATGGTTTCAAGCCACTGGAATAGTTCATTCCAAGAAACTCGCATTCTTTATTCAAAATAGTCATTGCAACTTTAATCTTCATCTTCACTCTCCTCATCATAAATAAATAGCACTCTTGTAATTGGAACTCCACCTAATTTATCTGATATTATTTCCCATTTATGTGATGGGCATGTATTTAACCACTCAAAAAATTCTTTTCTACTCATGCTTCCTCCTCGTAGTAACCTAAACAATCGTTGTCTATTAACTCATTTAGATAATTAATAACCTCTGCTTCGTCTGGTCTTTCGTCAAACTCTAATTCAATTATTATTTTCATGTTACTTCTCCAGTGGTTTAGTGTTGCCCCCCTTGAGGGGGGCGTTGGTTTATACAAATTCTCTTGTAGATTTTATGTAGCTATCAAACCAAGGTCTAATCTCGCCCTTGACTCTCTTACTAAAATCTTTCTCAGCTTCACGCAATCTTTTCTTATACTCTTCAACGGTTGGTTCAAAATTGCCTGAGTAGTGTCCATGTTCAGCAAAGAAGTCTCTTTTCTTTTCCTGTTCTTCGGTGTTGCAATGCTTGATAATCATCCATGTCACCAATTCAACTTGACCATCCCCTCGATGTAATCGGACAATGGCGTAGCCAACCTTCATTTTATAGCCATTCATAGAGGTTTCAGCTTGAACGAATACTTTAAGTATTACTGGACTTGCATGTGGGCAAGCATCAAGACTGAATCCAAAGTTCTGGATATTTTTAGTTTCATAATTCACTGCTTCTACTGCGGGTAACTCTCTCTTCACTTCGTTCACCATTTGGTTATTATTGTTTAAGTTATTCATGTTACTTCTCCTT
>Ga0209634_1001996_pt1 | contig 14505 bp, 31 predicted proteins | sample LinPmetageLP40_FD_184043 | JGI IMG/M metagenome (GOLD analysis project Ga0209634, IMG submission 184043) | Marine viral communities from the Pacific Ocean - LP-40 (SPAdes) (version 2) | ecosystem: Environmental > Aquatic > Marine > Oceanic | place: Pacific Ocean | collected 2010-08-26
CCTTCGTTCTGTTTTTCCTAGTTATAAAAAAGCCCTACCCTGTCTTAGCGGTAAGGCTGTTCGCATTGCACCCGTGGCGGGGTCAAGTATTATCACCATCTCTATACTTAATTTTACTCTTGTCGAAGTGCACCACTTTTCTACTCTTGACTCCGTACTTACTGCTCCATCCCCGTAGCGACTTCAAGAGTTCTGAGCGTTGCCTTTGGAGCCTTTTCGAGACCAGCCAAACTCTCAATCTCAACTCCCAGATTGTCAGCAATACTGCTAACGATCTCCACCTTCGTGATAGGTAGATCCCCGCTTTTGTTTTTATAAATAGCTCTTTCATATACTCCCTCCCTACTTAGCTTACCAATAATTGATTTTGTACTCTTTCCTAGTTCTTCTGCTAAACTCTGTACCGTGGTCATACTAGGATTCTGCTTATACCCCGTTACAATATAGTCTGTTTCTCTTTCAGTGTAATTCATAGCTAAATGGATCCTCCGCTAATCCTAGTAGTCTTAGTACTGCTTCTGGTGTTGTGCAATACTCCTCTGCAATATCATAGATTGTATACTGTCCTGACTCCCACTTCTCTCTTACATCGTCTTTAAGTTTCATCTTTATTCTCCCAATCAAAGGAGAACTGCATACCTTCTGCGTCTACTACAATATTTGCTTCACTTGAGTACTGTACTAGCCTTACAGGAATATCCCCAACTGCTACATACTTGGCGTACTCTTTGATATCGTCATTAAACTTTGCTTCCATACAAGAAGCCTCTTCCTCTGCTTTGTGTAGCATCTCGTGTAGAGAGTCAAGCTTGTCATACATTTCTTCCAGTTGCATACTACCTGCTTCTAACTGCTGTAGAATATTCTCGGCTTTACGTTCTTTTGTAGGAAATTCAAGTATTTTGACCATTTTTTACCTCCTCGATATACTTCTCTAGGTACTTGCTCGCTTCAAATCTTGTCAGATCTGCACTTAGAGTTAGTACTATAGTTCTGTAGCCAGTTTCGTCTTGCTCGACAATCCACCAGTTACCCGTGTTCATATTTTGTTGTAAATCGTACTTCATAGATGTTCTCCCAGTTAATACAGATATTATACGGGAGTTAAAGAAAAAAGTCAAGAAATTTTTTATGAACGTACAAAAAAATGCCCCCACAAGGAGGGCAAATTCATACTAGGAATAGGTGATGTGGATACCGTCCCTTCGACACATCGTTGCTTCGGCTCACCGATAGAAGCACCTCGACTCATGTTTTTTATGGATGGGATATTAACAGAGTCTACAACTCACAAACCCCCCTTTGATCGGCTCAAAGATCTAAAAGCCCCTGCACCATACGCTTTATACAGCCTTGCGAGGTAGGCTGTCAGCTAACGCATCTTCAAAGAACTCCGTAAGTTGAAGCCTTGCAGTGATACGCGCTAATTTGAACAGTTTATGTCTCACTTATATCGCCCTAGACCTTGAGTGTTATTCAGCACTGTGGGGCTATCAAAGTAAAAGGAAAGGAGCTGTCAGTTACGAAGAATTCTCTGACACTTAGGAATATATCCGCCTAAACGGTCGCGATTTACTTGCCTTTCTCAATCTTTGAAACACTATTATACTAACATTTAACCACTTCGTCAAGAACTATTTTTTTAATCCTTAAACATTTTGTCTCCAGTGTTCCACTAATATGAAAGAGTGTTCACTGGCTGGAAACCCCAGCACTTCCATATCTAACAATGCCCAGCAGCCACAACAGTCATGTTCGTGTGAGCACTTCCATCCACCCGAGCCATATACTGTCTCATCAGCTCTCTGCCGTAGCTCTCTGAGGCTTCTATCAAAGCACATGAATACAGTGTAACGAATTTCAGGATTACTTTGTTCGAGTACTTCGATTCCATCAAACTCTGTGTCTGCTTCAAAAGCTAAACTATGAATCATCGTATCCACTCCATTACTGCTATTGCTAAAGGGAAAGCGAATAGCGTGATAAAGAACCACGCTAATCCTCCAAATCTTTGTCGGTTTGACACTATCGCTCTACTTCAGAGCGAATAGCATCAACCAATACTTCTAGGTCTTGCTTAGAAGCCTTCTCCAAGCTAGGCAATGCGATACCGAGCTGATCCTGTATCTGAGCTACTAATTCGGCCTTACGAATAACAGGAGCCCCAGTCTTAGTAACGCGTGGAGCTGCAACATAAACTCCTTCTCTTACTAGCTTGGCAACGATTGATCGTGTGCTTTTGTTGAACTCAGATGCTAGTTTTGCAACTGTATCTTTGCTTGGGTTGTCTTGGTAGTCAGCGACCATAGCGTTGACCATCTCGTCAGTGTAGTTAGGTACTCGTGTTACTTCAGTCATATTTTTTCTCCCGAAAAATTTGGTTAATTGCGATTTAATAAAGTTATTATACGTGGATATCGGCATTATGTCAAGAACTATTTCAACACATCTGGAACTGTATCGAAAAACATTTCCTCACCGTAGAAGCACTCAATTAGCTCCTCTGCGTCCATCTCTGCCACGTCTTCACAGCCATCTGCTTCTAGCTCATCACGCCACTCCTGTAGCTGTACCTCCCACATTTTATCAGTGTAAAACTCGAATGTACCGTCTGCTATGTCAAAGGTTACTACGCCCATCTCGATCTCCTAATTGGTTGTTTTTTTAATTTATGAGAGTATTATACGCGCACATAAGTATGTTGTCAAATGATTTTTAACGAAAATGGGGGAGCAAACGCAATTTAATTCCGGGGGGCCGGACACGACCTTCGCCTGTCAAGATATATTTGCCCCAATTGTCCAAAATTATTGTGACCCCGCTGCGATTATCTGAGACTAGACTCCTCGTGCCCTAATTTAACGAAATCTTAAAAAGTACTTGACAAAGTACTGGTAGATTTGGTACAATCGGCGCTAATTTTTGCACTTTGAGCAAGACTTGACCAAACGGCATTTAATTGGTCGGGGTCACAAAAAAGACTTGACATCGCATCGGTACTGTACTATAATCGGCGCAAGCAACACCATTTAAATACTACTTCGTTTTTGCACTTTGGCGCGGCCGCGCCGATTGTCAAATAAAAGACTCGACCAATTGCCACCAACTTGGTCACACGTTTTTGAGTAACGATCGAAAAAGTACTTCACTTTCGCACTGGCGCCCCCGCGCCAAAAATAAAAATTTGTCAACGGATGCAAATTAATCTGGTGTTCCACGTGGAACATTTTAACCTATATCCTAACCTAAAATCGGTGCCCGCGAATGCGAATCATTATCATTTGCAATCGCGTTTAGCATAGCCTGGACAACAAAAAACCCAAATGCGAATAGTTATCATTTGGGTTTAGTGGTTGGGGTTGCTTTTAGTAAAGCTCTATGATAATGAAAAGCTGGATGAGAATCATTATCATTGGGCAAACAGTCCTAATTATCTCCATTTTCATTTTGAGGCGGATTAATTCCGCCCTATCTCTATTTTTAAGGCTCATTGTCCTAGCTCCATTAGTTGAGTGTAAGTGTGGGTTTTGAGAATGTAGTGTAAAATCATCGCCTCATAATCGCGAGCATCTTCCAACGCGGTATGCGGCTCATCTTCTAGTGAGCCAGAGTAAACATCTTTGTCAGCGATAAATTTAGCCATAGCATCAGCGGTCATTCTAAGTCGTCCAGTCGGAGTGACAAAGTTCCGAGCCTGACAGAAGTCGGCATATTCTGAAAGTGTGCCGATTGCTTTTTTAGCCGCTTTCATTAAGCAGAATTTTTCCGCAAAGATTCCGAGATTGATATCTGTATTCGCGCATTTACCAAAATCAAAGGATATATTATAGGCAGTTAAAACAGGCGAATATTGGGCATTAATGCGAGTCAACCAAAGATTGATTAGTTGCGGTGAACATAACGACCGTGAACCATTTTCAAGCATTTTGTCGTAATGCTTGCGTCTACGGTGTAGCATTTGAGTAGAGAAAAAAGCATCAGCAGGGGCGCGGTGATCGCTGAATAGTGGCAGGGTAGCAAAGTGGCCGTGTAGTAATACGCCAAATTGCTCCAGTATCTTTCCGTTTTCGTTCACAACAACAGCCCCAAAGTCTGCGACTGTATTTTTTGAGGTTGTCTCTGTATCTACGATTAAAGTGTTCATTGTTTACGCTCCCATTTGTGCGTTAAGTTTTACGGCATCGCGGGTAATAATGCCGAGTTTATTTGCCATATCCAAGACGGCTTGATTATCGTCATAAAATACAGCGTTACGAGTCCAACGAGCGACCGGAATCTTGAGTGATTTGAAGTGCTTTAGTAATAAATCGCGTTTCATTTCGTCATCTTTCCGAGTATCTCCAAGAGCGCGAGACAGTATCGCATGAGATCGCAGATTATTGTCAGCTAGAAAAACATGATCCCAAACGCTCAAAACGCGAGCAGTACAGATGATAACGTTGTTCTGTTGAGCATAAGCAGATCGCATCAAGTCAGCGAGTGGGAGCAGTTTGTCTGCCATGATCTTTTCTTTCGTACAATTTTCGATCCAGTTATCAAGATCAAGCGATCCGTCTGCCTTTGTGTGTTGTCGGTGACTTGAGTCAATAACAGTGTGGTCGAGATCAAATATATAATGTATCATTTTTCTTTCCTTATCAGTGAGTTGGTAAAGCCTATTATAGAGCAAATATTGAGGGCAAGCAAGTTATATGTCTCGGTATCGTATGCCTGTATTGATAGCAAAGATAGTCCAACGATTGCCATTTTCAAGCCGAGAGGCTCCGACATTTTAAACGATGCGCCAACCATAGTGACCGCGCCTATCCATCCAATTAATTCAATCATAATATTCTCCAGTGGTTAAGCCCTGATTATACAGGGCTAATCCCGTTAGTGTCAAGCGATATTTTTCAAGAGTTTATCAAGCGCGGAGCCGGTAGCTTTCTCCAGTCCATCGCACGATTCAAGATCCAGAGCCGAGCAAATCGCCCCGACCATATCTGCCTTGCTAGGTGCAGATTTTTTCTTGGCGGGAGCGGGCTTACTAATGTAGTCGAACCCTTCGCGCTTTGCTTTTGCAATGATGGATCGGTAGCCCTTGCCCATCTCCGCGCCTAGTGCTTTCGCTTTAGCGAGATCGAGAGGCTGAGCCGCTTTGAGTGTTGCAACCATTTCTGGCGTGTAGTTTGTATCAGTCATAATTTTATATCCTAGTAAGTGTTTTAATTGAGTGTATATATTAACAGATCTGAGCCAAAAGTCAAGCCCTTTCACCGCATTTAATGCCCCTTTCATCGCATCATTAAAAAACCATTCAGCGAGTAAGTGAGCGCGACCAAGCATAAGAGAGAGAAGCTAGTCAAGTAAAATATTCCAGAGATCGCAGAAATTACGAGAGCCATAACAGCGACCAAGATTAGAATAATGTTGCAGATAATGCCTAAAATTTTCATGATGCCCTTCTCCTTAGTTGATGTAAACATTATAGGGGCAGGGGCGAGGTCGTGCTTACCTGTATGCGACACCCAGTTACCTATATGCGACAGGGGGGTTAATTGACTTGACATTCTGCCGCTCGGCGGCGGTCCCCCACACGTACTACTTTGGGAAAAATGAGAAAATCAGTATCGGAGACTTGCACAATCCGAACGCACATAACCCCAACTCGAAAAAAATTCTTGACAATTTTTGAGAATTGTTGTATAATTGCCCTATGTTCATAAAACCTAATCGGAGGTACTACATGTTAAAAAAATACTCAATCTGGCCCACTGCTCCCCGAGGCCAGTTTCTTGACGTGTGGGTGTAACTCTTTGAGAGCACTCAAAAATAGTTCTTGACAAAATGCTCCATTCGTAGTATACTTCTAAAAAATAAAACTACATATAGGTAACACATGAAAAAGATAATACTTTCTTTACTTTTAGCGTCTTCGCTGGTATACGCACAAGATGACACTACTGTAGCGCCTGGAGACGTAATTACTACTGATAGCACAACAAAGAGTGATATAACTTCGGAGACAACGACTACATTAAAGTCTCCACCCCCGTCAGCGATTACACCGACGATGAATATATCAAATTCAGATCTTTGTACAGTTGGAGTTGCGGGTGCGGTGCAAACGCAGATATTGGGTATCTCGATGGGAACTACTCAAAGAGACATGAACTGTGAGAAGCTAAAGAATGCGAAGACACTTTACGATATGGGCATGAAAGTCGCAGCAGTATCAGTAATGTGTCAAGACAAACGAGTTTTCGATGCAATGTTAATGGCAGGAACTCCATGTCCTTATGATGGACTCATAGGAGAAGAAGCAAAAGCTGGATGGGAAACACATAGCGATGATAAACCTCTAGAGGAAGAAGAAGCGGAGAGCATGGATGAGACTACGAAAAAGACACTTTGGGGCGCTGGCGGCGTTGCTAGTTTGTTCCTCCTACTCTTACTCTGAGGAAGTCTATGGTAGCACAACAAATGCTGCCAACTTTGGGTATAACTGGGTAATGCAGAACATTCTTCCACAGCAAGCTGGTCTTACTGTAGGAAATGTTATTTATCGTTATACTGCCGTCAAAGATATTGACGATGACATGTTAGTACATGTACAGAATGAAAATGCACTTGGTACTGGTTATATCTTTCGTGAAACAGATGATTGGTCAGGTCTAGAAGGAAATACAATCTACAAGACAATACCTGTAGGAGCTATTCCTATAGACTACTGGGGAAATGGATCGATTGAGGTTGAAGGTCAAGGTTCGGTTGCAGACCCTTCTGTAATTTATACTTATAAGTACGATACTTGTTATGATCCACAAACAAACCCAGATTGCCCAGAATATCAAGAGCCTTATGTCCTCGAAGACATACTTCCAAAGGAAGAGTACGTAGATCCACAACAAGAAGAGTATATGCGTCTCGAAATGGAAAAACAATACAAGCTCGATCAACAAAAAGAACAAGAAGAGTATGATCGAAAGAAAAGACTGACAAAAGTAAAAGTAGACCTTGAAAAGATGTTGGGAGGTCTCAATATGCAAGCAATGAGTGATGCAGCCTTAGTTCAAGAACAGGCACTGTTTGCAATGAATTATATTCCAGTATCGTATACAAGTTCTTTAGAGGGCGGAAGCTATCAAGATGTTCCAATGCTAAAGGATGGATATATACCGAGGAATAAAAAAGCGCGAAGAGTAGGATTAGCTCAACAGCGTATGCACGAAGAAATGTTAGATCTTCAATATGATAAATAGTTATCAAAAGGGTGCTTCGGCACTAGGAACCTTTAAATTATGAAAAGACCATTAATTTTACTAACCGCACTACTTGCAGTCCCTGCTGTAGGTGTAACAAGCACTCCGATTACAGGAATGGTAGCATCAAAGTGTGTTATTACAACTGACACGGATGGTGTCTATGGTAACCCAACTGCTACAGAACTAAGCACTCTTGCTACAAAGGGTGGTGTCTTACCAATTATTCGTTATGACATTGTCACAGCAAATGCTTACAAAGCAAAAGTTCATACTCCAGTAGCTTTTACTTCTAGCCCCGCGTTAGGATCTGAGACAGTGAATTGGACAGGCTCTACTCTTGCAGGACAGATGTCAGATGCTGCAATGTCTGTATTTAATACGAACAAAGTAGTTTATAATAATACAAGTGAGTTTGACTTAGTGAAAGCAGGAAGTGTATGGTTCAATGTAACTTCTGCAGCAACTTATGGTTATAACAAAGCTTTCCCTGCCGGAACTTATCAAGCAGTAGTAACCGCGGAGTGTGTCGCCAAGTAATGCGCTTCTTTATCATATTGATCCTAGTCCTTAGTTGTGGGTACGCAAGTGCCCACCAATGGACACCAACTTATCCCAAGCTTAAACCATCTCACGTTCCGGGAGTATATACTACCAAAATGGAGTTGTTTAACGGGAGAAAAAATATAAGGTATTACTCTGTTGGTGTGTTCGATAAAGACTGGAAAAAAGTAAAATATGTATCTTCGCCTTCTCTTATACGAGTAAGTCACTTAGATAGAAAAGAAGTAGAGATTTATATACACAAAAGAGATAAAAGTAAAGCGTACTATGTCTGTTCCAAATCAAAGATATTAAGTACGGTGAAAGACCAATCAATTGTAGCATCGAGGATTTGTTCAAAAATCAAGTGATATTATGAAAAATTTGTTAATAGTAGTACTCGTGTTTGCGAGCTTTGCGGCTTGGGGTCAATCCAGTTCTTTAAATTTGAACTTGCCAAATACTTCGCAAACTTATGCTTCTGATAGGATACGTGCTGGAACTTTTGAATGTCAGAATGCGATCGGAGCGGCTACAAATGTAGAGTTTGGAGTTGTTGGGTTTATTAATAATGATGTTAATACTCCTTATAATAACGTGTACAATACAAACCCTACCGACTTTACAATGAATCCTTCAAACCAAGTTTCAGACGTAGGAGTATACGCGAAAATAAATATTCCTATCGGTGGGCCAAAAGAACGTATTAACTGTAACTCTCTGTATCAGTTAGAACTCGAAGTTAAAAGAATGGAAGTAATAAAACTCAAACAAGAGATCAGTAATCTAAGAAATCTAAGATTCGTAGATGAAATTGAGGTATTAGAATAATGGCAGAATTTGAATTTGGAGGCATGACCTTCAAAGGTGGAAAAGCAGCTGTACTGCTTACAGCACTATCTACTCTAGGTGGTGCATCTTGGGCAGCGTTCGAGTTTTACAAAGATTACACAGATATGAAAGAAGTAGTACAGAATATTGACACAGATGCTATTGCATCACGAAATGTACAAATAGAACAAAAACTTGACGATGCCATCGAATACACACGAGATATTAAAACAGGGCTACGAGATGATATACTTGCAATTGAAAAACAAGCAGATCGCGCAGAAGATAAAGTACGAACTATGGAAAACGAAGTTCGAGAAATGATAGATAAAGCAAGTGAACGTTTCGAAACAAAACGTGACCAAATGAGAGAAGACTCCGACCAAGAAATGGAAGATCTTGAAGATCGACTAGAAAAGAAATTGCAAAGGGCGCTTGATAACCCGCTTGCGGACTAACCTGAGAAAAAAATCTCTTGACAACCAACCTCTACTTAAGTATAATTTGAACCATGGCAAAAGAACTAACCACAATTTCTCCTGAAGGGCTAGAGATAGCGAATAGTTATCTACAGTACGGCAATATTCGAGGCGTGTGCGAATATCTTCAAGTACCTGAACAGCGAGTAGTTGATGCCTTAAATACACGGGAAGTAAAGAAGTACATTGATACAGTGTACTTGGACATGGGTTACCGTAACAAGAATAATATCGGTTCCTTGTTAGATGAAATGATCGCATCTAAACTCGAAGAAGCCCAGGAGTCTGGTGTTTACTCTAGTAAAGATCTTGCGGATTTACTACAAATGGCTCATAAAATGCGGATTGATGAAATTAAAGCACAAACTGATCTAGCTAAAGCCGAAGGCAGCAACATAAAGAACCAAACAAACGTACAGATAAACGAGTCTGTGCCTTTCGGACAAGGTAACTATGGTAAGCTGATGGAAAAACTACTCAATGGACAGGGATGAAGCTCAACAACAATTTTTACAAACGGCGGCACAGGTAGATAGACTGGAGTTAGAGTTTGCTACTCATGAAGTGCAGTGTGAAGAACGATGGAAGACTTGTTTTCAGCGTCTAGCAGATGTTGAAAAAGGCCTCATGCGTATAGAATCTCGTATGATGGGTATAGGTGGAACAGTAATCTTGTTCCTAGCTGGTGTATTAGTTACTCTAATCACCAAGATGTAGGAGAAATCAATGCCAAGTGGAAAAGGAACTTACGGTAAAAAGCGAGGACGTCCAGCTAAGAAAGGTGGAAAGAAGAAAAAGTCTATGGGTTTAACTGCAAAGCAAAAGAAATTGCCAAAGGCTTTACAAAAAGCTATTATGAAGCGTCGTAGAGGTGGATAACGTGGAAATCTTTGAGAAGCGCGGACGCTGGTGCTTACGAGATGGTAAGGGAACTTTACACAAGTTCCCTACTGAACTAGAAGCCAAAGAGTTTTTAGGTTTTAAAGACCCTGTTAAGAATTGCATCGACGAGGACTGCGATGGCAATCCTTGCGAGTGTGATACGGAGACAGAAGATGGCAAGAAAAAAGAGGAAAGTGGCAAAGAAAAAGCCAGTCCCGACAAACAAAAGACTGTACTCAGCAGTAAAGGCTCAAGTAAAGAGAAAGTTTAAAGTATACCCCTCAGCCTATGCCAATGCATTTCTAGTAAAAGAATATAAAAGAAGAGGTGGCAAGTACAGAATGGGAGTAAGAAAATGAGTCTTACAAAGTGGTTTAAAGAAGAATGGGTAGATATCTCCCGCCCTAAAAAGGGCGGAGGTTATGCCAAGTGCGGAAGAGGGAAAGCTAAAAGTAGCAAGTACCCTAAGTGCGTACCAAAAAGAAAAGCTGCTCGTATGACAGCGGCTCAAAAGAAATCAGCTATAAGTAGAAAAAGAAAAGCTGGTAATCCTGGAGGTAAACCTACTATGGTTAAGACTTTCGTAAAAAAGAAGCGTAAAGCTACTATGAAGCGACGAAGGAGAGGATAAATGGCAAGACGTAAACAACCTGATTATATTGGAATGCGTATGGATCAACTTATTCAAGAACGCGATAACCCTAATAATAATGAATATGACTCACTCTGGTACAATAGAGTCATCCAAGAACTCGACTGGTGTCAACAAGCTTTAGGGAACGGCAGGCAGCGTAATTGCTTCATGGAGAAAACCGATGGCAGTAAAGCGTCGTAAAAAGAAAGACTCTAGATTAAAGAGAGCAGGCGTTGCGGGGTTTAACAAACCCAAACGTACGCCCGGACACGCCAAGAAGTCCCACATTGTAGTAGCCAAGTCTGGAGGAAAGATTAAAACAATTCGTTTCGGTCAGCAGGGAGCTTCAACGGCAGGGAAGCCGAAGGCCGGTGAGTCGGCAGCAATGAAAAGAAAAAGAGCGTCGTTCAAAGCAAGACACGCTAAGAATATAGCCAAAGGCAAAATGTCAGCGGCATATTGGGCGGATAAAGTCAAATGGTAGACGAGAAGACAGGGTTTCACCCCGCAGACACAAACGGTGACGGACAAGTATCTGACATCGAAACAGAAATGTATCTTGAGTTCAAACGAAAAGAATTAGAGGACCAAGATGCACAGCGTGATGCAATGAGAAAGATGACATGGTTTTCCCTATGGGGAATGCTATTTTATCCTTTCGGCATTTTTTGCACATCATTATTTGGTCTGGATAGCGCCGCAAAAATAATCGGTGATATTGCTCCCACTTACTTTGTAGCTATCGCGGCTTTGGTTTCCGCATTCTTTGGGGCCAATGCATATGCAGGGAAAAAATAATGGAAATGTTACTTGATTTAGCAATGACTTTTTGGCAGTGGACTATACTAGGAGCACTTGTTATAGTTGGATTTATAATAAACAGCTTTGATAAAAAAGAAGAAGTAAGAGTAGAGTTTAGATATTTAATGATGCCAAAGATGTCTCCCGTACCAATTGCAACAAAAGGCAAAGGGTTCTGGAAAGGTATTTTAATGTGGTTAATGACTACTCGACAATGGATAGTCACAGATGATTTTCACTACAGTATGAAAGGTGTAGAGTACAAAGTACCAGCAGGTTTTCAGTTTGATGGAGCTTCTGTTCCTAAGTTTCTAGCAACTTTCTTATCGCCAGTAGGTGTACTACTTATGGGCGGTTTAATTCATGACTATGGCTATAGACATGGATGTTTGCAACTATCAGACGGCACCCATACAGAAAGAATGTCACAAAAAGAGTTGGATGTAGTATTTCGAGATATTTGTATAGAAGTCAATGGCTTCAAGGTTCTTAACTACTTAGCATGGATGGCCTTATTCGCAGTAGGCTTTGTAGCATGGGGCGCAAACAGGAAAGCAATACCATGAAATATTTAAAACTACTCATGAAAGAACGCACCACTTGGGATGGTGCAGTGCTAATAGGAATCTGCGGATCAGTAATACTGTTCGGTGGTTTGGCAAAAATGATGGCCTGGGTCGGATTAGGCTATGGAATCTGGACACTACTGAAAAAAGAAGATTAATATGGCAGTTGAAGTAAGTCGGAGAGATATAATCTCTGATCAAATAGTTGAATTAGGGTCTGAGGCAAAGTTCTTGAAACTTCCGATAGGTCCATATTTGGATTTATTGAACGTCACACCGTTGCCGTCGCAGATAGCAATTATCAATGCGATTAACAATCCAAAATACCGTTTTGTCTCTGCCGCCGTCTCCCGTCGGCAAGGCAAAACCTACATTGCCAACATTATTGGACAGCTCGTGTCCTTAGTGCCTGGTTCTAATATCTTAATTATGTCACCAAACTATTCTTTGTCTCAGATCTCTTTTGATCTACAAAGAAACCTAATTAAACATTTTGATTTAGAAGTTACAAAAGATAACGCAAAAGACAAAGTTATTGAAATATCAAACGGTTCTACAGTAAGAATGGGTTCGGTCAATCAAGTTGATTCTTGTGTTGGCCGATCTTATGATCTCATTATTTTTGACGAAGCGGCACTAGCAGATGGTAAAGACGCCTTCAATGTCGCACTTCGTCCCACGCTCGATAAAGAAAACTCAAAAGCAATTTTTATTTCTACACCTCGTGGACGTAATAACTGGTTCTCAGAGTTTTTCTATCGGGGCTTCACAGAAGATTTTCCAGAGTGGTGTAGTATAAGAGCAACTTATAGAGACAACCCTCGTATGTCAGAAGTTGATATAGCAGAAGCACGTAAGTCTATGTCAGAAGCTGAGTTTCGACAAGAGTATGAAGCTGACTTTAATACTTATGAAGGTCAGATATGGAAGTTTGACTTTGAGACACAAGTAAAAGACTTATCTCAGTTAGACACTAGCAATATGGATGTTTTCGCAGGCCTAGATGTGGGTTACAAGGATCCCACCGCATTATGTGTAATAGCCTATGATTGGGATCAAGATAAATACTACTTAGTGGACGAATACTTAAATGCAGAGAGAACAACGGAGCAGCATGCTACCGAAATCCAAAAACTCATTAATCGCTGGGATATTGATTTCATTTATATTGATTCAGCTGCTCAACAAACACGGTTCGATTTCGCGCAAAATTACGACATCTCCACCATTAACGCGAAGAAGTCTGTATTGGACGGAATTGGATATGTCTCGGGAATTGTTGACAACGACAAACTATATGTGGATCAAGAATGTAAACAGGCCTTATCTTGCCTTGACGCGTATCAATGGGACCCTAATCCCAATCTTATGAAGGAAAAACCAAAACACAACATGGCATCTCACATGGCAGACGGTCTTCGCTATGCACTATATTCATTTGAAACTGCACAGGTGTCCTTCTAGCGATACCTGTTCAAAAATAGTTATTGACAAGTCACCCTAAAGCCGATATAATTCTTTAGATAAAAATTGAGGAACTAATGGAAAATGCCTAAGTTAAAACGTGATGTTGTAAAGTATGTACGAGACAAGGCAAAGTCCAAGTATGAGAAAGGCACCGCTTGTGGGATTTGCGGCGAGACAGAACAGCTTGACTTTCACCATTTTTATAGTTTAACACCATTACTAAACCAATGGCTGACAAAGAACAAACACGATCCTGAGTATATACAAGCACTTCGGGATGATTTTATAGAAGAGCACCATGCTGAGCTATATGACCACACAGTTACACTGTGTCATACTCATCATTTAAAACTTCACTCAATTTATGGTAAAGACCCTGGACTAGGCACAGCAAAAAAGCAAATGCGTTGGGTACAGATTCAAAGAGAAAAACATGGCTTGGTATAACAATATATTTGGAGGCAAACCGGAAGAAGTTGAGGAGAAGTTAAATCCTGCACAATTTCATATGGACAGCGGTGTAGAGTCTTCCCGTGAGCCTAACTTTAGTTATGAGCTTGCATACGAAGATTTAGAAATTGTAAATCGTGGCGTAAATATGATTGTTGATGATGTAGCCGAGATTCCTACTATGGTATCCCGTGACAATGCTTTTCGTGGAGTAGTTCCCGGAGTCAAAGCATCAAAGGTTGAGCAGCTACTCAATAAATCACCAAATCCTTATCAGGATATTAGCAGCTTCAAGCGCAACTTAATTACAGATTACTTAATTGATGGCAATATATTTATGTATTTTGATGGAGCACACCTCTATCACTTACCCGCCAGCGATGTACGAATACATTCTAGCAAAGAGACTTACATAGATAGATTCACAATGCATGACATTACTTTTAGTCCCGATGAGATTATTCATATTAAAGAAAATTCTTTCCACTCCATATATCGAGGAGTTCCTAGACTAAAGCCTGCATTGCGTACTATGGTTCTTATGAAGCAAATGAGAAAGTTTCAAGATAACTTTTTCAAGAACGGAGCAGTACCAGGTTTAGTACTTAAGT
>Ga0209634_1001997_pt1 | contig 14498 bp, 20 predicted proteins | sample LinPmetageLP40_FD_184043 | JGI IMG/M metagenome (GOLD analysis project Ga0209634, IMG submission 184043) | Marine viral communities from the Pacific Ocean - LP-40 (SPAdes) (version 2) | ecosystem: Environmental > Aquatic > Marine > Oceanic | place: Pacific Ocean | collected 2010-08-26
ATATTTTTAGTTCCCCAATTGTAAACACTGCTTGGTTCTTTGTGAGTCCAGTTTGCAAGATCGTTGTGGAAAACTTTTTTAAAATAGTTTAGCCAATTGTTATTTGGTTTTCTCTGTTGTTCTTGTGTATCTAAATGTGCCACTTCAGGACTACATTGAAAAATTGAACTAACAAAGTTACCTGCTGCTCCAGGAGCAAATCTAAAAATTAAAAATTTAGGTAAGTTCATTATTTTTCTAAATTTAGTATTTGAAATATTGTTTCTAAACCTTGTTCGTCCTTAAGCAAGATGTTTTCATCAGCAAACAATATTTGTTGTCCGCTTTTGAGACTCTGTTCAAACAATTGTTTTGTTTTTTCTAGTGTACCTGAAAAAGCATGTATGCTTGGTACAACCAGTCCGCTTATGTTGTCTCTTTCCACAAAGTCTTGCAGTTTAGGCATCCATGTACAACCCCAATATTCGTTGCTCCATTCAACTATATCTAGGTTTAGTTGACGTGCTTTACCTAGCAAAAACTCACGTATGATAAAATGCGGAGTCTCGCCTATATATTGTGAATTTTGATCAACAAACACCACCCAAGGACCACTTGCAAGATCATTTGGATCTAATTTGCTATAATGTCCTTGCAGTCTATAAAAACTTCCTGCACGTCTTGGTCCTAAGTCGTGCCCGGGTAAGGCATACCGTGCATCAAAACTAACACGTGTTATATCAGTTTCATTGTTTATGTTACCATGCACATGTCCTTGGTTAAACAACCATGCCTGTCCTATGTCAATTTCAACAGGATAACTTTTTTCAATGGATAAGCGTTGTATATCACTAAGCGGTAATTGTTCGTTATGTATTTTTTTCATTATCTCAATACTATCGTTCCAACTTACAACTTGCATAGTGTTCGTTCCGTAAGTTTTAGTAAGTGGAATCCATACCGTACCCATATGGTTGTTATATCCAGTCCAGTAACCAGTATGAAATGCAAGCAGTCTGCCAAGTTCGTCTTGGTTTGGAACAACAAATCTTATGCCGCTAGTTGATTGTATTAGGTAATTTGGATCATCAACAAGATCACAGATGTAGTCAGCAAAAAAACTATCAAGCCGTGTACTGAATTCCTTGCTATTTGTAAAAAGTTCAAGATGTTTACGTAGATTAATAAATTCAGTTGGTTTGAAGTATTTGTGTATCTGTGTTAGATCTGGTAATTCTGGCTTTAGTTCTCTGACTGCTTCAAAGAAATAACCTGTCCAGTTGTGTTTTTCTTTGTTGTAATCTAAAGTTTTATTATCAAAACGTTCATCAACGCTCCAGTTATAACTTTCTAGTACATTCTCAATCCTTGCCGCCATATTTACTCCTTGTATGCTACTTCTAAATTTTGTTCGCCAATTAAATTAAATTGGTCACCACACATAACTCCACAACGTTCTAACCTGTTTCCATTGGTCCAACTTTTTTGTATATTTGCAAACCATTCGCCTTCAACTATATTTTTAAGTTTGCCGTGAAATACATTTGTACTTGCTAGTCCTCCGCTTGTGTGCATAAGACTTTTCATCAGTAACTGATCAGCAGTGCCATCAACTTCTGGACCATATAACCTATCATGTAGCCAACCGCATGGAAAAACAAATCCATCAGCTCCTATATATATTTCTTTAATACTTAATGCGTTGCAACTGATACATGCTTTTTTTGCGTATTCACTTATGCTACCAGTTGGAAGTTTGTCATAGTTACTGTTGCGGTACTTTGGATCGCTTGGTGGATATATAATGTAGTCGACTAAATTTTTTTTATTATAAACTGTTAGTTTACTTTCGTACTCGTGTTTGCGATTTAGGAACCTACTAGTACGTTTGGCACTGAACTTTGCAAACCCCATTTCCTTACTTAATATTTCTGCAGCATCTACTTGATCTTGGTTGTGATCAAAAACGATATAATCCCAATATGCAATACCACCGCCTGCAATAAACGTAGTAGCATTATCCATTACTTTATCCCATAATACATTTCTTCGATATATGTGATTTGTATCTTCTAGTCCGTCAATACCAAATGCAATAAAATCTACATAAGGTGCTACTTCTACGTATGTTTTATTTTTACCTATACCGCCATTGGTATGAATACCAATATTAACCTCTGGCAAAATAAATTTTATATGTTGAACTATCTGTGTTATGTAGTAGTTGCTAAACGGATCACCGTATGTACCGCAAAAATACACTTGCTCTAAACTTGTAAACTGCTCGAGAGGAATACTTTCCTTAAACTCTGTAAGTGTCCAGTTCTTCAATGGAAGTGTTGTTAGTGTTTTGCCGCCAAAAAAGTTACGTGGACATTGTGGACATGCCGCATTACATAGGTTTGTAATTTCAAGTTGCAAACTTTTTACATCAGAAAGTTTTATCATCTAAGTAGTGCAATCTGTGTGTAACGTTGTTGAATACAATCTTTAACTGTATCTACGACACGTTCAACAGTCATGCCACCTGAAAAGTTATTCATCTTACTGTTGAATTTTCCTACTTCAAATGTTGTGACTGTGTTGCGTACATTGTCTGCTATCTTGCGGTTGTAAAGTTTTCCAAACTCGCTTAGTGCAGTTTTACTTAGATTGTAATAGAAGTCTCCATCTGCAATACCTGGATAACTACTCCAATAAGTTCTAGCACTAGAAAAATTTATAAGTTGTGCTCCTTGCAACTTGTTATAAAATAAATCTGTTATATACACAATGCTTGTAAAATTTACAGTCAAATGTTCCCAAGCATCATTTGTGTTTGGATTAATTGCGAATGTATTGATTACAACATCTGGTGTAAAGTCTCTTACCAGTCTATGACATTCATATCGACTGCTAAAGTCATATTCAGGTTTACCAACTACTGTACAGTCTGGCAATGCCTTCTTTAGTGCTTGTGCAATTGTACTTTTTCCTAGTATTAGTATCATGATAGCTCTGTTATAACTTTATTTGCAGTCTGTTCGTTTGCTCGTTTACAAAGATTGCCAAAGTCTTCGCTGATTATATATTCACGATTGTGTTCGCTTGATTCCTTTGTATAATGTAACAATTCATCGATGGAATAAATGTTTATAGTTTTACAAAGCTCAACGATTTTTTCCAGTCGACTTAGATTACCAGGATCACGATCAAAGGACAAGTCTAATGGACCATAATCAAACATAAACCCAAGTTGTTGCAATTGATTGTATACATCAAATTGACTAACAGGAATAAAAGCAGTTTCTCCTAATAAACATTTGAGTGTCTTTTCGCTCAGATGTGGCCCTGCTCTAGTGTATTTTCCATAATCATCTATCATGTAACTGTAGTGATAGCTCTCTAAGCAGAAATGCAGTGCCGCATCTGTTAATGCTATGCTGAACGGATCACTATTATATCTTTGTGTGTTAATGTTACCAGTGGTTTGAAAATTGTCAAGTAAAATTGTACTTCCTTCATACTTTTGTCTAAAAGTTTCTGTAAGTTGATCTAGTATAGGATAGCCAGTCTTTTTATACCAGTTAACATTGTCTGGTTCAATCCAGTCACTTAGTTTTACTAAACTGTTGTCTTCAATAAGTTCCATTATAGCAGTAAAAATAATCAATTTGTTGTCTGTTATTCTATTATTAATTGCACTTACTTTATACTGCCGATGCTTCTCTGGAATCGTAGGAAAAAGTTCATTTATTTGCTGTAGTTGAAAGTGCCAACTATGAAAGGTATAAAAATCTACGTTTGGTAGTTGATCAAAATTATCGTAAGGCAAACCATCATTGATTATAATTATACGTCCGTCTATATTTTTTGCTTGTTCTCTAATCCACTCCCAATGGAATCGTTCCATATGGTAAGACAGTATATAATTATCATAACCTTTGGGTAAGTCAGGATCAAATCCACGCAACCATAACCCAAAGAAGTTATTACCTGGAAGATCATGCAACCAATCTAGTTCAGCCCATGCTAACTTATCAGGAAGAGTGCCAAAAATCATAGGTGGTGCAAGATCGTTTTTAATCATATTCATACTTATATAACGTTATTGTGGCACTTTAAAAACCAGGGTAGCGATAACTTGGTTTCTGGGCAGTTCCCGCCATAACCTAAGATTTGATTCTTAGGCTATTACTTTCTAGATTACGTGTTAGTGACAGTGTGTGCATAGATTGTGCTTCTTGATATTGAGGATGTATGCGTACAATACTAGGTGCTATATGATGTACATCAACATGCTTGCTAGTGTGAAGTGCATGATCAGCTGGACGATATCCGTATTTTTTAGTTTGATCAAGCAACTGATATGCTGCCTGCGGTTTTAGTATGTAACCATAACCGCCAATTGAATATAGTCCTCTATTGTGTATATGCTTTCCATGTTCTTGCCTGGTATGTAAACTCCATATAGTTTGGTCGGTTGACTGATTCCTCAGTTCTTCGTCATATGTTCCTTTATAAGGATCTAAACTATCAAGTTTTAATATACCTGTAAAATAATCTAATATATTATCAGGCAATGGTCGTAGCATATATGCATCATGCTCAAATATCATGTAAGGTTCGTTTGCCTCTACACATTCTTCCCACAAAAAGTAGTGACTGAGAAAGCAACCAAGCACACCTAGCCTACCACCTTTCATTTTAGGTTTGTATTGCCTTAGTCCTAAACTTTTGAGGATCTCTGTAGCATCTGCTCCGTGTATGCCATTGCTAACTTCTGCATCGACACCAAATAATTTGGCACGAGCAATACATTTACTACCCATTGACACTGAAATTTCACTGCTTTGTAATACAATTATTTTAGTTTTCATACACTGCCTTCCAGCGTGCTACCCAGTCAGATTTCATTGCTGATACTTCAGGAGTTTTGTATGCACGCTTGGTAAACTTTTTTGTTTTGCTAGTTTCTTGATATACTTCGTCGTTGTTGTTACCAGTGGTTTTAAAATGATCGTGAAAAATTGTACTCTGTAATCTTTTGTATGCACTCATTGGATATGTAATATCTTGTATCCATTGGTCAACTGGATTAATGCCAATCATATCAAATGTTTCAATCCATAATCGATTTACACAAGGAAATAGTGTGCTATCAGGACGTTTGCCATTTGACTCCATACTGAGTAAACCTTTATAGTCTTTGTGTGCAAGAATTTCTTGATCCCAACCTTGTGTACGCATAAATGCATCATCGTTCCAGATGAAGTACCAATCGCTAATAATATTTTGTGCAAGATAATTGTAGTATTCGTGCAAGCCTTGCCAGCCTATGCGTTCAATACTGTGTGCTTCCTGTGTTGCACCTGTGTTTTCAACAAGTAGTTTCCAAGCATTGCTCAAAAAATATTGCTTGCTTTCGTTATCATCTTCGTCATATGCTACTGCTATATGAAGCAAAGAAGGATCAGTAGCCATTTCCAGTACTGTGGTCACACTTTTCTTTACCATTGCAGTACGTTTCCGTGTGGGCAGTAGTATTGTTATAAATGGATGCGTCAATTTTAAGAACGTTGCTCAAGTTCTGCAATTTTAAGTTTAAGTTCTTCATTTTCTTTCTGAAGTTTCTCTAGCTTATATTTTGCATTCGCCGCTTCATTGCGATATTCTTGAGCCAAGTATTCATTTGTATAACGTGTAGCATCTTGAGAATCATAGTTTGTCATACGCTTATTTAACGCCGTACAGCTGTTCACGCATTGTTTTTATGCTTTCATTATCAAAGCATCTAATGGTGCTTGTTTCAACTTTTGGAAATACACGTTTTAATTCCTTAGTCAGTGCTTCTTCGTATGCAGAACGATGTCGATTGCATTCTTGAAAACTTTCGAAGGTATATCCAGCATGTATTTTTAGATCAGGAGTAGTAGAACCTGCATATGTTACCAACGCAACTAGAAGCCAAGTCATTTTGTTTTGACGTTTTTAGCCTTACCACGTCTATTTTTGTCTGGGTCTTGTTTGCGTTTGCGATTGGCGGCAGTCTTGCGACCTTTTTTGCCTAATGATTGTGCTTTTGATTTTGGTAGACACTTTGGCTTGCCTTCTGACTTACTGCCCCGAGCACAGTCGCCACGTATTTTACCATCAGGGCCAAAACGAACCCACTTCTCTTTGAACCATTTTTTAAGATTTTCGTCAAGGTCGTCTTCAAATACCAAGTTGCCATCTGCACCTAGTTGTACTGCTTCTTTCTTCACACAGTTAGGAACACGTTTGCCGAACATGGTTTTCATGCCCTTCTTCTCGTAACCCTTCCAACATTTTTCGCTTAGTATTTCTTCTATCAGCATGTTATTTCTTCTTTGAATTGCCCCAGTTCTTGGCACCTTTTTTACGGCACTGAACTAAAGCACCTGATGCGTATGCACTTGGCCAAACTTTGTATCTTGATTTGACTTTATGGTAGCATGCATCTTTTTTTCCGGATGCTTCGTCAAATTGTTCTTCAGTTATAAGTGTAGCACTTTCATTTAGCCCGTCGACCTTGCCTTTCATTTGATTAACTAATAACTTTAGTCCATCAACATCTTGACGAAGTGCTGAAATATCTGCTTGATCTTCATCGTTGCTGAGATTCTTTTTTGCTTTAGCAAGTGATAATAATATTGCTTCAAAGTCGTTTTTGGCGGAAGGATTGTTCGCACGTATCAGATTAAGCATACGTTGTGTGCGTTGATTTGTAGTAGGTAAATCGCCGCTTGCATCTTCTTTTGGATTGTCACGATATGCTTTACGTTTTTCGTATTGGCTTGGAATGTCTGCTATACGTAAATTTTTAAGTTTAGGATCAGGTTTCCAAGTTCCTTCCTTTTTTTCTTCTTCTACGTAGTCTGCATCTTTTTTCTTCTTACCAAACAAAGCATCTTTACGGTCTTGACTGAGTGGCTTGCCTTTGCCTCTGTTAGGATACTTGTTAACTTCGCCTCTGTTAACTTTCTTCATATGGTCCATGTAACCTTGAGTATAATCTTTGTCTTCTTTTTTGATACGTTTGTTAAACTTGTAGTCTTTAACTATTTTACGTATCTCATCTGTATTTGTAGTACGTTTGTTTGCAAACATACCAACAATAGCATCCATGCTCTTGCCATCATCTACTGCTTTTTTTATTTTATCTACTGGTAAAGCCATATTATTTTCCAAATACTTTACGGTATGCATACTTACGTGCATCTTCAGGATCAAGTCCTTGCTTTTCATACTTTTTTGTATGCTTGTCAACCATTGCGGCATCGTAGGCACTGCCAGTTTGATCTTTTGATCTCTTTTCAGCAGTAGTAGTTTTAAACAAGTCTGATATCACACCTTCATTTCTCATAGTGTATGCTGGTGAGGTTTTTTTCAACTCCTCAACTTCTTTTTCTAGTTTTTTGTAGTACTTGGTTGAGATCATATCACGGAGTCTTTGTTGTTCAGGCATTATGCTACCTTGAGCATCGTGCATTCCGTTAATACCACGTATAACCATTGATTCTGGACTTGTACCATAAAGGTTTACAAGCATCTCAGCTACTTCACCGTGTTGATTTTCATCTTCAAGTTCCATTACTTTGTCATAAAACTTTTTTAAATCATAATCAAATTCACTGGTTGGGATAGCTTCTTTTATTTTTTTTAAGCCATCAATCTTTTTTTGCAATTTTGCAGTTTTTGGATCTTGTTTAGGAGCAGGCACTTTTGCATCTATTCTAGCTTTGGTTTCTGGGGATACCATACTACCATAGCCTTCATACACAGGAACAATTTTCTGTGCTCTTCCTGCTGTTGCATATAAGCCTTGTAAATGTTTAAACATTGTTGATACTTGATCTGTTAAATCACCATTATCCATGTCTTGTATTTCAATAATTTTTCCATTGAGTGTGGCGATATCCTTTATTAATGTGCGTAACTGCTTATGCATCTGCCTTGCTTTAACTTTTTCATAATCAGCAGTATCATCTTCTTGTATGTCTGGCTTCACAGTGCCTTCTTTGTCAACCATCTTTTGACCAAAGTCCATCATCTTCATAAGTGTATCTTTTGTAACTTTAATTGGATTCTTATTATCCTGTGGCATATCGGCGTCTGCGTACTTGCCTTCGCCGTTGACTACATCTAAGAGCTCTTGCATTGTTTTTGGACCAAACGAAGTTCCATATTCACCTAAGTGTGTTGCTACTCTCGATAGTGCAATACTAAGTCTTTCATCAGTTGTTGTTGCTGATTTATCCATGAGTTTTGTGGCAATAGCGGCAAGTCTAGCCTGTGCAGGATCAACTTCATAATTTGGCTCTGCTTCTCGAATTGCTACTTCATTGATTTTCATTGTCTGTTCCTTTTTTATTTTTCGCTTGCATAGTCTCTTGATCGTTGAACAAAAGTCTCACAAGCTACAACTGCATCGTCTAGTTTGCCAAATGATTTTTTTGATTCTTTACCGTTCACTTTTACTCTATAGCCATCATCTTCTGTGCCATAGATTTTCATTTCTTTACCGTCATCAGTTTTAAAACTTTTTACTGGTTCAGATATCATGTCTTCATTGTGTGCTTTTTCTACGTCACCTAAGTAATCCATAATAGATTTCTTTTTTCCAATGCTATCTTCTTTGGTAACTTTAGTTAACTGTGTTGGATCTTTTTCGCCTTCAGGAGCAACTGGTCCTTCATAGCCTTGATTAGTTGTACCAGCAGTTTGAGCAGTTGTTGGATTTACACCATCCCATGACTCTTCTGCCCCTGAATGAGGAGCATACTCACCAAGCTCTTGCTTCATATAGTCTCTACTAATATCGAGATAGTCTAGTGCTTTTGTAATTTTGTTTTGTACCCATTCAGGCAAGTTCTCGTCATCGTCTAGTATGCCTTGTAATTCTAAGGCTGCATCAGCAGCACGTGCTAGTTGATCTTTACTTGCGGCACCTTCTTCATCGTACTCGCCTTTATCTGTGATTTCAATCTCTTCGGCATCACCAGCTATTTTAGCAATTATGTCAGGATCAATACTGTCGCCAACAAAATAATCTTTGGTAGGAATCTTCTCTTCATCTCCGCCCAATACTTTACCAACACTTGGCATTTTGTAATCAGCGGGTAATTGCTTTGGCTTGTAACCTGGCTTGAACTCTTTGGTACTAACTTGCTTTGCACTTTCAAATGGAATATCACGATACATGTTTTCTAAGATACTTGACATATCATTTTGTTTCATGCCTTCTTTGATGTGTGTTGCATTTGGCTTAAATGCTTTTTCGTGAGGCTTTCTACTTGAATCAATTTGATTCAGTTTACCAACTAAAGCTGCAAAACTATTGTCGTCCATTACTCTCTACTCTCTTTTAAAAAACTTTTTAGCATCCATCTGTGTTTAGCATGAGCATCTAATCGCTCAGCAATAAAATTTTCTATTCCTCTATTTTTCTCTGCCTGTGCAGATTCAAATGATTGTTTGAGTATTGACTCTAACTTATAATTGTCCTCAAGCAGTTCTTCCATCATAATCATTGCTCGTGGTACTTTAAGTTGTCCTTGAACAACACTAAGCTCTGCGAATCTTTCAAAAGATCCAGGTGTGTAAGTGTCTAGTGTTCTAATATATTCTGCAATTTGGTCGATTGCATTTTCGCTAATTTCTAAGTATAATTCTTCAAAAAACTTATGGTACGATCTAAAGTGACTTCCTTCAACATTCCAATGAAAATACTGGCTCTTTATAGCAAAAGCATATTCACTGGCAAGTAATGTTTTTAGATCGTCGGCTAGCATTTTTTTTTAATTCCTTTATTAAGAGTATTTATCCAAGCTCAGGCAATCTAATGTATTTGTAAAGTTCACTTGCTCGTTGTTTTTCAACGACCATTTGCCAATCGTTGTAAGGATATGGACAAACCAAATCTTCACATATATAACATTCATAGTGTTTCTGCATATTACTATACCCGCAATAGCGTTGTATAATACATTCTTGTTCATGAAAACCACAATAAATGATTGAACGGAGTTTGTTTTGTTTCATGTAGTGGTCAATACTATTATATGCATAATTTTGTGGCACATGTAAAACAAAATCTAAATGTTGTAGTTCTTCTGGAGAAGATTTCTTGTAATCAGTGTATACAATTACATGTTGCATAGAAGGTAGGTAACTTATTATCTTGTCACCGACAGTTTTGTTCCAAGCATTAAGTTCTCCTGGAACAAAGTGAACTGGAACAAATCGCGGGTGCCGTTTTTCCTGATTTTTCCAAGGATCTACTATAATCCAAAGAGAATTATCAAGCAAAAGTTTAAGTGCCATGTCATTTAAATCAACAAACATATCAAGAAGTTTTTGGTTTATATTATACAGGTATGTACATGTCTTTTTCTGTTACAGTTGCACTTGTCAAATTTACACCGTCAAGTGTGCCTATACTTCTAATTAGTGCTTGTAATGCCGCAACTCCATTAGCACCACCTAAAGAAGCTCTGTCAAATGCAAATGTTTGTTCTGTGTTACTGTTACCTAGTGGACCAGCTTGTATAATAGTGCAAAGTGTGTTTATTTTTTGCAATACAGCGGCCTGAGCACCGTTAGGACCAGCAGATCCATTTATTGCATTGATATAATCTATTGTTACAAACTGTACACTCTGTGTTGGAGCAATTGATGTATTGTTGGTTGTAGCAGTTGGGTGTTTTCTTGTAATTCCAGCCATGATTTATTCCTTTGTTATAGGCACATATTTAGCCATTTTAGCACTGTTTCCGTACTTCTCTTTTTGCTTTTTGTTACTAAAGGAATCACGTGTGATTGGCTCACCAAGTGTGGTAGAAACTGTTGCAACACTGCCAGAAGCTGTTGTAGTTGCGTCAGCGTCTTCTTTTATAATATCGGTAATTTTCATGTTATTTTCCTTCGATGAAACTTAAACATCCTTCGTAAAAACTATTACTTTTAGCAGAAGACACATCTGCTGGATTTTGTACGTTGCGTTCTTTTGCCCAAGCATAGCCAGCCATGTGTCCTGAACAATCTTTTGTACAAGGATAACCTTTGTACTGCAATCCTTCGGTGATGAATTCTGTTGCTTTCATTTTTTCTTCTTACCACTTTTCATATTAGCACACCAGTGATACATCTTTGCTTTTTCACCTGATGCCTTCTTTGCTTTTGCTCTTAGGTCAGTGACACTTCCGTTGCAACTTGCACCAGACTTTTTTACTCTTCCTGGTCTGCTTTTGCCTTTTTTCTTACCGTCGGCAAAGTTTTCTGTTATTTCAAATATTCTCATATTCTAAAAGTCTCGTTGTCAATTATTTGTGCTTCGCCATGAGTGCATCTAAGGTTACGTAGTTTAAAATTAAAGTCGCCTGGTGTTTCGATACGAATCTTGTAGTTTCCAGACGGTGCGTTGAGTACAAGATTTTCTCTTAGATACTCTCCTGCTTGCCAAATATAATTGCGTTCACTAAACAGTTCGTCATTAACGTATAACCTATACATTGGTGGAGTTCTTTCCCACTTACAATGCAAGTCAACTTGTACTAGAATGTCCTTTTGTTTTTCCATTATAGTATATCTATCTCCGTTGACTGGTAGTCAGGTGTAAATGCAGTATTTTGTGCAAAGAATTGTTGTGCAGCTTTAATCACTTGTTCTCTGGCAGCGTCACGATTGGCTGCTTTGATTTCGCCCTCATAGTGTTGAAGCCTATTTTGTTCAGTTGTATATGGCACTCTGTATTTAAAGTTTTCTGCATCAGGAAGATCAATCTCTACTTTTAGTGTGTTGAAATCTGGTGTAGTTGTTGGTTTCACCTGTGGATGATCAAAAAATTCTAAAGCATCTTGCACTGCGGCCTGTGTTGCTAGTTGAGCAGTGGATGCTTTTACCTTACGTTCTAATGTTTTGTTCTGTGTTTCTCCAGTGCGACTTACACTGGTGTAGTCTACGGTATACTTCCATGGCTTCTGCGGTCCGCCAAGATCTTTTTGTAACTGTTTTGCTTTTGCCAAACGTTTGTTATCTGGCCGGTCATCCAGTCTGTTTAGTATTGCTTGATTCTGTTGTTGTTTCACAACAAGACTAGCCCAACGTTTTTTAAATACTTCTTTGTTGATTTCACCTGCTTGAAAGTCAGCAAACAGTGTATCTATAGTACGTTCTTGTTGGCCACCTTTGCTTAAAGTTTTATACAATTTCTTTTGGTATTCTTGCCTGTATGCTTGTGGATCAGCAGCTATGGTCATTGCTCGTGCAAATCTCAACATTGTATTCATAGTTTCGCCAAAACTTTTATCAGTATACCGTCCACCTGGACCACGGAATTCAATATATCCATCTTTGATGTGTATGCTTGTGTACTTTGCTCCGCCAGTGCCAGCACGTACATATTCTTCAGCGGTGTCTTCTAAGTTGTCTTTCATTTTTTGCATTGCTTCTGCGGCTCTTTCAGGAGACATTTGACTAGCACGAGCTTCCAACTGTCCTAATGCACTGTCTGCATAGTTGTTGCTGAGCCTGTTGTATTTGTCAAGTATGTACTTGTCACCTGAGAATAATACAAGTTTTGTATAGTCTATATCGTTGCCTTGCGGTACACTTATGTTCATATGTAGTCCGGTGCTATCGTTTGTGTAGATATCTCCATCCTGTTCTTCGATCCAATCAAATAGTTTGCCTAATTGATCCAGTGCTTCGTCGAGAGGCATTACAGGTGATACCAATTCGTATCCACTGTCAGGCTCTTCGTCAGCAGTTAGACTGCTGTCTGGTTCAATAGTATATTTGCCCGCTACTTTGGGACTTCCGTGGTATGTAGCACTTACGTTTGTTCCTTTATCAGTTATACGACTTATCTCTTCGGCCCAACCTTCGATAGGTAGACTTCCGCCCATCTCACCATCAACATATGGCCAAACTAGGTCGTACTTGTTTAGGAGATCACTCATGGCTTCTATGTTTTCGCGTTCCCAAAACTGATTCCAGGTTACACTGCCATGGATTTCTTCTTGCACTTCTTCTTGCACTTCTTCCCAGATCTTACCTTGCTCGTCAACTTCCTCTTCAATGCGATCACTTTTCTCCTCATCAGATAATGATTCAAAGTTTTCGTCGCCTTCTAACTTATCACGTACTAAATCATACTCTTCGTCACTCATTTTTTCCATTACAAGCATGGATTCATAGTCCATAAGATCTTCAATTACCGCTTCACGAAAACGCTCGTCGTCTACTGGTTGGAGGCTTTCCCAAGCATAATTATCACCATCATAGAATCTAACAATGTCATCCAACGTTCCAATAGGCTCGTCATAGTCCATGTTTGCTTCTTGACTATATTCATCTTCTTCACGTTCGGTATCTCTAAATATAAGTTCTAATTCAAAGCCAGCATTTACGCCTTGTGCCATTTCACTCTTTGCCCAACTGCGTAAAGCACTGCTTGACATATCAACTTCAACTAGGTCTTCTTCTTTGAACACTTGGTACTGTTCCATCAGGCTTTCTGCTAGTGAAGGTTTCTTTTTCTTTTTAAGTCCTGGAGATGTTTTTCTAACAAGTTCTTTATTTAGATCAAGTCCAAGTTTGCTGATGTTGCGTTGGTCTTCACCTGGACGTACATCAACAGTGAGTGCAGTTTTGAATCTTGGATCGTTTGCTTGTGCCGCAGTTGGAATGTAACCTGATGCTTCTGCTAAGTTTTTATTAAGATCAACTAATAATTTTTGAATTTGTTTTAAAAGTCGTATTACTTCAGTAGGCAATTTATTTTTTTGTATAAATGATACGTACTGGTTATAAAAATTATTCAAGTCTCTAATAAACTTTTTAGGATCTTGTCCTACTTGAATTACTTTACCTATCTGTCTAAGTTTTTGTGCTGATGATTTCCACTGAAATTGCCTACCAACCGATCTTTTCCATATTTCTTCGGCTCTTCTTTCTAACTCCATTGCCTGTCGAATATTATTTACAGGGTCTATAGATTCATTTACCTGTTGTTCTTTGACTTCATCTGAATATTCAATATCTTCTCTATCTACTATCACTGCATCAAGTGTGTCTATGCCTGCTTTACGTGCGGCATGCATTCTGTGATGTCCGTCTAGTACTTGATAGCCTTTAGGATCTTTGCGTACAACTATAGGCGGACCATCCCAAGTACCTGATTTCATCTGTAGTGCAATTTTTAGCATACTATCTTTGTGATGTATATCATCCATCTTGCTAGATGGTTCGTAGCCAAACAGGCTTTTAACTGGCACAGGTTTGCTAGGACGTTTTTGATAACTATCAGGTACATCAGCACCAAAGTACTCTGGGTCTGTGTACAGTGTTATTAATTCTCGATTTTCAAACCAGGATGCTTTCATAACTTTGTATTTATGCTAGTTATTTTACACTAATTTTTTCTATAAAATAATCAGCCAGTTGCTGGTGCCCACGTTGAGTAGGATGAAAGGAAATTGGATTTACAATACCAATGTCTGCTAAAAACTTAATAC
>Ga0209634_1001999_pt1 | contig 14494 bp, 14 predicted proteins | sample LinPmetageLP40_FD_184043 | JGI IMG/M metagenome (GOLD analysis project Ga0209634, IMG submission 184043) | Marine viral communities from the Pacific Ocean - LP-40 (SPAdes) (version 2) | ecosystem: Environmental > Aquatic > Marine > Oceanic | place: Pacific Ocean | collected 2010-08-26
TTAGCTCAAGAATTAAATCTCAAAGAGGAAGAGGTTGAGTTGTCGTTGCGATTAATGAAGGACGTAAAGAAGTCTGTTACCTATTGTATTCCAGCCACAAAGATCGTATAACCATTGTGTACTTATTAACAAGAGGTGTACAATGGACAAACAACCAGCGATAAAGAAGCCAAACTTTAGAAATGTGGCATTGCTTTTGGACGATCATGCGATGTTGAAAGAGTTAGCGGAGACTGATCAAAGGTCCATGACCCGACAACTCTCTGTCATCATACGAAGAGAACATTTAAAAGCCAGTCACGAACATGGGTAAGAGGTCAAACTTTGAAAGGGTAGAGAGAGATTTCTACCCTACCCCTTTACCCGCAGTTAAAGCACTCATCCCTCACCTAGATTTTATAACAAACTTCATTGAGCCTTGTGCCGGTGACGGATCTCTTGTGGATCACTTGGAGTCTTACGACAAGAAGTGTGTGTTTAAGTCGGACATAGAGCCGAGACGCGAGGACATACATAAATGTGACGCACTCGACATATCCGCAGGGCTGTATGACAGTGAGGCCGAGGTTATCATTACCAATCCTCCCTGGGATAGGTCGTTGCTGCACCCTATGATTATGCATTTCGTATCCTTGAAACCAACGTGGCTTTTGTTTGATGCTGATTGGATGCATACGAAGCAAGCGAGAACGTATATGCCTTATGTAAAAGCCATAGTAAGTATTGGACGGGTGAAATGGATACCCGATTCAAGGAGCACGGGCAAAGACAATTGCTGTTGGTATTTATTTGAGAAGGATATATACCACAGCACCAAATTCCACGGCAGACATTGGGAGAAGAAGTGATGAGTAGCTACCTTTTACCTGAAGGAAATGTTCAAATAAGTTTTTCTGGAGGAAGAACCAGCGGTTTTATGCTTCATAAAATCCTTGAAGCTAACGGAGATTTGCCAGAACGGTGCAAGGTACTGTTTACAAATACTGGACTTGAGATGCCGGAGACATTAGATTTTGTTCAAGAGTGCAGCGAACGTTGGAATGTTCCAATTACTTGGCTTGAATATATTAGAGACGAGAAGGGTCCATCGTATCGTGTAGTTACAAGAGAAACGGCATCAGAAAATGGACAACCTTTTGAACAACTCTTACGGTTTAAAAAATATATGCCTAGCCCAATGAAACGATTTTGCACTACAGAGCTTAAAATGTTTACTATTAAACGTTTCATTAGAAGAGGGTGTGGATGGGATCGATGGACGCAAGCCGTGGGGATTAGATATGACGAACCTCGTCGAATTAGGTCTACCAGCAAAGACAAATGGGATTATTGGTATCCTCTCGCTTATAATAATATAACGAAAGAAGATGTATCCGAGTTTTGGAACAAACAAAAATTAGCTTTTGACTTTGATCTTCAACTACCAAATTACAAAGGAAAAACTCCAAGTGGAAATTGTGACTTTTGTTTTCTTAAATCAGAATCAACTATTGCTTACATGTTAAGAGAATATCCTGAGAGGGCAAAGTGGTGGATTAATATTGAAAAAGAAATAAACTTTCCTTTTAGGTTAGACAGAGATCTTACAAAGATGCAAGATTTTTTAACTCGACAGGGAGATTGGATCTTTGATGATGAAGCGTACTTATGTCAATCGGATGATGGAGAGTGTACAGGATGATAGCATTCTTACCGAGCCCAACGTACAGTTATCTTGCAGAATATAAGAGCTCAAGCTTAGAAAAAGATCCGAGATCCATTTACTTGTATGCTACGAGTGAGATACATGTACGTGAGATACTAGCGGACTACAACGTCGTGTCGGTAAAAAAAGAATAGAACTATTTTTTGGGGGCGTACCGTGTTCCCTCTTTACTTTTCCTCAATCTCTCGGGTTCTTTGCTATATCCTCGGATCTGTGTGACGTTGTGACGTTTCATATCCTTGAGCATGACCCGACAGACCTCGAGGTCGAGCCCCGTTACTTTAGATAGCTCTCGACAAGCGTTGCCTGTATTCCAAAGACCTCTTCGATACTCCGCCATGATCTCGATGGATGCATCAATATTTAAATCAGGCTCGGGCTTAGACTTAACCATTGCTTTACCTCTTCTCCTAATACCTTGGCACTAATTTCTATTTTATTTTGCAATGCTCCAACAATCTTTTCGTCTATTGTTCCATCACAAATCAGATCGACGTAGGTTACTGGCTTGAGCTGTCCTATTCTATGGGCACGGTCTTCACTTTGCATACGAGTAGCTAGGTTAAAGTCGTTTGTGTAATACACAACAAGGTCTGCTTCTGTTAGAGTTAGACCATACCCTGCCGTAGAAGGATTGCCCACAAAATATTTAAGCTTGGAGTTTGGATCTTGAAACTGTGTGATGATATCATTACGAACATCGTCGGACGTATCACCAAAGTAAGCTGCGGCAGATCCTTGCCCAAACTTTGCATTGAGTTCTTTTGTAATGTGAATAATGTCATGACGGAATCGAGACCAGATGATTGACTTGCCACTGTGCTCATCGAGGATCTCCATCAAGGCCGCTGTTCTTTTGGTTGGAAACGTGTGCATCACACCATCGTCAGACTTAATATGACCTGATAGTATTTGTTGCAGTCGTAGCATCTGAGTTATAATGGCCGGTGCTGTAACAAGATCTCCGTCCTCGAGCAGGATCATAGCTTCACGTTGTATCTTATTGTACCAACTCTTTTGCTGATCCGTAAGATTGACGTACCGAGAGGTGTATGTTTTCTCAGGAAGATCGAGGCAGTCCTTCTTTAGTACGCGGTAGGAGAATCTTTCTAGTCGCTCTGTAAGTTCGTCCAAGTTCCGATAGCCGAGGACCTGTGTGAAAGCATGGGCACCCATCTTTACTTTTTGCAGTACAGCGTACCGTCCCTGGAATGCATAGAACGAATCATAACCCAAGAGACCGGGCGATAGGAAGTCTGTCTGTGCATAAATATCAAGAGGCGAGTTGGTTACAGGTGACCCAGTAAGTATACGAGTGTATGTAAATTTCTCTGAGACTTTAAGAAGTGTCTTGGTTCTTTTGGCTTTGTGATTTTTTATTGCGGTTGATTCGTCCACGACTATCATACCATGCTGACCATAATGTTTTGCCAACCATTCCCCTGCTGTCTTACCTTTGACAGAAGAGAAAGCTTCGACGTTCATAACAAAGATAGTAAGACCATTGAACTTCTCTTTAACGGCAGCCATTTCTTTTTTCTGTGCTTTGTTTGCAGAAGAGACCCAGCGAATCACTCGATGCGGTACATCATCTGACATGTGTTGTGGAATTTCTTTTGCCACCCAATTTCTGTATACTCCTTTGGGTGCTATGATGAGAGCAAAGTTTACTTTGTTATTGCAGAACAACATACCAAGATTATCCAACAATACTTTACTCTTGCCCGTGCCCATCTCCATAAACAGACCGAAAGATTTATTGTTTCCACAGCGGTCCAATGCGGTTCTTTGATGTCCATATGGTTTTGTTTTAAATTTGTAGTTGACAGTCATGTGTTTCTCCCTATAAAGTCTTTTTACGACACGCCTACTTGTGTGTCAACAACAATTCTGAAGAGGAAAAAACTTATGACAGAAATATTCGAAGACTTATTTGATGAAGGACAAGCGTTGTCCGACATTGATACTGGAACTGGGAGGACACTGAGCGATCTTGTACGCAAACTTCGCAACGTCGAGAGCCAGATTGAAGACGCAGACACCCACTTGAAAAGTTTGAAGCAAGAAAAGCACAAGCTATCGGTGGAGAATATCCCGGCACTTATGGATGAGATGGGCGTTGATCGTCTTGATGTTGACGGTGTTACCGTTCAGCGTAAGATGATGGTACACGCATCGATCCCTGTGGACCGGAGAGAAGAAGCGTATGATTGGTTACGTTCCGAGGGCCTAGATACTATCATCAAGAATGATATTACTTGTTCCTTTGGTAAAGGTGAAGACAACCTAGCAGGAGATGTCGTTGGTATCCTGAGAGACAAGGGGTTTGATCCAGTAGCCAAGACACACATTCATCCAAGCACTCTAAAAGCTTTTGTAAAAGAAAGAGTAACGGATGGGAAACCAATTGACCTCGATATGTTCGGGGCATTCATAGCCAACGCAGCTGAAATCAGGAGAAAATAAATGGCGAACGATGTAGATAAGCCCAAGGGCGCAAATGTTTCAACGGATGTTATGGATGACATCTTTAGTACCGCAGGAGAGGGAGCAAGCTTTGATAGTTCAGAGATGCAGATTCCTTTTGTTCGATTAATACAGGCCATGTCTCCGCAACTCAGCAAGAAGAAGCCTGAGTATATAGAAGGTGCAGAACAAGGCGATGCCTTTAACACCGTAACCTCAGAGATTTGGAAAGGTGAGGAGGGATTGAAAGTTGTTCCTTGTTACCAGACTACAAAGTACCTGGAGTTTGTACCTCGAGATCTAGGCGGTGGTTTCAAAGGAGAGATCGCACCAAACGATCCTGTCCTACAACAAACGACAAGACAAGGAGCCAAGGAAATATTACCAAGTACCAACGAACTTGTTAAGTCGGACCAACATTTCTGTTTAATTGTATCGGACGATGGATCGTACCAACCTGCGGTGATTGATATGAAGTCAACGCAGCTGAAGGTTAGTCGTCGTTGGAAGACACAGATTGCGATGCAGAAAGTTAAGCATCCCAAGACAGGAGAGTTGGTAACTCCTGCGGTGTTCTCTACCATTTGGAAACTGTCCTCCATTGGGGAAAGCAATGACCAAGGTGAGTGGAACAACTGGCAAGTTGAGAAGGTCGGTTTGGTAGACAATAAGGATCTATTGCAAGGAGCCATTGCCTTCCGCAAATCGATTGCGGCAGGAGAAGTTAAGGCAGCGGCGGACGAAGGAGGACCCTCCCCCTCCTCTCCAGATCAAGACGGAATACCGTTTTAATCAACCCTGTCTTGGGGAGAGGATGCTATGATCGTCCTCTCCTCGAACTTTGGAGGAGGAATATATGTCTGAGGCAGAACAGTTGCTTGCAGTATTTCAAGGCTCAAGTGCGGCACATGGACAAACAGTTGTCGGACGTGTGGGTCGCAATGGAAAAACAGAAGCCAATAGTACCGTGGTCCGAGAACCGCTGACTATAGAAAGAGTGCAAGCTCATATAGATGGGAAGCAGGGTATTGGATCGATCCCTATTACACAGGAAAACATGTGTAAGTTTGGGGCATTGGACATTGATACTTATGATCTCGATCTAAAGAAATTAAATGAGAAGGTACAAGGGCTGAAGCTTCCTTTGTTATTGTGCCGATCTAAGTCGGGCGGAGCTCACTTGTTTTTGTTCCTGAAAGATTGGGAACCTGCGGCTTTGATCCGAGAGTACCTGACAGAGATGTCTATTGCACTGGGTCATTCGGGCTGTGAGATCTTTCCAAAACAGGACAAGATACTTGCGGACCGAGGGGACGTTGGAAACTTTATCAACATGCCGTACTATAACTCAGAGCTTACTACTCGGTATTGTTACGACAAGAATGGCGAAGCAATGTCCTTGCCCGAGTTCTTCGATGCGGTAAAAAAGAAACGCATATCAGCATCAGAGTTGAATGCTCTACAGTTTGCCGGGGAGAGAAAGCACTTTGTTGATGGACCGTATTGCTTGGAAGTTATGTCGAGCCTTGGTCCGATCAGCGACATGCGAAACATCTTTATGTTTGCTGTCGGGGTATACTGCCGATACAAGTGGCCGGACGATTGGAAGAAGCATCATGAGGAGTACAACAGGATCTTGTGCTCTCCTTCTCTCGAAGCAAAAGAAATTGTACAGATACAAGAGTCCTTGCAGAAGAAAGAATACTTCTACCAGTGCGACACCTGTCCGCTCAAGGATCATTGCGATAAGGACATCTGTAAGACTCGGCCCTTTGGCGTTGGGAGCTCGGCTCCTGATACACCCGATCTTGGTGGACTGACCATCATGCTGTCTGAGCCGAGATTGTATTTCATGGATGTGGATGGCAGGAGAGTGCAGCTCTCGACAGAACAACTTCAGAACCAGTTGCTATGGCAAAGAGCCTGTATGGAACAGATCCAAACAATGCCCCCGACAGTCAAGGCACAGAAGTGGCAGACGATGGTGAGTGCTTTGATGAATAAGTCTACGCAGTTAGAGGTGCCAGAAGAACTGACATTGTCTGGACAGTTTAAGGAGTTACTGCGGACGTATTGCACAAGTCGTATTAAGGCAATGGCTCCAGAGGAAATGGATATGGGAAAGCCTTGGACAGATGAGGGGCTCACTCGGTTTACGATAGTAGGCATCATGACCTTTCTAAAGAACCGGGGGTTTACATCGTACTCAAGGGCCCAGGTCCAAGAACAAATCAAGGAATTAAACAACGGACAGGAATGCTTTGGCAGGTACAGCGTTCGTAATACAGACGGCAAGCGAACACAGATACGAGTGTGGTGGGTGCCATCCTTTGAAGACACAGAAACAGAAACTAGTCAGGAGACAAACAATGAAATACCCTTCTAAAAACTTACTGCGAATATCGGAGGTAACCGACTGGCTTGGAGTATCCAAGTCTTGGGTGTATGAACACGTCAAAAACAATAGCTTTCCACAACCTGTTATACTAGGCCAGGACGACGGCACTCGTAGCGCAAGTAGGTGGGTTCGAGAAGAGATACAAGTGTGGCTCGATGCTCGTCCTCGTGGAGTACAGACGGATGCAGAATAGCACTCTGATCTTTGGCCCTCCGGGTTGCGGTAAGACGTATACTCTTATCGAACATGTGAGAAAAGCTTTAGCAGAAGGTATTCATCCCAGCCGGATTGGCTTTGTTTCTTTTACACGCAAAGCTATCGGAGAAGCTGTTGATCGTGCGTGTTCAGAGTTTAAGTTAGAGAAGAAAGAACTGCCTTACTTCAAGACGATGCATTCAATTGCGTTTCATAATCTTGGCTTGCAATCCACGGACATGATTAACAAGGACGATTGGAGACAGCTGGGTAAAAACTTGGGCATGGTGTTTGATGGGGTTGATAATATTTCTCCTGACGATGGTATTCTTATCCCTCCTGTTAATGGTAGCGGCAGTAGATATATTCAACTTATAAGCAGATCAAGGTACAGAAGGGTGCCTTTGGTTCAAGAATATAACGAGGCGGAAGACCACAGTATAAGCTTTCCAATGCTACAAAAGATTGATGAAACTCTCAGGGAATATAAAACAGAAACAAACAGGATGGACTTTGCAGATCTTATAGAGATGTACAGCACCACCACGTCCCCCTCCTTAGATCTTCTTATTGTAGACGAGGCACAAGACTTAACACCCATGCAGTGGAATATGGTTGAGTACATGTCAGAGAAAGCCGAGAGAGTTATCTTTGCAGGAGATGATGATCAGGCGATACATAGATGGACCGGGGTAGATGTATCTTTATTTATGAAATGTTCTGACAATGTTGTTATACTGGATCAGTCTTACCGTATGCCTCGAAGGGTGCACAAACTGGCACAAACTGTGGTGAAGAAAATAAGTAAGCGTAAGATCAAACAGTTCAGACCCACAAGCGAGGAGGGCGAAGTTCATTTCCATATGAGCCTTGACAGTGTTCCCTTGGACCAAGGTTCGTGGACCTTGATGACGCGAACAAATAAGATGGCAAGAAATTTTGCGGCGATACTTAGAGAAGAGGGGTACTTGTATAGTTACAAGGGGCATCCGTCTATCGGTGCTGACGTGGCAGAAACGATGAGCACCTGGAAACAACTTCAGTTGGGAGAACACTTGCCTCTTGATCAGGTTGTAAAGTTTTACAAAGCGGTGCCCAAGCAGGGAGACTTTGCCGTAGTTAAAAGAGGAGCATCAACATTGCTTGAAGCATCAAGAGACGATGTCCTTCTGGGATACGATGATCTTGTAAGGGATTATGGCTTGGTAGCACCAAAGACAAGAGATCCTATGGACGTTGCCAAGCTTGGCTTGGATGACAAGCTATATATTAAGGCACTAGAAAGAAGAGGAGAGGACATAACAAAACCACCAAGGCTAAAGGTCTCTACGTTTCATGCGATGAAGGGTGGAGAGGATGATAATTGCGTCGTGTATCTTGGGTCTACATGGGCATGTATAAATACAAAGCACCCAGACGATGAGCATCGAGCGTTTTATGTGGGCATAACACGAGCACGTAAGACATTACACATAGTGGATACAGATAAAAAATACAGGTATGAATTATGAAAAGAACAGAAGTATTGGCACAGGCAGATAAGATGATCAATGGTCCAAGGGCAGAGGACTATGGTGATGCATACACCAACCACGAACGCATTGCTAAGATGTGGTCTGTCCTTCTTGATAAAGAGGTCACAGTTGCACAGGTCTATCAGTGTATGATTGCAGTAAAGTTAAGTCGCTTGATAGAAACCCCTAAACATACAGATTCTTGGATTGATGTCTGTGGGTATGGCGCATTGGGAGGAGAGAACGATGGTAAGAAATAGAAAGGATAAGAGTACCATTAATTTCTTTGAACTTATAGATCCTGATTGGAACATACCAACAGAATATCCTGACCTAACAAAGCATAAACAAATAGCCGTGGATCTTGAAACAAGAGATCCAAACATCATGACCCTTGGGCCAGGGTGGGCACGAAACGATGGCTACATAGTTGGTATAGCAGTAGCTGCCGGGGATTACTCTGGATACTTTCCTATTCGCCACGAGAATGGACACAACTTAGATCCAAAGGTCACGATGAAATGGCTGAAGATCCAGATGCAAACTCCGCACATAGATAAGATTATGCACAACGCAACCTATGATGCAGGATGGCTCAGAGCAGAGGGGATCGAGGTCCAAGGGCGGATTATCGATACGATGGTTGCGGCTCCTGTCATTGACGAGAATAGGTTTTCTTACAGTCTGAATAACGTGGGTCGAGACTATATCGATATGCGGAAAGACGAGAAGACATTAAGGGATGCCGCCAAGGATTGGGGTCTTGATCCAAAGGCTGAGATGTGGAAGCTGCCTCCTAAGTTCGTGGGAAAGTATGCCGAGCAAGATGCCGTCATGACCTTGAAGCTATGGGACAGACTAAAGATCGAGCTTGATAAGCAGGATCTCTGGGGCATCTTTGATCTCGAGACTTCTCTCATTCCTCTAATGCTCGACATGAGAACCAAGGGAGTTCGTGTGGATCTTGATCAGGCGGAAAGAGTTAAGAAGGATTTAAATGTTAGAACCAAACAGTTGCGTAAGTTTATTAAGGACAAGTCTGGAGTGGACGTTGATCCGTGGGCTGGGGCATCTGTTAAGTTAATGTTTGATGCGTTGAACCTAAAGCATCCAACAACAGAAGCCGGAGCTCCGTCATTTACCAAGCAGTATCTTACTGCACATCCTCATGAAGTGTGCCAGGCATTGGTTAAGCTTCGAGAGTTTGACAAGGCAGACGGTACGTTTATTGAAACAATCCTTCGCCACAATCACAAGGGTAGGATACACACAGAATTTCATCAGCTTCGTTCAGATGATGGGGGCACGGTTACAGGTAGGTTTTCTTCTTCCAACCCCAATCTACAGCAGATCCCAGCTCGTGATCCCGATATAAAGAAGATGATCAGAGGATTGTTTATCCCGGAAGAAGGAACCAAGTGGGGATCATTTGATTACTCGAGCCAAGAACCGAGGCTCTTGGTGCACTTTGCGGCAAGCCTACCCTCGAACGTAGCACAACGTCATGATATGATTGACAGTATTGTTGAGGAGTATCACAAGGGCGATGTGGATTTGCATCAGATGGTGGCAGACTTTGCAGGGATAACAAGGAAAGAAGCGAAGACCGTGAACCTTGGTATTATGTATGGCATGGGTAAGGCAAAGCTTGCCAACCAGTTATCAATTCCACATGCAGAAGCAAAGGATCTTCTTGATGTGCATCACACTAAGGTTCCGTTTGTAAAAGGATTGGCAGATCTTGCTAGTCAACAGGCACAAGTGCATGGCACTATTCGTACCCTGCTTGGTAGGAAGTGTAGGTTTCATTTGTGGGAGCCAAGAAGTTACGAGTATAATAAACCCCTGTCTTTGGAAGAAGCAAGGAAAGCTCATGGCATGAATTTACGAAGGGCGTTTACATACAAGGCTTTGAATAAACTTATCCAGGGATCTGCTGCGGATCAAACAAAGAAAGCAATGAAGGACTGTTATGACGAGGGCCTCGTGCCTATGCTTACTGTCCATGACGAATTGTGTTTCTCTGTAGAAAGTCAGGAGCAAGCGAATAAGATTACAAAGATAATGGAAACAGGACTAGATCACATACTCAAAGTTCCATCCAAAGTGGACGAGGAACTTGGGGACAACTGGGGAGAAGTAGGATAATGTTGAAAGCAGATGGATTTGATGAAGCTGTAATAGGCACAGGATTAAAATGGACAGAGAACGGAAGCGTTGACGTACTAGTTTATGACGCGGATAAATGCATTGAAATACTTATGGAGAGAGATGACATGGAATATGATGAAGCTGTAGAGTTTTTTGAGTTTAATACTGTTGGTGCATACATGGGCGAGACCACCCCTATCTTTACTTGGAAACAAACGTTTGAAGAGATAGAGGAACACTTAAAGTCTATTGACGAGTCAACCGATTAGCAATCTCTTGAGTCGCTGGATTACTACCTGCAAGAGATGCAGGTGAGGTGGTGAACTGTGGCTGAGTGAACTGTGGCATCTGACTTGTTGGCATGGTTCCAGCCTCTGCTGCCGGAACTATATTGCTCAATGCGTCTTTGACCGCGCCCAGTGGATTAAGCACCTTGTCAAACACGATACTTTCTTCTGGCTCATACTCAGTACTAAGATCAATACGGCTCATGCTTTGACGAAGTGAGTTGATCTGTTGCGTTGGAAAAGTACTATACGTTCCAGCTACTTTCATCTTTCGTATACTTTGAGGAGATATACTTACAGGCTTGTACTTTCCTTTTATGATATCTTTCCATCCGCTAATGCCGTTGGCTTTTAGGATGCGTCCAATCTCTGCGTTTGGTACACCCATTGATCGTAGGTCTTCAATCATTCGATAGTACTGTTTATCATTCGCCAGCTTCTGTTGATTGGCATACTGATATCCTTTAAGGAATGTATTGGGAGTTGCGTTTTCATCATCTGTATACTTGGTAAACAATCTATTAGCATCAGATTGCCCTCGTTGAAAACGACGAGCGGCATACTTCAATCCTCGTTTTGGATCAAATGTTTGTGAGCTAAATCCTGTCAATCGAGAAAGTTCGCCAAGTCCTGTTCTTTCATTGCCCATTTTATCTTTTGGATTAACAACTCCAAACTCTCCAAGAATACCTCGAGCTCCTCGACTTATGCCCAGTTCTCCACCACTCACCTGTAAGGGAACGATGTTTGGTAAGATTGTTTCCATAACGTGCAGCATACTTTTTTGCAGTTGAACCACAGTTGTATCCTGTTCGTTGTAAACTTCTCCGCCTTGTGTCTGTCTTCCGTTTCTTGCAGTAACATCGAGCAACGCTTCTGCCACCATAGACTGATCAGCAAATGGTTTGGCAAATTCAAAAATGCTTTCAGTCATTACACTGCCCATGATATCAGGTACGCTCTTGTCCAACGCATCTCCTGTTTCTATCGCGTTGAGTGCAGCGTATCCCATTCGAGATAAAGTATCGTAAGGGTTGGATGTGCTGAAGTTAATGTAAGATATCTTACCGTCTTCATCTTTACCCAGAGGTATAAGCAAAGCGTTCTTTTCCCAAGGAGCACCAAAGGATCTTTGAAATGCTTTCATCTCATCTCGATCAACGCCTGTGGTTGCATACGCCAAACTAGCGAGAGCTCCTGGAAGTACAGTGGTGGTGGTTAGAAACCCTGTCATTCTTTGTATGCCCTGTTGCTTTAACGCAGGTATACCTGAGTTAATTTCTTCCAACGCCTGACTAATTATGTTCGTTCCTGTTCTATATATTTCAAAAGGAAACGTAACAAAGTTTCCAAAGAACGGCTGTTTACGAACAGCCTTAATAAACCCAGGAGCCCTGTTGTAGTTTGGAACAGTGTCTCTAACAATTTGTGCCGCCTTATCTTTAATCAACTCGTCCAGAATACCTTGCTTAGTTCGTAAGAGTTGTGTGGTGCTTGTACCGTCAACATTTTTTACAAAGTTATCGGGACCAAAAGTTACCTTACCATTTTCAATTTTGCCACCAGACTTAACTAAGTTTTGATACGTGTCCGAAGCAATGACCTGATCTTGTCCTTGCTTGGTAAGATGCATGAACTTCTGTTCATCCGTCAATCCTCGGAGAGCATTGTGCAACTTACGTGTTTCAAACTCATAGTTATATATTTTCCAGAAATCATCACTGCCTTGATACAATTCCTCAAACTTTTTTAACGCCTTGCCCCCACCCCGAGCAAGTTTTGTATCTGCAAGACCTTCTGTAAAACGTGACCCTGAAAAAAGAGCAGCAGCTCCGGACTTAGGATCACGGTCCGAGAACCCAACACCCTTGTTAATCATGTCTTGAATTTCTTTAAGCTCTGTGTTTGTACCTAGGACACCGCGTCGTTGCATACCTTCCAGTTCTTCTAAAAACTTTTCTTGAGATGCAGGGTCCTTTGATAAACCACGTAAGTTTTGAAACACCATATCAGCAGACGACGCGAGATCTCCTTTCATACCAGCCCCTACGTTTCCATTTGCTAATGCGAACAATGAGGCCGTTGTGAAGTTTCGTATCTGTGTTATAGGAGATAGAATTGTTTTTGAGTATTGTGATATACCTTTCGCTCGTAACAAGCCTCCCATAATTTTCTTTGCGGCTTGAGCGAAGGGACTTGTTTCTGCAAGAACAGTTGAAGTCATGTTGTCGTATATTTTTCTTGGTACAATGTATCCGTTGATACTGCCCCATCCAGAACGCAGCTCAGATTCTGCAATGGATTGTTTCCCTGCTGAAGTTAACTGTATATCCTCTCCTGTTTTAAGAATGCTTGGAGCATCTGTGCTTCCAAGACGAACATAGTCTCCGCTATCAAGCATGTCTTTAATTTCGTACTCAGTAAACGTTTTTCCCGTAGCAGGATTTACCTTGTCTTCTTTAAAAAAGTATTTACCAATAGAAGCATTGTTTGCTGCCATCTGTTCTATCATACCGAAGTAATCATCTGTTGCCTTAAATTGAGCGAGATCCGCAACAGTTCCAAGGTACGCTTCTCTCGGATCGTCTATCTCTCCCAACAATCGTTTAATATCTTTCGGTAATTCTGCTCGTTCTAAAAACATTCCTGTTTTAAGACGTTCCGTAGCAACAGTACCACCACGATGTTTTCTATTTGATATACCTTTATACCGTTTAAAAATACTTTCTCGTACAAACTTAGCAGTAGCATCATTAACATTTCCTGTTAACTTAACTTTAATTGTATTGCCAGCTCCTACTATCTCGTTATCTGCAATACCTAATTCTTTCTTGTACCGATCTATGTTTGCTGGGTTTACACGGAGCTCTCGAGTAAGTTCGCTCTCAACAAAGTTCTTACCTCCACCCGTGCCCGTTCTATTTGTAGACTTCAAAAAACTTTCCGCCGCTTTTATTGTACCCTCGTCCGGGGTATAGCGAGCATCTTCAAATATTTTATATCGACGACGAAGATAGGACCCTATGTTAGATTCAATAACTTCCTTAACTGTTTTACCTGCTAGTTGTTTTTCTCCAGCATCTAAATCTCCAGCGTATCTAATAAAATTACTTTCTTTTAATATGTACTTACTTAAATCATCAACGTGATTTCTCATTCTCTTTGCAGTGTTTTTTAATTCATTGTTAGGCAATTGTTTTAAATGACCTGCTCGTTTTGTTTCATCCGCTTCAGTAACAAAATCATTTAGTATGTTCATATACCTCATACGTTCACTGCCAAGCTGTTCCTTTGACATACCGCCCAAAGCTTTATTTAAATCTCTTTCTAAACTGTTTAGATTCATCTCTGCTTTTTTAATATCGTTTTGCACTGCACCCGTTATGCCTAATCGACGTGTTGCTATCTGTTCGGGCAAAAAAGAACGATACCGAAATCCAGCCATGAGATCTGCAAAGAATTGTTGACCCGTAGATAATTCATCAGGACTAAACACTCTCTTGCGTTCTAACTCTGTTAGACCAGAGGCTGCATCTTGACCAAGTTGTGAAGCTTTTATCCCCTTGCTTGCAGCTTTCGCTCCTGCAAATGCTCCAGTAACTGCGGCTCCAGCAACGCCAGCTTCCGCACCTATCTTTAGTTTATTTTTTATACGACGAAGGGCTTCGGCACGACCATCCAATCCAATGGTATCATCCGTAGCAGTAAACCCACCACCAAAGAAATCTCCTATGGTCGTCATTCCGTCTGTAGAAACAGCTGCATCGACAGCCGCCGC
>Ga0209634_1002000_pt1 | contig 14493 bp, 10 predicted proteins | sample LinPmetageLP40_FD_184043 | JGI IMG/M metagenome (GOLD analysis project Ga0209634, IMG submission 184043) | Marine viral communities from the Pacific Ocean - LP-40 (SPAdes) (version 2) | ecosystem: Environmental > Aquatic > Marine > Oceanic | place: Pacific Ocean | collected 2010-08-26
ACAGGTAAAACAACTATTATAAATGCATAGCTTAATGCATTTATAATAGTTGTTTTACCTGTACCATTACGTGATCCACTATCATCACCACCTTGATCTAAGTTTTCACCAAGTACAAGTGTTAATTGTTGCCGATCAAAATCAACAGCCTGGGTCTGATTGCCCACACTCATAAAGTTTTTTACAGTTAAGCTCTTAATTTTAATCATAGTTCGCCGTATATTTCTAATAACATTTTTTTGTTAAAATTATCTGTATCAATTGCAGTAATCTCTTTTGTAACAATTTCATCTACACTTTCAAATGTACTAATGTCAATATCAGTATGAATTTCTTCATCTTGCTGACTTGGAATAAGTGTAATTTCTCTACAAGAGTATTCGTTGATAAATGTTTCTTTAATAAAACTAGCTTCTTCATAGCTAATAGGTAAGTCAAGTGTTACCCTTAGGTACATTTTAGACTTTAATAGTGTATCCTTATCGTCTAGTAGTTGACTAAGTTTAACTGTGCGATACTTAGGACAATCTCCCCAATTTATATACTGAGGTTCTTTGTTGTTTTCTTTGTCAAGTATCATCATTCCACGATCATCATCCCATGCATCTGCATAGTTGTGTGGAAATGCATTACCTAAGTAATGAACCTTACCCTTTACTTGTCGTTTATGGAAGTGACCACTAAACACATACTCTTGATTCTCAAAGTGTTCAGCACGTAAGTCACCGTGGTCTGGCATTTGCACCATAGCGTTCATATAAAAGCTAGGTAATTCAAAATGTCCAAATAAATATCTAGATTTAATTTTAGGAATCTTTTTCCACTCGTCTCCAACAAGCCAAGGTACTAATGCAACATCACCATCTTCGTATATTTCGTCAATATAGGTAATACCAGGAATATGTTTTCCAAATTCTACACTATAAACATCTCTTTTGTCTTTATAGTATAAGTCGTGGTTACCTGCAAAGAAATAAAACTTTTCGAATGCCGCACCTAACTTCTCAAGACAACGTGTAGTTGAATCTAAAGTTTGTACATTAATATTATTTCTATTATGATGCCAATCACCACAAAAGATACCAGTTTCGCACCCATTAATTTTAGCTTGTTCAATAAACCAGTCTACAAACTCTTCACAATCTTGTAAATGAAGTTTGCTATTGGATTTTAAGCCTAAATGAATGTCAGTAAAAACAGCCGCTTTTTTAAACAAATCAAGATCCTCTCTTAAACATTAATATTATAGTTGATTTTTAGTTAAATGTCAAGTAAAAATTATGTTTTTTGAGCAGATTTATTATCACGTTGCTGTCTTTCCCAATCACCTTGTGCTTGTCGAGTATAACTAGGATTCATGTTGTTCATCTCTAAAATATCATCTCTTATATTTTGGTTTCTTTTTTCGATATTAATAACTCTAACAAATGAATTGGTAACGGCGGCTGTATAATAAGCGAATGGATTGTTGGACTTTGATTCGTCAAACTGTAAACCAATCTGTGCCAATTGTAAGATTGCTTGTCCTCGCATTTCATCATTATAGGTATATCCACGTACATTTCCTCTGGTTGCGTAACGATCACATAATTTCATCCACATCAATGCAAGTTTATTAGTAGCTTTTCCGTGGTCTTTGTTAAAGTATCCGTTTTCCATACCACCTTCCCAGTGGCTTTTGCCTATACATACCAGTTCTTCTTTATCGTCAAACTTGAAATGCTGAAACGGAGGAAAGTTTAACTTAACTCTTGTATCTGCTACAGTCTTAGGATTCTTTTTTCTTCCAGGTTCTTCAGGTATATGCTCAAACGACATAATTCTAAATACAAGATCGTCTTTTTGTATTTTCTTATAATCAACTTCAAACTCTGCCAATTTAACTTTTTTACCTTCAGCTTTTGCTTTATCAAATGCTTCGTGTTGTAGTCTTTTTGCTTTATTACGTTTTGCTTCAGCAACAGTACGTATGTTTATTTTTTCAATATCAGGCAAAATTATATCAAACAAAGCATATTCATTGTCTGTATAACTGCAAAATGTTGTTTTAGACTTATGAATTTCCTTCAAAATGTCTTTATTATTTAGATAATTGATTCTTTTCATTATTTCTCCAGTGGTTTGTAGTCATATTATAAACTATGTAGTTAACTTTGTCAACTAAATACTGTATAGAATGGGAGAATATTTTGGCTGACAACGGCGGACCTTTTAGAAGAGCTATTAACACAACCGGAAACATTTCAAAGAAAACAATCGCGGCAGGACAAAACTTTGCCGCTGAATCCGGCGCATCAGGTTTTATCCAAGGTGCAGTAGCAGGTGTACAAGACGTAGGACAAAAGATATTTGACGGCATTAGTGATGGTGCTGAAAATATGGTGTCAAGTCTACGTGGCAAAAACTTACCAAAAGGTATAGAAGCAGAAAAAGGACCACAAGCGTCATTTAGCGAATCTGCAGAAAATAAAGATTGGCGTGTAAGTTTAGGCATGCCTTTTTCGTTTGGTAAATCACCTTTATTGATGCCATTAAAATCAACCGGATATAAAATGGTATTCCCCTATACGCCAACTGTGATCATTAGTCATTCTGCTAATTATGGACAGATAGCGCCTATACATAATAATTATCCTTTTTTTGCATATCAGAACTCACAAGTGGACAGCTTAGTTCTTACAGGACAATTTTACTGTCAAAATAGTTTAGAAGCACAATATTGGACAGCTTGTTTGCATTATTTGAGAAGTGTTACAAAGATGTATTATGGAACCGACGAAAGTTCTGGTAATCCTCCACCGATAGTAAAACTTAATGGGTACGGAGATTATGTGTTTAACAATGTTCCTGTAGTTGTAACAAACTTTACAGTTGACATGCCAGCAGAAGTTGATTATATTTCTACACAATTATTAGGGCCTTCAGGAGCAGTACCAGTTGGAGACTTTGATAATTCACCAACAGCAATTCCTGGAGATGACACAGGATGGGCACCTGCAGAATCACAATTTACAGTAACAGTACAACCTATATACAGTAGAGACGCAGTTAGTAAATTTAGCTTACAAAATTTTGTTAACGGTGATATGGTAAAAGGAACAATAGATAATGGCGGAGGGTTCATTTAATGTCTAGTAGTCCGTATGCAAAGACTCCAGTTAAAACATTTTTTCAAGATAAATTAGTTATACGTCCGGTTCCGGCATATCCAGATGATCCTATATACACAATAGAACCACAGTATACTCATAGACCAGACTTACTAGCATATGATATGTATGGCGATACTAAACTATGGTGGGTATTTGCACAAAGAAATATGGATATCATAGAAGACCCCGTATACGATCTAGAGCCAGGAGTAACAATTTACTTGCCACAAGCAGATAAATTAAAAGAAGTACTTGGAGATTAAATAATGGCTGATAAAGTAAACTTCTTCGAAGGTGCTTTAGATTTTTTAGAAAAGAAATTAAAATCTCAAGAAGACACATACAATCCACCAGAAGAAGACGAAGATTATAACCCCGATACCCCAAAAACAAATAATACTACCACCACTAATTCTAACTACGAGAAAGAAGCATACGGAGATGCTGGAAGATCAGGTAATAATTCTAGTAATGCTAACGTAAAAACTACGAAAGGTCCAGTTGCTAAAGAACCGGGAACTACAGACTGGTTCCCCGGCGTTACAACTGCTCCTGACACAGTAAGCCAAAATGATGCTGGCTTCCACTCATACTTAAAAGGCATGTATTCAGATTTGCCAATGGCAAATAATTTAAATAAATTTGCATCACATAATCATATTTTTACATTAGGAGTTCTTACAAACGAAGAATTAAACAATCCTGACAAAACTTATATATCTTCTGCTCCGAGTATACAGATAATACGATCTGGTGGAGGAGCAATACAGAAACCTAAGACATTACTCGAAGAACAAAATAATTTAAATTTAGAATACTTTATAGATGATGTTGATATCACCACTTTCATTGCCCCTAATCCAAAAAGTAGAAATACAAATTTTTCAAATATTAACTTTACAGTCACCGAACCTTATAGCATGGGACAGTTTTTACAAACTCTACAGATTGGAGCAATGGAAGCTGGTCATACAAATTACTTAGAAGCCCCGTTTGTATTAATGATTGAATTTATTGGGTGGGACGAACATGGTAGACGAGTACCAAATACTGATAGGAAGATACTTCCTGTTAAAATTTACAAAATGGATTTTAATGTAACAGCAAGTGGAGCACAATATGCAGTTGGTTGTTCACCTTTTAATGATCAAGCATTAAACGATGAAGTTCAAACGTTGCCCATTGACGTTAAATTAACAGGAGATACTTTAAAACAGATTATACAAACTGGTGTTGATAGTTTAGCTACACAAATAAACAGCGAATTATTAAAAAGACTGAGAAAAGATCCTGAACGTGGAGACACAGACGAGTATATATTTTTATTTCCAAGAGATAAGTCTAGTGCATCGGCTATTGCTGACTTTGCAACTGACGCAGAAAAAGATAGTGCAATTATTAATCGTACAACCAACCAGTTTATAACTAATCCTCTAACACCTAAGCAAAAAGAAGACTTAGAAGGTGATAGAATTGTTATGTCGGGCGGTCCTCCTATGGAAAATAGGGTAGGATATAGTGATGATACATTAGGCTATCGAGTAAAGCGTAATGATCTTAGTGAGCAGATTAAAAAGAAACTAACAGCAGATAGTTTTACTAACGGTATTGGCTCAAGTAAGTTCTATATAGGTGAACCATTAGACGCAGGCAAGAAAAATTTTACATCTGAGCAATATGCATTTAACAAAGATACAGCATTATTTGAAAAAAGTAATATGAAAATTAATACTACCAGTCGTGAGATTATATTTGCTAAAGGCACTAGAATACAAAAAGTATTAGAAGAACTAGTATTATTAAGTTCATGGGGTACAGAAAACGTTAACGACCAAAATAAATCTAAAGTTCCTGGAATGACAGAATGGTTTAAAATTGATACACAACTATTTCAAATATCAAATACTGCCCATGAAAAAATTATAGGAAGACATCCTCGAATATATGTTTATAGAATTAATCAATATTCAGTACATAATCATATTATTACAATGCCAAATCAGCCACCTCAAAGTTACGATGAATTAATGTTACAAGCACCAAAGGTATACAATTACATATACACTGGAAAAAATACACAAGTTTTAGACTTTGATATAGAATTCAAGACAGCATTTTATAAAGCAATTTCTGCAGGATTTGGAGAAGATACTGCAACAGTTGATCCTGCAAATAAAGCAGATACCTCCAAAACAAATGAAGCTAAACAACTAGGAGAATCTAGTACTGAACATATTAATAAAGTACCGATAGTATTTAAAGACGATGCTGAAGATTCTATTACAGCTGGTACATATGAAGATGCTAGAACTAAGATTGCAAGAAAGTTTAATGATGCACTTGTAAATTCAGATGTTGATTTAATTCAAGGAACACTAACAATTATGGGAGATCCGTACTTTATCGCAGATAGTGGTATGGGTAACTTTAATGCTAAAGCAACACAATATATTAACGTAAACAATAGGGGATCAATAGATCACCAAAGTTCGCAAGTTGATATTATATTAAATTTTGATACACCGTTAGATCTTAATACTACTACTGGCTTATATAGATTTGGTACAGCGGCAACTAAACGTGTTGGACAGTTTAGCGGATTATATCAAGTTATTAGCGTTGAGAATAGTTTTAAAAATAATCAATTTGTACAGGTATTACAGTTAGTTAAAAGACCAAACTTTGAATCAAAAGCTGATAGTACTACTGAAACGAAAAAACTACTAAGGGCGAAAGATGATCAAAATAAAAAAATTAACCAAGCAATAGCTGATGGAGACTTTGTTCTTGCAGAAGAGCTTAAAGCCGATCGTAACCTTGACAACAAATTATCACCAGATGAAAAAGCTAAAGCTAAAGAGGCTATTGATAACGCCAAGAGAAACAAAGTAATTAAAAATAGCGGAGGAGCAACATAATGGCGCCTAAGAATGTTCAAAAAAGAACAATTACCGATGACAGTTTAAAACTAAACTCGGGACCATATGTAGCTAAAATTGTTTCGCATCTTGACCCCACTTATATGGGAAGGCTTACTGTTGTATTACAGGGAGATTTATCAGGAGGTGAGAACACAGAAAATCCGATTGCAGGAAGAGAAATACAAGTTAGTTATTGTATGCCGTTTTACGGAGTTAATAGTGTTAACACTAATGACTCAAATGATGTGTATGCTTCATCACAGCAAAGTTACGGATTTTGGGCAGTACCTCCGGATCCAGGAACTAAAGTTTTAGTTATTTTTGCAGAAGGCCAAATTAACCAAGGATATTGGATTGGCTGTATTCAAGACGAATATATGAATTTTATGGTTCCAGACGGTAAAGCGGCAACTAACTTTGTTGTCCAAGATAAATTACCAACAGATTTTAAAAATACACCGCTTCCGACATCAGAATATAATAAAGCAATAAAACGTACATCTACTGATCCCCAAGCATTTCTTAAACCTTATAATTCACTGTTTACAAATGTATTGTCTAAGCAAGGGTTGATTAACGATGTTACAAGAGGACTAACATCTACTAGTGCAAAAAGAAATACACCAAATACTGTTTTTGGTATGAATACTCCTGGACCGTTAGATAAACGTGCTAACGCTCCTAAAGGAAAATACGGAAATGACAGAGACGGAGTTTTTCAATTTAGAAGTAGATTAGGTGGTAGTACTTTTGTAATGGACGACGGCGACCCAAGATATATTAGAAAAGGATTAGCTAAAGAAACACCTCCGGATTATGTTGCATTAGAAATTGATCCAAAAAATACAACAGGTAATCAAACATTACCATATAACGAACTTATACGTCTTCGTACACGCACAGGACATCAAATCTTAATGCACAATACAGAAGATTTAATTTATATAGGCAATGCTAACGGAAGTGCTTGGATTGAATTAACATCTCAAGGAAAGATTGATATTTACTCGGATGATAGTATTAGTGTAAGATCAGGAAACGATATTAACTTTACAGCTGATAGAGATATTAACTTTAGTGCTAAACGAGACTTTCATATGAATGCAGGTAGAGATACTAAAATGACATCTAGTGATAACATGGATGTCAAGGTAGGTATAGATATGAAAACTTTTGTAGGATCTTCAAAAGATGTTTGGGTTGGAGATAATCATACTCTTGCAGTTGGTTCAAATCAGAACATACAGATTAAAGGATCAGACAGCAAAACAGTAACAGGAAATTCTAGTTTACAAGTTTCAGCAAGTAGATCTATTGCAGTTGAAGGAGAAAATACTTCAAAAGTTGCAGGTAGTCATAGACAGCAAATTGGCGGAACATACAATGTAAACAGTACTGGAAGTGTTCATCTTCAAACAGCCGGAATAACACATATAACAAGTGGAATACAACACAGAGAAACAGCACCCTTTATTCATATGAATAGTGCAGGAGCAGTTGCAAGTCCAGCAGACAGTATTACAGATGATTTCCTTAGCACAGATACTACATCAACTGTAACAAGTATTGCCGGAGATATTACTGCTACAGTTCCATTAACAACAGATGCATCAAGAGCCGCAGAAGCAGAACTTGCAAATCATCCAGTTAGAGTTCCTGAACGTGAACCTTGGGGCGGCCATGAACATTTAAATCCTTTAGGACATACACCTGATCAAACAGTAAGTATTACATCTCCTCCACCAGCATTAAGACAAGGTAATACTTTAATTAATTCAGATGCTGATGCAGAACAAACTACAGCAGAGTCAGGACCTAATAAAGCAAACGTTGGAACAATTCGTCGACCAAATGGCGAGATAGCACCAGCACCACAAACAGTAGTTCCAGGCAAAGACGAACCAATAGGAAGACAGCCAGCTGAACCAGTTCCAGTTAACGACATGCAGAGGTATTTCTTGTATACACTAATGAATAAGTTAAGTCTAAAACTTACAAGTGCTAGTGATTCAATTAACCCAGGACATGCAGAAGCTATTGCATGTGCAATGGCACAGCCTCAAGCAGAGTGCGGATTTAAACCAAGAAGCGAAAATTTAAATTATAGTGCTAAACGGTTACGACAAGTTTTTCCAAGTCGTGTTAAAACAAACTCATTTGCACAAGAACTTGCGGCCGCAGGACCACCTGCTATCGGTAACACAATTTATGGGGGACGTTATGGCAACGGAGAAGATGAAGGTTACAAGTATAGAGGACGAGGACTTATTCAGTTAACGTTTAAGGGCAATTACGAAACATATGGTAAAAAAGCTGGAGTTGATGTTGTAACTAATCCAGATCTTGCAAACGATCCTGAAGTAGCAAACAAATTAGCAGTTGCATACCTTGCTTCAAAATCTATTAATTGGAGTGATCCTAATTTTAGTTCGTTAGGCGAACAGTTTAGGAGTGCAGTAGGTTATGCTAATCAAGGCGGCAAAGAAACTGCTAGACGTCTTGGAATTGCAAAAGGATTTTATCAAAAAATTATTAACGGCGAATTAACACCGTTATCTTCGTTAACATCTCCGCCAGCACAAGCAAGTGGTGATCCAGGTTTTGCTGGAGGGATTCAATAATGGCACATGAATTTGTAATTATAAGAAACGGTCAGTTAGAAACGTATACAGAATATGATAGTATACCGCAAGACTTTGATCATGTTATAAAGTTTAAACCTGAAACTCCAAAAGGCCCACATACTAATGAACAACATGCTGAAATAGAGCAATGGAATGTTAAATTAAAAGAACTAATGGAAAGAGAGATATAATGCCAGCAGTAACAAGAATTGGTGATGCAGACGTAGACCATTGTAGCGGAATGACAAGAGCAGAAGGCTCTCCTAATGTATTTGCTAACGATATACCTGTTAGTAGACAAGGCGACGACAACACAGGACACTTGGAGCCAGGAATTCCTTGTCCGTCACATACAGCTCCTATAACAGTCGGATCAACCACAGTAATTTTAAATGACACTAGAGGAATAGGACGAATTGGTGACGGAATTACAGGCTGTACATCAGTAGCCGAGGGAAGTCCCAACGTTTTTGCAGGTGGATAAATATTAGCATGGCAGACTTATACAAAAATATTGAAGTAGTACAGAGTAAAACTCCAAAAGCACCTGTGCCTCAAAAAGCATATAGAGGTATTAGTACGGTCAATCCTAACAATAATACATTCCAAGCATACGATTTGTCATTAATAAAACAAGATCTATTAAATCACTTTCATATTAGACAGGGCGAAAAATTAGAAAATCCTACTTTTGGAACAATTATTTGGGACGCACTATACGAACCATTAACTGAAGAACTTAAAGAAGCTATTGCAAAAAATGTTACAAATATTGTAAATTATGATCCAAGAACGAGAGCAAACAAAATTGTTGTAGACAGCTATGAGCACGGGTTGCAAATTGAGTGTCAATTAACATATGTTCCTTATAATATTTCAGAAGTTTTAAAGTTACAATTTGATAAAGATAACGGTCTAATAACTTAGACAGAATTAAGTACTACTATTATTCAGTACGCTAAATATGTTAGTACGTAAAAGGATGAAAAATGTCGTCAACAGATAGACAAAATAGATTATTATTAACTGAAGACTGGAAGAAAGTCTATCAGAGTTTTAGAAATGCGGAGTTTAAAAGCTACGATTTTGATAGCCTTCGTAGGACTATGATCCAGTATTTGCGTAATAACTATCCTGAAGATTTTAACGACTATATTGAATCAAGTGAGTATCTTGCACTTATTGACGTAATCTGTTTTTTAGGACAAAACCTCGCATTTAGAGCAGACTTAAATGCTAGAGAAAATTACTTAGAACTTGCAGAGCGTAGAGAAAGTATACTACGTCTAGCCAGACTACTAGCATACAATCCAAAACGTAACCAAGCGGCAAACGGACTTATTAAGTTTGAAAGTGTGTCAACATCAGAAGAAATAACAGATAGTAACGGAACTAATTTAGGCGGACAAACTATTATTTGGAACGATCCAAGTAATAATAATTGGAAAGAACAATTTACACGAGTTTTAAATGCGGCATTACCATTAAACAATACTGTAGGAAAACCAGCAAAGTCCCAAACTATTAATAGTATACTAACTCAACAATATAGATTTAATAGTGCTAGTTCATCAAATGTTCCAATTTTTAGTTTTAGTAAAGCAGTTGGAGGAGTAACCACTAGATTTGAAATGGTATCAACTGACATTAATGTTACTAATAAAACAATTGAAGAAGAAGCACCACTACCTGGAAATAATTTAGCATTCTTATATAGAGAAGATGGTAGAGGAAACGGTAGTGCAAATACAGGTTACTTTTTACATTTTAGACAAGGTACATTAGAGCCTGGAGATTTTGAAATTACAAATCCTTCATCTAATCAATCAGTAGCACTTGATTCTGCAAATATTAATAATACAGATGTTTGGTTATTTTCTTTAAATAATGCCGGTTCGCAAATTAAACAATGGACACCTGTAACTGCAACAGAAGGTAACAATGCAATTTATAATAGTGTTGTTAAAGGCACAAGAAATATTTACGCTTTACAGACAAGACAAGACGACAAAGTTAATTTAGTTTTTGCTGACGGAACGTTTGGTAATATTCCGCAAGGAAACTTAAGAGTGTATTATAGAACTAGTGCAAACAGATCAATGAAAATTGTTCCATCAGAACTTACTAATATTAATTTTACACTTGATTATATTAGTAAAGCAGGAAACTTAGAAACATTAACTGTAGGTGTTGAGCTTAAAGAACAAATTTCTAATGCTAGTGGTAGTGAAACTAGTGCTAGTATTAAAGCTAATGCTCCACAAACTTATTATACACAAAATAGAATGATAACTGGTGAAGATTATAATATAACACCATTATCAATTAGTCAAGAAATTGTTAAAGTAAAAGCAACTAATAGAACATCAAGTGGAATCAGCAGATATTTTGATTTACGAGATTCAACTGGAAAATATTCAAATACAAATATTTACGGGTCTGATGGTATTATTTACAGAGAAGATTTTACTAATAAGTTTAGTTTTTCTTTTGTATCACAAACAGATATTGAAGGAGTAATTGAAAATTCTATTAATCCTAAAATACAAAATAGAGCTATTAGCAATTTTTATTATAGTAATTACGCAAAGATTATTGTTAGTGATTTACAAGCATCTTGGGTGCAATCAACTAAGCAAACAAATAGCTCAACAGGTTATTTTAAAAATGCAAATAATGTAGCTTACCAAGTAGGAACATATACAGGAGGCTCGTTGAAATACATCGAAGCAGGCGCCCTTGTTAAATTTGTTCCTCCTGTAGGATTTTATTTTACAAAAGAAGGAACGTTAACTAGTAACGGATCCGGCAAAGATGTTACTACTTATAAATGGGTTAAGGTAGTTAGTGTTAACGGAGCAGGTACATCTGTTGATGCTACAACTAACGTTGGACCGATTGTATTTAATGGTGTTGTTCCTGCAACTGCACTAATCGAAGAGATTAAACCAAAGTTAGTAAAAACACTAACATCAGATGTTAAGACACAATTAATTGATCAAGTGTTTGCATATAAAACATTTGGATTGAGATATGACCAGATTAACAGACAATGGCGAATAATTATTTCAGAAAATCTTGATACTACTAGTACATTTAGTAACGGTAAAGGTGGAGATGTTACCAACAATGCGTTAGATGCTAGTTGGTTATTATTGTTTGAAACTAACGGTGAAAAGTATACAGTTACTAATAGAGGCCTAAGATATGTTTTTGAAAGTGATAAAGAAATTTCTTTTTACTACGATAATAATAATAAAATTTACGACACAACAACAGGATTATTAGTTAAAGATAAAATTGGTGTTTTAAACTTTAACACAAAGCCAGATTTACTTACAGCATTTAATGCTGATATTGATTGGGAAATTGTAGGCCTTTATAAAAATCAAGATGGATATGTAAACAGCAAAAAAGTAGAAGTTAGTTTTTACGATGTTAATGATGACGGGTCAATTGACGATCCAGATGTTTTTGATATTGTAGTTGCACCCGGAACTAATGTATCTACAAAGTATATTTTCTTAAAGAAAGAACTTACAAGCCAAGGATATAATAAGTTTAACTATTTTTCAAATAGCGAAAACGGAACATCAATTACAGTCAAAGCAAACGAAGCGGCTATTGGATCATACTCAAGTTATACAGACGGAACAGTATTTTATCTAATAGAAGAAAACGTATTTAAAGTTCTAAATTCAACATCTAGTATACTTTCACTAAGCTCTGACTACATTGCATACTTAGGCAGATCAGGACTTAAATTTCATTACATACATAGTGCAAATGAAAGCAATAGGATTGATCCTAGTTCAACAAATATAATTGATGTGTTTATGCTAACAAAAACTTATAACTTAGCGTACAGACAATACCTTGCAGGAGCAGTATCAAATAAACCTTTACCTCCTAGTTCAGATAATTTATTTTTACAATACGGGCAAGATATTAATAAAGTTAAATCAATCAGTGATGAAGTAATTTATCACCCAGTAATTTATAAGCCATTATTTGGAGTACATGCAGAAGAAAATTTACAAGCAACATTTAAGATTGTAAAAAATCCTAGTGAAGTTGTAAACGATAATGATGTTAAAGCTAGAGTAATATCAGCAATTAATCAGTTCTTTACACTACAGAATTGGGATTTTGGCGACACATTCCACTTTGCTGAATTAGTAGGGTATGTTATGCAAATAGTATCACCCGACGTTGTTAACCTCGTAATTGTTCCTAAAAAAGGAACATTGTCTTATGGAAGTTTACATGAGATTAAATGCGAAGACAACGAAATCTTTGTAAGTGATGCAACAGTTGATGATGTTGAAGTAATAGACAGTATTACAGCATCAAGATTACAAGCAACTGGAACTGTTATATCTACATCTAGTAGATCAGTACAAGGAATACAAAGCACAGCGAGTACTGCAACAACTACAACTACAACTGCAACAACTACAACTACTACATCAAGTAGTTCGAGTTCAGGTAGTTCAGGTAGTTCAGGTGGTGGTAGTAGTTCAGGTGGTGGTGGTAGTTCAGGCGGCGGTGGAGGTTACGGTTACTAATGGCACAAGATGAAAGAGGACTTCCGGTCCCAGGTGATAAAAATAAAAGACGAAGAGCTAGTGCTGATTTATTACCAAGATATTTTAGAACAGTTGCTAATAAAAAGTTTTTAAGTAGTACACTTGATCAATTAACACAGCCGGGACTAGTAGAAAAAGTTGAAGGATATGTTGGTAGAAAAGATTCAAAGTCTTATAAGTCTACTGACAATTATCTATCAGATGTGTCACCTGACAGAGAAAACTATCAATTAGAACCAGCTACAGTTATTAAAGATACATTAGATAATGTTACTTTTTATAAAGACTACAGAGATTATGTTAACTCTACTAAGATAAGAAATGCTGATATCTCTGATCACAGTATAATAAGCTCACAGGAATATTATTCCTGGAACCCACATGTTAATTGGGACAAACTTGTAAATTTTAGAGAGTACTATTGGTTACCATCAGGTCCTGATTCTATACCAGTATATGGAACAGCAATTGATATTAAAAGTACTATTAATATATCTAAGGTAGATGGTGCTGATAATAATGCTTACAATTTTTCTAAAGAAAATATCTTAAGTAATCCAACTATTACTCTATATAAAGGGCATACTTACACATTTGATATTAATGCTATAGATATGCCGTTTAGTATTCGTACATCTGTAGATATTTCAGATGATACAAATCTTTATAACACCGGAGTTAGTCAACAAAAAGTTGAAAATGGTAAAATAACTTTTAAAATTGATAATGAAGCTCCTGATATTTTATATTATGTAGATAGTAATAGTATTGAAGGATCGGGTATTTTTAATATTAAAAATGTTAGAGATGCATCTTACTTACAAGTTACAGACGAAATTATTGGTAAGAAAAATTATACAATGTCCAATGGCTACGAACTAGCTAACGGAATGAAATTAAAGTTTTATGGTATAATTGAACCTTCCCAGTATGCTCAAGATGATTGGTATGTAGAAGGAGTTGGTGATTCTATAAAGTTAGTTAATGAAAAAGATTTAACTATTCCTGCGTCATTCTTATTAGATCGAACTATTGAATTTGATAATAACGCATTTGATAAGCTACCTTTTGATGATGCTACAAGTTATGCACAGTCTAAAGACTACATTGTTATTAATAAATCTTCCAAAGATAGAAATCAATGGAGTAGGTATAATAACTGGACACATAGAAATGTTTTAGAAACTACAGCTACAATTAACGAAAC
>Ga0209634_1002002_pt1 | contig 14485 bp, 14 predicted proteins | sample LinPmetageLP40_FD_184043 | JGI IMG/M metagenome (GOLD analysis project Ga0209634, IMG submission 184043) | Marine viral communities from the Pacific Ocean - LP-40 (SPAdes) (version 2) | ecosystem: Environmental > Aquatic > Marine > Oceanic | place: Pacific Ocean | collected 2010-08-26
AGAATGGTCCATCGGAGACTACGTATTAAGTGGTGGTGAACTGGCGGCTATGGTGATGATGGATAGCATCATTCGATTAGTGCCAGGGGTACTCGGTCATGATATGAGTGCCGTCGAAGACTCGTTCGTCGATGGTTTATTGGATTGCCCGCACTATACTCGACCTGAGGCATACAACGGAGAGTCAGTACCTGAAGTGTTACTTAGTGGTGACCACAAAAAAATTAAGCGTTGGCGCCTTAAACAAGCGCTAGGGCGCACCTGGCAACGCAGGCCAGATTTGCTGGCAAAAAGGCCTCTCAGCGATGATGAGCAAGCCCTTTTGCACGAATTTATTCGAGACGTTCAAGATCCCAGTGATACTTGAACCTATCCGAAATTACTTAGGAGCTTAGTCATGAGCAGCAAGAACCAAATTATCCAGGCCATTGAGTCTGCACAATTAAAAACTGACATCCCTGCATTCGGTGCTGGTGATACAGTTGTTGTACAAGTTAAAGTAAAAGAAGGTACACGTGAACGTCTTCAGGCATATGAAGGTGTTGTTATCGCTAAGCGTAACCGTGGCCTAAACTCTGCTTTCACTGTACGTAAAATCTCTAACGGTGTTGGTGTTGAGCGTACTTTCCAAGCGCACAGCCCTTTAATCGATAGCGTTGAAGTTAAGCGTCGTGGTGATGTTCGCAAAGCGAAACTTTACTATCTACGTGAGCGTTCTGGTCGTTCAGCACGTATCAAAGAGAAACTTACTCGATAATTCATTATCGCGTTATGTTTCAAAGAACCCGCCCTGTGCGGGTTTTTTCGTTTTAAGTGCACCGCTTTTCATCTTAGCTTTAATTAAATCCCCTCTGGAACTTCCCCTGCATTCAATGTTCTAATTGCCCTACAAAACCAATTAGAGAACCATCATGGCAATTTTACGAACTTTAGGTGTCAGCGCCTTGATCTTACTGGCGAACTTCGCCGTTGCACAAGAGATCAGCGTTGAAGAAACCATCGCCAAATCCCTGCGTGCAGCGCAACCAACCCTTATTCTTCAAAGTGCGACTCAAGTGCCAGGGCAAGACTTGTATGAAGTCGAGCTCACCAGTGGTGATGTCTTGTACAGCACTGCAGATGGCGCTTACTTTGTTTATGGTTCTTTATTTAAAGCGAATCAGGGCGAATTGGTAAACATGACCGCTAAGCGCAACGATGAAAAACGTTTGGCGTTGATGGCGCAGCTTAATGAAAAAGACATGGTGGTCTTTAAGAGCAAAGGCGATGAAAAAGCGGTGATTAATGTCTTTACCGATGTTGATTGTGGTTATTGCCGCAAGCTGCACCGTGAAGTGCCTCGCTTAAATGAGCTAGGGGTGACCGTTCGTTATCTGGCTTACCCGCGTGCGGGTGTTTATGCGGATCAGGGTCGTACAAAATTTACCGGCTCTTATAAAAAACTGAAAAGTGTTTGGTGTGATGAAGATCGCCCGGCAGCCATGAATAAAGCGAAAGCAACAGGCTTTATTAAAGAAAACCTAGGTTGCGATGCACCCATCGAAGCTCAATTAGCCCTAGGTGGTGAGTTTGGTGTGCGCGGGACGCCCGCTATTATTTTACAAGATGGTGAGCTGTTGCCTGGCTATATGCCAGCGGATGAACTGGCGAAGAAAATCGGACTTTAATTCAAACCTTTCGTCAGCAGAATAAGCCCCGATGTGAAAGCATCGGGGCTTTTGTGCTTATGGGGCGTAAACAGGGCGTTTTCGCTAAATTCCCCCTGCCTGTTGCGGGGGGATTGTGATACATTTAGCCCCCAAAATTTTTACACTCTTGATGATCAATCATCAGGCATCAATATAACGGAGACCATGTTGTGAAACCGGTTAAAGTGGGTATCTGTGGGTTTGGCACCGTCGGTGGCGGTACATTTAACGTGCTAGTGGAAAACGCAGCAGAAATTGCGCGTCGTGCTGGGCGTGACATTATTATCGAGCAAGTAGGTGCTCGCCGCGAGAACCCTGCTTGCGATACCAGTCATACCAATATGACCGCCGATATTTTTGATGTGGCGCGTAACCCTGACATCGATATCGTGGTTGAACTCATTGGTGGCTATGACGTGGCCAAAGAGCTAGTGCTTGAAGCCATTAAGCATGGCAAGCATGTGGTAACGGCTAACAAAGCTCTGATTGCCGTTCATGGTGCTGAAATCTTTGCCGCAGCAAAAGCCGCGGGTGTCAGTGTCGGTTATGAAGCGGGCGTGGCCGGTGGTATTCCTGTGATCAAAGCGATCCGTGAAGGTTTGGCTGCCAACCGCATTGAACGAGTGGCGGGTATCATTAACGGTACCGGTAACTTCATCCTGACTGAAATGCGCGACAAGGGTCGTGATTTCGATGACGTACTAGCCGAAGCACAAGCGTTAGGTTACGCCGAAGCGGATCCTACGTTTGACGTTGAAGGCATTGATGCTGCGCATAAGTTAACAATTCTATCGTCAATCGCTTACGGTATTCCGTTGCAGTTTGATAATTGCTTTACCGAAGGCATCAGTAAAATCACTCGTGACGATGTGCAATACGCCGAAGAGCTAGGCTACCGCATTAAACATCTAGGTGTCAGTGCGCGCAGTGCCAAAGGCATTGATTTACGTGTGCACCCAACGTTAATTCCGGAAGCCAACATGATTGCTAAAGTCGATGGTGTGATGAATGCCGTTGCCGTAAAAGGCAGTGCTGTGAATGACACACTATTTTGTGGCCCAGGGGCGGGTGCTGGCCCAACAGCGTCTGCTGTTGTTGCCGACATCATTGATATTGCGCGCGGTATTCAAGTTGAAGCGCTGTCCTTTGATAGCCTAGAAGACGTTAAAGTATTACCCATTGATGAAATCGAAACCGGTTATTACTTGCGTATGGAAGCCTTAGATAAAGCCGGCGTATTGGCCAATGTTGCTAGCATCTTGAGCAATAAAGGCATCAGTATTGAAGCCTTGATTCAAAAAGAGCCAAAAGACGGTGAGATCCTTGTGCCGATTATTATGTTAACGCATAAAGTACAAGAGAAGATTATGAATGAAGCCATTGCCGAAATTGAAGCGCTGGCGGAAATCAACGGTGCAGTGAATCGCATCCGTGTTGAAGAATTAAATTAATCACAAAATTTAAATATTAAACCTGACTGTCAGGGTATATGAATATGATGAAATATATTTCAACTCGCGGTAATGCACCGGAGTTAACATTTGAAGAAGTTCTGCTTACTGGCCTAGCAGAAGATGGCGGCTTGTATGTACCAAAAGAAGTACCGCAATACACTCTAGCTGAAATCGAATCTTGGCGTGATCTTCCGTACGCAGAACTTGCGCACAAAGTGATTTACCCGTTTGTAGAAGGCAGTGTAGATAGCGAAGCGCTTCAAACAATTCTAAACGAAGTGTACGGTGGCTTTGCGCATAAAGCCGTAGCACCGCTGCAGCAAATTGACCACAACGAATACGTGCTAGAGCTGTTCCATGGCCCAACCTTAGCGTTTAAAGATTTTGCACTGCAAACACTTGGTCGCTTATTAGATTACGTTTTAGAGCGTCGTCACGAAAAAGTTGTGATCATGGGCGCCACGTCTGGTGATACCGGTTCCGCTGCCATCGAAGGCACCAAAGCGTGTAAAAATGTAGACATCTTTATTCTGCATCCACACGGTAAAGTATCGGAAGTACAGCGTCGTCAAATGACAACTGTAAAAGGCGATAACATTTACAACATCGCTATCGAAGGTAACTTTGACCAAGCACAAGACATGGTTAAAGCCAGCTTTGGTAACCAAGGCTTTTTGAAAGGCGAGCGTAAATTGGTTGCAGTAAACAGCATTAACTGGGCACGTATCATGTCTCAGATCGTTTACTACTTCTATTCATCATTAAATCTGGGTGGTCCGCTGCGTCCAATGGCGTACTCAGTGCCAACCGGTAACTTTGGCGACATTTTTGCCGGATACATGGCGAAAAAAATGGGTCTACCAATCGACCAGCTGGTGATTGCCACTAACAGCAATGATGTACTGCATCGCTTGATGAGCAAAAACCAATACGAAGTGCATCCGCTTAAACATACTATTACTCCATCAATGGACATTGCGGTTTCTTCGAACTTTGAACGTTTATTGTTTGATCTATATGACCGTGACGGCGCCGCCTTAGCTGAACTAATGGGCCGTATGAATGCGAAAAAAGACGTGGTATCACTAGACGAAGAAAAACTAGCGAAAGCCCGTGCTTTATTTGATAGCTACGCCGTAGGCGAAGACGATACCGTTAAAATCATGCAAGACGTGTTTGAAGAAACCGGTTACTTGTTAGACCCACATACAGCTATTGGTGTAAAAGCTGCGCGCGAAACTCGCCGCAATAACAACATCCCAATGATCACACTGGGCACGGCCCACCCTGTGAAATTTGAAGATGCGGTTAAACGTGCAGGCTTCGACATGCCAGCACTGCCACACCATTTAACGGACCTAATGGATCGTGAAGAGCGTGTAGATGTGTTGCCAGCGGATTTAGACGCGGTGCATGCGTTTATTTCTGAGAAGACGTTTAAGTAAGGAGTCGGGAGTCTGACATCGCATGTCAGACGCTTTGACAAGACCAAAAAACGGCGCAGTATCGAAAGGTACTGCGCCGTTTTTGTTATAAATATACTAAAGTATAGGAGCTTGTATGACTGCATTAGAAGTTACTCTAATAGGTGCAATTGTCGGTGCGCTAATAGGTAGTATAGTTTCATTTGTATTTACTATATCGTTAAGAAAAAAAAGAGAATCAGACCTTGAAAAGAGCTTATATAATGAATTTGCTTTAATTCGAAATCGATTAAATGAATGGCTTTTATCTTTGATTGATGAGTATAAAAACCCGAAGAGATTATTATATTCAGAGTATTCACCATTCAATACATATTATTTGGATGCAATATGTATTGAAATGGTAAAAGCTAATCGCATTATAAGAACAGATCAAAGAAATTTAATCGAAAATATCAAGATCAAAAGCGAAGGGATATTATTCAATCTATCAAAGATTGATAATTATAAGAAAGAGATTCAAATAGATGGTAATAAGGGTTCTTATAGGGCACCTAAATCGACGGCTTATTTAATATTAGATGCCACTGAAATAGTATATTACTTGACGAAGCTCCTTAACGAAAAAGAAGATTTTGTTTTAGAATCAATTCATAGTAAGGAATTAATGTTAAGAGATGTATTTGAGAAAATGGATGTTGATTTAAAATCAATATCCATTGGGAATATAATCAAAGATGTTGAGCAATAAGTATTGTAGGATGGGTTAGCACTTTCCCGATAGGAAAAGGCGTAACCCATCAATGATTGAAAGAAGTATCAATTAAGGATGATTGATATGACAAGTTATAAACGTAATAAAACACAAGGTGGTATGTATTTTTTCACTTTAGTGTTAAGCCAACGCCATAATACCAATCTATTAATTGATCATTTTGATCTATTAAAATCTAGTATCAAAAAAGTTAAATCAAAGTATCCCTTTCTGCTTCCGGCTATTGTCGTGCTGCCTGACCACTTGCATATGGTTATGTTATTACCTAAAGGTGACGATGATTATGCAATGAGAATTCGCCTTATTAAAACTTACTTTTCGAGGGCTTTAGATGTTGCGGAATCAATATCGAATTCGATGAGTAGAAAAAAAGAGAAAGGAATCTGGCAACGCAGATTTTGGGAGCACCTAATTAGGGATGAAGACGATTTACACCGTCACATTGATTATATTCATTACAATCCTGTTAAACATTGCTACTGTAAAAAGGCAGATGAATGGCCATACTCGACATTTCAAAAATATGTGAAACGAGGTGTTTATTCTAGAGATTGGGCTTGTGATGTAATAGATGAAACATTGTTGGTAGGTGAATAAAAAAACAGATGGGTTAAGATGTTCGTTGTACTCACATCTAACGCCATCCTGTTTTTGATGTAAGCAATATATCTTGTAGGATGGGTTAGCGAAGCGTAACCCATCAATGTAAAAGGATTACTTGAATTAATAACTGATGGGTTACGATATTCGTTTCACTCATATCTAACCCATCCTACAATTTTTCACCTTTTACTTTGGAAAATAATTCGGCTTTTCCTTAATCTCCAATAACTCCCGACGAATCAAATCCAAGCCTGCACTGGCCACATAATCTTGAAAGCGCTCGCGCGAAAACGGAAAGAATAACTTAACGGTTTTAATCTTAACGTGATCTCCCCAAGCCAGCCAAACCGTTCCAACCGGTTTATCGTCTGTACCGCCACCTGGGCCTGCAATCCCGCTGACGGCTACAGCCCAATCACTATTACTTTTGTTAAGTGCACCTTGTGCCATTTCAATCACCACTTCTTCTGATACGGCGCCGTATTGTTCTAACGTGGTTTCACTTACACCCACCATGGTGGTTTTCATTTCATTAGAATAGGTGACAAAGCCTGCGCCAAATACAGCCGATGATCCCGCTACCGATGTGATCTTGGATGCAATCAAACCGCCGGTGCAGGATTCTACCGTGGTGATGGTTTGCTGTTTTTCAATCAAAAGCGTTACCAAGCTTTCAGGTAATTGAACCTCCCCCTCACCAATCACATGCCCTTTTAAAACCTGTTTAATTTGTTGGGTTAAGCCGTCTATTTTTTCTTCCGCTTGTTTTGAGTGGGCGGTGACTTTGACTTCCACCTGCGGATAAGCCGCACGAAATCCCATATCAATATCATTTGGCCAATCAGGAATATGTTTGCGTAATCTTAATTGTAGAGAAGACTCACCAATGCCAAAGACTTGTAAGCGTTTGGTGGTGTGAGGTTCTATGTTGGCAAAGCGTTGTTCTAGCATGGGTAAAATGCTATGGGTCATCATGGCGTTTAACTCGCTGGGTACCCCTGGAGTGAAAAACATGAGGCAGTTATTGTGTTCACAATAAAAACCGGGTGCACTGCCGTTGGTGTTTTCTAAGATGCCTACATCTTTAGGCAAGATGCCTTGTTTTTTGTTGGCATCGTTCATGGGGTAGTTCAGTTTTTCACACCAGGCTTCAATTTGCGCAATGGCGGTTGGGTGTTCACATAAGGGTGAGTTGATTACTTGGGCTAAGGCTTCAGCGGTTTTGTCGTCTTCGGTGGGCCCTAGGCCGCCGTTTACAATTAATACACTGGCCCGCTGACTTAGTTGCTGCATTTCACTGACTAAATCTTCTAGCAAGTCACCTACGGTGACTTTTTTACGTGGGCGTAACCCTAGGCTCGCAAGATGGTCGGCGATCATGGCGCTGTTGCTATCGATGATGTCGCCACTCATGATTTCGTCACCAGTGAGCAGTAGCTGGATATTAGTTTGGGTCATAATCTTTGCTTTCTCGTTATAGCGCGACTGCGTACAATTGCCGTCATGAATATAGAAATTATACGTCGTGAATCTGATTCCAGTCTGCCCTTATTAGAGCGAATTTTCCATTCTCGTGGTTTAAATGAGGGGAACACACAGTTCTCATTGAAAACCTTATTGGATATACAGGCTTTAAAAGGTCTGGCCGAGGCCTGTGATTTATTGATCAAAGGGATTAATGAGCAGCAAAAAATCTTAATCCTAGGTGACTTTGATGTGGATGGCGCCACCAGTACTGCACTGGCGGTGGATGCGTTGCGTCAAATGGGAGCGCAGAATGTACACTATCTTGTGCCTAATCGTTTTGAATTTGGGTATGGGCTGTCGGTTGAGATCGTGGATTATGCCCAGCAGCATTTTGCACCGGATTTAATTGTCACGGTGGATAACGGCATCGCCAGTTTTGATGGGGTTAAACGGGCACAAGATTTAGGCATCAAGGTCTTGGTCACTGACCACCACTTAGCAGCGGATTCCCTGCCCACAGCCGATGCCATTGTGAACCCGAATCAGCCTGGTTGTGAGTTTGCATCTAAGTCGGCCTGTGGCTGTGCGGTGATTTTTTATGTGATGTGTGCACTGCGCACCGCCTTAATAAAACACGGCCGTGATGCAAACAATTTACCTAATATGGCCCAGTATTTAGATTTGGTGGCGTTAGCAACCGTGGCGGATGTGGTACCGCTGGATGAAAATAATCGCATTTTAGTGGAACAAGGTTTACGCCGAATTCGCTCAGGCTTTGCCCGTCCTGGGATTCAAGCCTTGTTAACGGTTTCAAAAAAGAACCCGCCACAGCTCACCAGTAAGGATTTTGGTTTTGCTTTAGGCCCACGCTTAAATGCAGCAGGACGCATGGATGATATGAGCGTGGGCATTGAATGTTTACTGGCGCAAGATTTGGATCGTGCGTTAATGATTGCGCAATCGTTAGATGAGCTAAACCAAGATCGTAAACTGGTCGAAGGGCAAATGCAGCAAGAAGCGCTTAAGCATTTAGAGCTGCTTAGCGTTCATGCCGATGGCAATGTGAGTGTGTGTTTGTATCAGGCGCAATGGCATCAAGGCGTGATTGGCTTGTTAGCTTCGCGTATAAAAGAAAAATTATACCGCCCTGTGATTGCCTTTGCACCAGCCCAAGATGGCTTAAGCGATGCAGAGATGACTGATGGTGAATTTGAACTAAAAGGTAGCGGCCGCTCAATTCCGGGTTTTCACTTACGTGATGCGCTGGATCTGGTGGCGAAAAAAATCCCCCATGTGTTAAACAAGTTTGGTGGTCATGCCATGGCGGCTGGGCTGTCGATCAAACAAAAGCATTTGCCTGAATTTGAAGCAGCGTTTGAGCAGGTAGCAAGAACTTTGTTAACGCCAGAGTTGTTAGTAAACCAAGTGATAACGGATGGCGCCCCTTCACCACAGGACTTTAATATTAACCTTGCTCGTCAATTACGATTTATGGCGCCATGGGGGCAGAATTTCCCCGAGCCATTATTTGATGAAACGTTTACTGTGATTAATCACCGTTTATTGGGTGCGGATAAAAATCATTTGAAACTCACGTTACAAATACCTAATAACCATTTAGCGGTTGACGCGATTTTATTTGGCATTGAACGTCATGGAATTACACCGGCCATGGTGATGAATATGCAACGGGTGCATGTGGTATTTGAAATGGATGTGAATGAATTTCGTGGCCAAGAGAATGTGCAATTAATCATGCGACATTTGCAGGCGGTATAGCTTAATTCTAGATGGTGTAATTTAATTGTACGAGGGTGCCCTGCGCCCGAAAATATTAAGTCGGGCGCGGGGTTGCATGCCCCGTGAGCGTAGCGAATGTTTTGGGTAAACCCTCGTACAATGCGTCTTTCTCGCGAAGGTGGACATCCATGTAATGTTGTTTCTGTGTATAAATAAGTTATGCAGCTTAGCGCTCTAACAAAGGCAAAATTTGCCCAGCCCAAATAGAATCTTTAAACTTCTCACGAAACCAGCCTAAGTGCCCTACAAAGGTTTCACCTAGTTGCTCTGGGGTGACACGGATCATGGTGACATCTGAGCCACGATAAAAGCGGTGTAATGAATCAATGTTTTCTTTAGACATCATTTCATCATCACTAAACGAAAGCGATGTGATCGGTACCGTCACGTTATCAAACTGAGCTTGCATAACTTTACCTTCTGCACCCACTGCATAATCTTTATTTAATGCCCAACGACGCCATTGCTTCATTACGCGCCCAGGTAAATTACCCACAATGTTTAATTTTTTACCGGGGAAGTATCCCATTAATGGCACCAATGTGGGCGTTAAAATATACCAGACCAACCAAACCACGCGCTTTGTTGGGGGCGAGTTTTGACGCCAATAACCGCTACCACAAGCAACCGTTATGGCGTTGCTGACTTGGTTAATATTGGATGTCATCCCCAGAAGTTGACCTCCAACACTATGGCCAATCCATTGTACGGGCAATGAATTAAATTGAGTTTTGGCGTATTCAATCACTGCATTACAATCTTGTTGGCCCCATTCAAGTATGTCGGTATTGCAGTGTTTCACGTGGGTGTCGATGGATTGGCCGTAGCCATAATAGTCAAAAGTAATGGCATGATGACCATTGGAGTTTAAAAACTTGGCAAATTTTTCATAACAGTGTTGGGCCACACCCATGGCCCCAGCAATGATGACCACGGATGTAGCATGCTCTGCCTTGAAAATACGTGCGCCGATTTTTCGCCCGCTGGTTGTTTCAATGAAAATGTCTTGTGGCTGTGTTGATGATGATTTTTCTACGGCTTGAATATTCATAACTTTCCTCGTTAATCATAATGACTAAAACGCAGTCAGTAAGTGGTTTAAAAATTTTAATATCACTTTTATTTCGTCGTCGCTAAACCCTGCGCTCATGGCACTGTTCAGTTGCTTAATAAGCGGTACGGCTAGCTGGACTTTTTCACGACCGAGTGCCGTTAAGTACATGCGTGAGGCACGGCCATCTTGCTCACAGGGTTTGCGTTCGACTAAATCGTTTTGTTCCATACGATTAGCTAAACCCGTTAATGCGGAGTTATTAAGGTTTAAATCTTTGGCGATATCTTTTAATAAGCAACCTTCGTTTTGCTGAATCAGCAAAAGGGCACCCAGTTGAGTAATACTGATACCAAGGTGTGCTTCGGTATTTTGGTCGGCGAACTTATACACACGCTGACGAGCTCGGTTAAGTAGATAAAAAAGACGGTGATCCATGATTTTGCCAAATTATTACATATGTGAAGTAAATATAGTTCACATGTGTACTAAATAGCAAGCTAATTTATAAACATATGAGGTTTGATGGTTGCTTAGCGTTATTTCGATTGTGTTATCCATTCATGGCGCATTTGATTATAATATTGGCCGAAATTTCTATCTTAGAGTGATCAACCATGCCTAAAGCCAGTGAAATCAAAAAGAATACTGCTGTGGACTATAACGGCGGCGCCTATATCGTAAGAGATATCGAACGTTCAGTACCGCAAGGTCGTGCTGGTGGTAGCTTGTACCGTATGCGCATGTATAACGTAGTAACCGGTCAAAAAATCGACGAAACATTTAAAGACTCGGATATGCTGAACCTGGCTGATTTAATTCGTCGTGCCTCTACTTTTTCATATGCCGATGGTGATGAGTATGTGTTCATGGACAGCGAAGACTTCACCATGTACAGCCTGAATAAAGACGCTATTGAAGAAGAATTACTATTCATCAATGAAGAAACCAAGGGTGTTCAAGTGATCATTGTTGATGAGAACCCTGTAGCTCTTGAGATGCCATCCAGTGTTGAGCTTGAAATTGTCGAGACGGATCCATCTCTAAAAGGCGGTTCAGCCACTGCACGTACCAAGCCTGCTCAATTATCAACAGGCCTAACCGTTCAAGTACCGGAACATATCTCTACGGGTGATCGTATTAAGATTAACGTTGAAGAGCGTAAGTTTATGGGTCGTGCTGAAAAATAACAGCAGATATTTACCCTGAACCTAAGAAGGCGCATCATGGATGCGCCTTTTTTGTTTGTGGCGCGAAATAGGAGTCAATAATGGAAGAAATTACTTACCCAATTCAAGGTGCATGTCAGTGTGGCGCGGTGACCTATGAACTATTAAGCGCACCAAAACTAGTGGCGGCTTGTCATTGCACAGAGTGCCAAAAATTATCTACCAGTGCCTTTAGTATTACCGCCATGATAGATGCCAGTGACGTACGTTTTAGTGGCGAAATGAAAGATTGGTCGCGCCCAGCCGACAGCGGAAATACGAGCGCGGCTAAATTTTGCCCTAGCTGCGGTAATCGTTTGTACCATTACAACCCGCAAGAACCCAATAAGCTTAAATTAAAGCCAAGTACTTTATCGGATACGCGTATTATTAAACCCACTGTGCATATTTGGGTCAGTGAAAAACAAGATTGGTTTGATATTCCGCAAGGTGTAAAAACCTGTGAAAAAGGTTTTGAGTCTTAAAAAAAATCACATGAATAGAAAAAAGCCGCGATCATTTTATTATGATCGCGGCTTTTTTATTGTAATGAAACGAAACTAGCCTAGCTCAGCACGGGCTACGATTTCTTTCATGATTTCGTTGGTACCCGCATAGATTTTTTGCACGCGGCTATCCGCCCAAGCACGACAGATTGGGTATTCGGTCATGTAACCGTAACCACCATGCAACTGCACACATTCATCCATCACTTTAAATTGTAAGTCAGTGGTGATTTGTTTTAAGCCTGCGGCGGTTGGAATATCCAATTTTTTATCTAGGTGCAACTCTAAGCAGCGGTCGGTATAAACACGTAAAGCGTTTGTTTCGGTAATAAGCTCTGCCATTTTAAAGCGTGTATTTTGGAACTTACAAATGGGCTTGCCAAAGGCTTTGCGCTCTTTGATGTAATCTTTTGTCCACTCAATGGCGGCTTCACAAGCGGCTACCGCCGTTAGTGCAACCAAAAGACGCTCTTGTGGCAGCTCTTGCATTAATGCCATAAAGCCAGTGCCTTCACGAGCACCCAGTAGGTTTTCAGCGGGCACTTTCACGTCGCTGAAAAACAGCTCACTGGTGTCTTGTGCTTTCATGCCGGCTTTTTCTAAGTTGCTGCCTTTTTCGAAGCCTTCCATACCTGCTTCAACTAAAAACAAACTGATGCCCGCCGCGCCCTTAGTAGGGTCGGTTTTAGCAACCACAATTACAAGGTCGGCCATCTGTCCGTTAGTGATGAAGGTTTTGCTGCCGTTTAAGACGTAATGATCGCCTTTTTTAATGGCAGTGGTTTTGATGCCTTGTAAATCAGAGCCTGCGCCGGGCTCCGTCATGGCAATGGCGCCGATGTTTTCACCGCTGATCAGCTTGGGAATGAACTTCTGTTTTTGCTCTTCAGTGCCCCAGTTTTCAATGTAAGGCATGACGATGTCGCTGTGCAGAGGCCAGCCAATACCAGAGCAGCCTGTGCGTGAAATCTCTTCCATAACCACCGCGCTGTAACGAAAGTCACAGCCTAGGCCGCCGTATTCAACGGGTGCCGTTGGGCATAAAAAGCCCATTTCACCGCCTTTTGTCCATAATTCTCGGCTGACTTGGCCATCTTTTTCCCATTGGGCATGGAATGGTACGGCTTCTTTTTCTAAAAATTTACGAACACTGTCGCGAAAGCCTTCAAGGTCACTGTCGAATAAGTTACGTGGGATCATGGCAAACCTCTGTATGAAATAGTTATTATCAGTTGATGCGTGATTTCACTATGGCAGTGCAGGGCGTGGCTCTCAATGATCAAAAACACCAGATAGAGTGGCGCAATTTGTTATTAACAGGGTTTAGATCAGAGTTTAGGGTTCAGCCAACTCAGTAGGATTGGTTTCTTGAGTTTCACCGGCCCGGTAATCCCCAGGTGTCACGCCAGTCCATTTCTTAAAGGCACGGTGAAAGGTACTCGGCTCGGTGAACCCCACCTTTAAGGCAATGTCATTGATGCTGTATTTGCTCTCACTCAGGTGGCAAATAGCGAGGTCTCGTCTTACCTGATCTTTGATGGCCTGAAACGAAGTGTCTTCGTCTTTTAAGCGTCGGCGCAGGGTTTGGGTGCTGGTATTTAGCTGATAGGCCACCGATTCAAAATCAGGCATTTCAGTTTCGGTATTCACTTCTAAAATTCGACGAATCTGCGCATTAATACTGGCGGTGTTATTGGGTTTCACTAGGAACACATAAGGGGCTTCCTTCATGAGTTCGGGCAGATCTTGGCGTGAGCGAATAATGGGTAAATCGAGATCGCTCTGGTTTAGACGCAGAAGCGTTCTGGGTTGGTTAAAGGTGTGTTCACCATAGAGAAATAAGTGATACTCATCGGCATGGCTGGGCCTTGGATAAGCAAACTCAACCACTTTGATTGGTATGCGTTTACCGGTAAGCCAGCAGGATAAGCGGTGCCATAACATCAACTGAAATTCAGTGAGGTAGCGAGACTTGTTTAGGCAAGGGTGGTGCTGATTGATCACTAAGGCGCCGCCATTGTGTTCTTGCTCAAACTGGGTGTGCAGTGCCAGATCAAACAAGCGATAGTAGCGCGTACCCATTTCTAGGGCTTCACCCAGGGTTGAGCAAGGCAAGATCAATTGGCATAAGGTCTCAAAGCTACCAAGGGGGCTGGCTTTGTGGTCTTGGCCTATAAATTCGTCATCGAGCAAGGTGACTAATATGCGCAGTAATTTAGCCATTTTATCGGGGTAAACTCGAGCTTTAGGCTCATGCAATACCTCGAGACCAATACCGGCTTTTTTTAAAATATCTTGGGCATCGTGACCCTGAGCAAGTGCGCCAGCAAGGGCGGCTCGAGCATAATGACTGGCAATGGTGGATGTTTTCATACAACAGCTGAACCCAAATTCACGATGGCTCATCATACAAAGTCCGGCTATTTGTGCAACAAATTAGATGATATTCGCCATTTATGGTTTGTTGGCTTTGGCCAATTTTTCTGGTTGATCAAGGTATAGGCCCCCA
>Ga0209634_1002005_pt1 | contig 14474 bp, 22 predicted proteins | sample LinPmetageLP40_FD_184043 | JGI IMG/M metagenome (GOLD analysis project Ga0209634, IMG submission 184043) | Marine viral communities from the Pacific Ocean - LP-40 (SPAdes) (version 2) | ecosystem: Environmental > Aquatic > Marine > Oceanic | place: Pacific Ocean | collected 2010-08-26
CAATTTTTGCTAAATCTTTAGGGTCTATACCATTATCTTTTAATCCTTTTTCAAATGCTGAATCTGAATTAACTGATTTTAATCCAAATGAAGAAAAGGAAGATTTGAGTTTCTTATCAATACCAAAAATTTCCATAGCAGTAAAGGATTTACCTGAACCAGGTCCTCCTGCCATGAAAACACATTTAAGTATACCAGGGTCATCAACACCCTCGGTAATCATTTGTTCTAATAAAGATTCTTTGATATTCAATAATTCTGACTCAATTTCATACATTGAATCAAGTACTACTGTTTCGGTAATCAACGATTTTAAACTCACTTGAACTCCTTATTTTTTAGCCTTTTTGGATACAGCTTTCTTTTTAGCCGCAGGCTTTCTTCCCTTACGAGAATTTCCTTTTACTGCTTTTACAACATCTTTAGATTGTTTACCAACCTCTTTGATTGCATCTGCAACATCACCAAGTTCTTCTTTTACTCTTTTAGCTCTTTTCTTTACAGTTTTTACAACTTCTTTCGCATCTTCTACTGCATCTTCAATTTCATCAGGAATAAAATCCCCATCTCTATCGTTGATTTTTCCTTTTGTGTAAAATCCAAAATAATAGACTGCTGCTGAAATTAAAATAACTACTAAAATAATTAAAATTGTACTCATAATTTTCTTTCTTTTTATTGTTTTCTATTTGTGTTGTTTCCTATATAAATATAAGATTTTTAGATAAACATCTGTATATCATCATTATCGTCATATTTGTCATCACATTCTTTTATAATTCCTGATGTAGGAAATGTGTGTCCAAGCATTAACAATAATGCAAATAAAATGTTTATCAGTTTTGTTTGTATTTTACTCTTCACCGTATAAACTCCATCTTTTTTCTGGCTCTGCCTCTATTACTATTTCTTCGGTATCCACAACATATACAAATCCCTCTTTGGCATCCATATAAAATTGTGTTTTACCTGTATCTTGGTAAATAAATTCAAGTACATCAGTTAATGAATCCAAAATTACGGTTGAATTGGAAAGAGGAGCCCACCTATCTCCAGGTGGTACTCTTTGTGCAACTTTCGTTTTTATTTCTTCTTCTTGTATTTGAGGTTCTTTACTCATTACTCAATTACTCTTAGTACTCTACTTTCTTTTGCACCACTTACTTTGTAGTCCATCTGAACTCCACCATCTTCAAAATCCTTTACGGTTCTTGCTTCGGCTTCTGTGACTGACATTGCATCCACTAAGTAGATTTCTTTTACCTTTTTGTCTTTACCATTTTTAAGTGTGGCAACAACCACTTCTACTGTAACTTCGAAAAATTTACTCATAACTTATTGTTTTATATTTATATATATGTATTTATCGTATAAAGATACGAAAAATTTCTTTAATTTCCTAATTTTTTTTTAAAATTTATCTTTTCCAAACTCAAATCCAAAAAATTCATAGTTTTTCTTCACAGATTCATCATTACCTTCTGCTTTAATTGTATCATCTTCATCATAGAAAATAGCATCTGGAGGACATTCGGGTACACATGCTCCGCATAAAATACATTCTTCTGGATTAATGTATAATTGTTTTCCTTTTAATTCTTCTGGTGACATATCTTCAACTTCTCTTCCCGCACCCTCGATATCAATAGGGCCGTGAATACAATTAACAGGACACACCTTAACACATGCGGCATCACAAACACTTACACATGCTTTACCAATTATATAACTCATAGTTTATTTATCTGATACAAATATACAATAATTTATTGAGATATCCTAATTAATATTCGTATTCTTTCTTAGGACCGGAAAGATTTCCATTAATTAAAAATGAACAATTAAAACATAACATTCTAAGATTTTCATATAAATGATTCTTTCTATCGCCATCTTCAAAATCTAATACTAATGGAACTTTACTATCTGTAATTCTTTTTTCCTCAAACCCACATTCATTACATTTTTCTAACATATAACCATTGTTTAATAATCTTTGCTTAAGTTTCCATATAGGATAATCAGGATATTTTCCTTTTAAAATATCATCTAAAGAATATTTTCCTCGTTTAATGTTATATCCTTTACGAATACCTGTACCATTGGGATTCTTTAAATCTTCAAAGATGCCATACTTTCTTGCATATTTTTTATAAGTGTTGTAAGATACACCAAGTAATCTTGCTGCTTCCATGGCGGAACGAGCTTTTCCTTGTACTTCTTTTATTTCAGATTCAAGGAGTGGTTTGGCACCTAATCCTCGTTTCATTCTTCTATTCTTACCAGCTAAAGATAAATCTTGAGTTGGGTCATAGTTAGGGAATATTTTTTCGTTTTTATTTTCCATAGTAATAACCTTTATTATAAGTATAGTATATTAAAATTTTTTGATAGACTATACTTATTTTTCGAGAATAATATTTTCTATAATATCATATATTATATTTTTACCTTTATTAACAAATTCTTCACATAATTTTTTATTATTGTAAATTCTGATTTGATTTTCTCCTATGTATTTTTCTGTATCTAAATAAAGTAATCGCTTACCTTCATCTACAATCATTTCAAGTCTTTTTACTGAATTTGTTTCATTTTCGTATGAATGATTTACAAAATCATCATATAAATCAAATCCTAATTTTCTTAATTCAGATTGCAATCCTACATAACTATGTATTAATGGTAGTTGTCCTCTTATAAATGGTTTAATTGTTTTTTCTGTAAAAGTTATATGAAAGGAATCATCATTTGGATTCATATCATTACCTATGGTGTTTTCACTTACAATGTTTACAGTCGAAGTATGATGTTTCACATCATTGAATTGTGCAATATCAATAATTTTTCCAGGTGGGTTTACATATTGTTTATAAAGTACATCATCTCTTACAAATTTGGGGAAATCTTTAAGGTTGGTTTCAAATTCTTCTTGATAAAATTTTGGTCCTTCTTCTAAGTTCATATAATGATTAAACTCAACACTCAATGGTAATTCTGTGTTTCGGAACTTTTTAATAAAAAAGTAATTTAACCATAGCCTTTGTTTTCTTAAAGAACCATTAAAACTATCAATTCCATGATTTAATTTTGCACCAGTTGGGTGATGATATACTCTACCAACCATTGAATCATTTAAATGAGATGCAAATGTAAGTGAATAATCATCGATTACTGGACAATTTATTGTTGTTTTAATTGGAGCATCTGAAATTAAAATGAATTTATATGGATGTTTATTTATAATTTTATTAAATCTATCAATAAAAAGTTCTATTTGACCAGATTCGGTTGTTATATCTACTATTACTCTTGTAGTTTTTTTACAATATTTAATAAGTTCTTCAATTTCACCATCTTCTTCAATTTGTCTATGTGCAATTATAACATCATAAACACCATTGGCCGAGTCTCTATAATCATTGATATCAAGAAATCTTCCAAATAATCTATTAGCTTGGTGATGAAAATCTAATATTTTAACCATTTTCTCTTACTACATCAAGTGTTACACAATGAGGTCCACCACTAAAGGTTCTTGCATGTCTCATCTTTACAGGCAAAGTATCAATTCCCCATTTCTTTAATTCTTTCATTAGAAGAGTTTGATGCTCCTCTACCATTATTAATTTATCATTAATTGGTAAGATATTCATTCCCAACCATGGTGATGCTGGACACCAGTCATCAAGTACTTGAGTTGGATATGGTTCGGGTGCCCATATCTTATCAAAAGGTCTCAAAAACTCTGGTATATTTCTTTCATTAACTCTTGTTGGATTTAAAAGTACCTTACCTTCTCCTACAAATACAAAAGTTGTATCAATATGAATGTATGCATAAACACCTTGTGCTAAATGTACATTATATTCTTCACCAAAGTTTTCTCTACAATATCGTTCTAACCACTCTGCACCAGTCTTATTACCTGTATTAGAAACTAAATATAGTAAATCATTATTATGTTTAATAACATTTGCTGCATCAAATACAGGTTCACCATCAAGTAGAGTAGGAATAGATAAATCTTCTCTTTGGTAGATTGAATCTAATAATTTTGGTTTTGGTGCATCTACCCAATGTTTTGGGTCAAACAATGGTTTACATGTATTTGCCTCATCAGAACGATGTCTAAGAGTCATTGGTGTTGCAATAACCTTATCATTAATAACTAACATAGAATCTCTTGGACAGTAGTTATAATAACCATCTACTTCCCAATTATCTGTTTTTATAGGTTGTGAGAAGTCTCTTTTTAATGGTCTATGAACTTTTACTCCAAGTTCTTTAAGTTGGTCAGATATACCATCCAAATCTTCTTCAGTTTCATCTATAAGTTTTTGAGGATATAATCCACTTGGTCTGTTTTTAAATTCTTCATCAGATAAGTGTGCATAATCAATATTATGTAAACATTTATCCCCAACAGTTGGTACTTGTGCATTGATTGCACTACCTACGATAATCTCTTTTAAATTACCCCATTCATTTTTTACGTTTGGTTTTATCATTTTATTTTTGTTTTTTAATATTCCACACTCTTTCGTATGTAAAATATCCGATTGTTTTTATTATTGTATCGATACCACCAATCATTAGTCCAAATTCAAGATTACCACTTATAATCCAACTAACTGAAAATGTTATCGATGTTGCAATTACTCTCCATATTAGAGTTTTTACTATTGTTTGTTTATATGAGTCCATTTTTTATAAAATAGTTTTTAATTTATTAATACCAAAATGTAAACTCCAACGAGTTCCTTTTTTTGTTGGTGTTACCTCATGTACATCATTAAGTCTATGTGTAAATAATTTTCCCCTTTCAAACTCTAATGGGTTTCCTTTTAAAACATAATCTGCTCCTTCAAAATCATTTTTATCTGATAACTCAACACCACCACTTAAACACCTATCATCATCATTGAAATATCTGTCTTGATGTAGTTTAAAGTAATCTCCTTCAATATACTTTAAAACAATAATCCAAATAGTTAAATAATAATTATCACCTAAATTTCTTTTTATTAGATTATCAACACCTTCCCACAACCATTTGTATTTATCTTTAAGTTCTGAATTGTTGTGTATAATAAATCTTTCATATGCTCTATTATTTTTTAGTACAAACCTTTCCATAGTTTCTTCTTCACTAAAAACTTTTATAATATTATTACAATAATCTTCTGTAAGTTTAAAGTTTTCCATCTTTTTTCATCTGATTTCTTATCGAAGTTGCTGAGATATCTCCTATCTCTTGTGGTGGTATGTGTTCTATTACATCATAGCCAACTCCTCTGCCATAGTTGATAGATTCTATATCTGGTATGATGGTAACTATTACTTTACCTTCTATAATAAGTTCTTTTAGTTCACCTTCATGTACCATTTCTAAAATTTCTTCTGCCGTCCAAGGATTCTTTTCGTCTGGTTCTACATCTCTGATACCTAACCATACATTATATCCTTCTTTTAATCTTTCATTAATTAACCATAGATGCCCCTTATGAAGTGGTTGCCATCTCCCAGCAAAGAATGAATACTTCTTTTCTGTACTTGAACTTTCCTTATCTGCTTTCGCTTTTATATTTGCCATTGTTATATTAAACTTTTATTTAATGGTTGAATTAAATGATGAAAATTATGTGTAACTCTATTTTTATTATGTATTGATTCAAGTTGTTTAAAAAAATCTAAATGTAATTTATTTTCTTTATTTGAAACATCTTTATTTAAATACTCTGATTCGGAATATGTTCCCCAATTAGTTATGTGATTAAAAAATATGCTAAAGTTTTTATTATATTTCCAATTTAAATCTGTAATTAATTTGTAAAAATCATACATTTCGGTATAATTGTTATCTTGTACTACAAATGAAAATATGTAATTAGTTATAGTTGGTATGTTTATAATGAAATCTAGTTGTTTAATTAGACTATTCCAATTACCACCTATTCTTGTTTTGGTTTCATATGTATCCTTTGTTGCTGCATCAATTGAAACTTCACATGATTTTACAAAAGGATGTATTGCTTTCATTCTTTCCCAAAGTTGCTCTGTCCATAATATACCATTTGTATGAATATGTATGCTCTTCATCTTTGGATATTTTATAGGGTCAAAGTTAATTAGAAATTGTCTAAATGATTTAGAAAAGAATGGGTCTGCTGAACCACTTAAGTATAATCTTTTTATAGTTTTAGATATTTCTTCATTTACTTGTCTTAATTTCTCATCTACACCATTTCTATCTTTACCTAAATAATTTATTAACTCACTTCTACAAGAAGGACATTGTAAATTACAACTTCTATCAAAACAAAAATTGACTGTATTTATTTTTGATATAGGTTTATATCTTTCTAATGATTCTTTATTTTTAAGAACAAATCTATCATCTATAAATTTATTTTGTTTGAATGCAGATAAATGTGGACATTGATTTTCATCACAGTATTTGTATGAACCATCTAATATACTTTCTCTGATTTTTTGAGATTTCTGTGAATTAAAGTTATCTTTTATACTTGGGGTTTCGTAGATATCTTCCTTTAACCAACCAGGACAACATAAAAATTGCTTATCATCAAAAACCTCAGTATATCCAAATGGTGTAGCACAGATATATTTGTCCTTGGCAATCATTATAATTTATTTAATTTTCTTAATTTATTTATAATTTTAGAAAATGATTTTTCTGGTGAATCTTTTGTAGTATCTACATCTATGAAATTATCTATCGGTGGTTCGTATGCTTTTGAATGAAAGTGGTCCCTTTCTCTTGGCTTGGAACAATTAACATAGAATTCTTGGAATTGGTCTAATCCTATTTTTTCTTTAAACTCTTCTCGTAACCAACGAGGTGGTGCAACAAGAGATACAACAACATCACAACCTTGGTTATGTAAGTACTCAGTAATTATTTGAGCATTTCTAATATTAATGATTCTACCCTCGGGAGAATAATCTTTATTAACTGTAAGATTTCTTAAATCATCACCATCAAGATGAAATACAGTTTCTCTCCAATTTCGTTGTTCTGTTTTTAGAAATTCGTGTAATTTTTTTCCTAAAATTGTTTTCCCATGAGCGGGTTGACCTGTAAACCAATATACCATAATTTTTTTTATTTTTTAATATGATAGCATTTATGATGAGATGGAACAGAAATATAATCTCCTTTTAAAAATTCATGCACTGCTTTTATAACACCAATATGAACTAAACCATGTGATTCAAATTCCCAAGTATCTTTTTCTAACATTTCTTGAGATGCATCTTTGATATTTAATTCATCATATGTATTTTCATCACCTGAAAAATCATCTAAAACCATAATACCACCTTTTTTTAATTTTCTATAACCATTTTCAACATCGGATTTTACGATATCATATTCATGACCACCATCAATAAAAATAATATCATACCAATTATCCATAACATTATGAATCATTTTTCTTGAATCTCCTTCAAATACTGTTATAATATCATCTACTTTGAATTTTTTTGCTTCACTCCATAAGTGAGATTTCCATTCTGATGGGTTATTTTCATTATAATGCCATTCTTCTTCTACATCAACAGTTAAATTTCCTTTAAACCAATCAATGATATGAAGTTCTCCATTTATCGCGGGTAATTTAAGTATTTTAGCATTTTCAACGGCATCCCATCCTTGAGCACAACCAATTTGTAAAACTTTTGGTCTCTCTTTATAATCCCATTCATGGTCGTTTCCATGACCCCAAAATTGGGATTTTATATGTGTAAAAATAAATGCTGATATCCATGGAATAGGCATATTCCAATCATTAGGATGAAAGGTTGTCTTTTCTTTTTCTGTAACAAACCACTCACTCATATCAAGAGGTGGTATTTTTTTAAATCTATCCAATTTTTATAACTTTATAACTTTATTTACTTGAGTACGCTTGTGTACCAAAAAATGCTGCAACTATTGCTGCAACTGAAACAAAATATGTTGCTGCCATATCACCAAGTATATTTGATGCTTGTTCCACACCACTTACTGAGGCAATTACAACTGCGAATGGATATAATAACATACCAATTAAGGCAAACCACGCCATTCTACGTTGTGCATCTCGCATAGCATCTTTATCTTCAAGTTCTTTTCTCTTGAATTCAAGATACATATCATGTTCTGGTTTTGATACTCTACCATCACCGTTTGTATCTGCTGGATGAGTGTGTTTTATATTATCCAAATTTTCTTCAACCATTATTACTCCTCTTTTAATTTGAGTTGTAACCTTTATTACTTATATATATTAAAATTTATGAAATATCTTTAGATTCAATCAAAGTATAAGTAAATGAGTTACCCCATATACCACTTGCTTTTCTACAAACATCCATAAACTCATTAAAATCTGATTCTTTTGAAAATACTTGACAACCAGCAGACCATTTATCTATCTGAGTTGAGCCATCTACTCTACCACCTGCTTTATGAATATTAATTCCAAATATACCTTCATGTACATTTTCTTCAATCAAATCATAATCACCATCTTTGTTATTATCTCTATAAACTTTTACTGGTGATTTCTGTCTTAGTGCTTCATACTTACCTTGGTGTAATCCAAGTTGATGAGAACCTCTGTACTGACCTGGTTTTAAGATTGCAACACCATCTTTGTTCAACAAGTTCTTTTCCCAATGTGAACCTGGGTCTGTTGTTGCTTTGTATTCATTATAAACCCACTCTCCCTTAGAATCTTTATAAGATAGTGTAAGTGTATCATCAAATTTATTGGTTACCTTACCATGTGTGTCTGAGTTTCTGATGCCAATGATATTAACATCATATCCTTTATCACTTGTAAAGTATTTATAACCATTACATTTTAATGTTTCTTCGATTTGTTCTCTTGTATATTTTAGCATAATTTTTTTAAATGTTTCCGAATCTTCTTTTGGCTTGCCAGGCTACTCTTTTTGTACTACCAACCATTCTTTTTTTAGAAACTAATTCATTAAAATTATCTCTAAGTGAATTTAACTGAGGGCCACTTGCTCTACTTGGACTCATTTTATTCTAAATGGTATATTGTTTTGTTTCCAAAACGTATTAAGAGTTTTTTTTAAATTACCTACTAGCTTTACAGATTGTTTTTTCTTTTCTGGTGTATTTGTATCTAAATAACCTGTCGGTATGATTCCTTGTATATAATTGTGAATAGGAAATTGACCTATTTCATTTACTTTCTTGTATCCACTACCATAGGGTGCTGATTTATCATTATGATTAGGAGCAACATTTTCTTTCTTCAATCTACTTTTTTCTGCCCTACCACGATTTTTAGATGCAGATTCAAAACCTACTATCTTCCCACCTTTATGTGAAGCATCTTTACCATCACCATTACCATAAGTACCTTTATCTCTATTATACTTATTTAGTTCCGCTCTGTATTTCTTTGATTTCTTTGATGATTGAAATTTCTTGTACTCATCTTTATAATCTCTTTTAGCAGTTTCATCAATATCTTTATCTATTGCATCTTTTGATGGATAGGTTCCATCTAACTTAGCTTCTTCATCTTCTATGAATGATAAATCTAATCTTTGACCGTATTCTTTAAGTTTTTTAGATATTTCTTTTCTTAATCTACTACTTTTCCAATCTTTGTAGTTCTTATCGGATTTTTTTTTTCCACTCTCTGCCACTTTTAATGGAGATTTTATATGAGTTTGTTTATTACTAAGGTGGTTAGTTTCTTGGTCCTCATCATCTTCTTCAACATCTGGTTGTCCATGATTTGTTTTCTTAAAGTTAGTACCACCACTATAATCTCTATTTTTACCTCTTAATGCAGTATGATAATCGGAAGTTCTACCTTGCATATAATTTGAAGGTACACCTTTTGATTCATCCAAACCCTCATAGATAGATTTAAGATACTTAATGAAATCTTTGTCATTACTCATCTTCTTAAAATCTCTATCTTTGAATACATTCTTTACGAAATCTCTTACATCTTTTGAATCTTGTCTGATTTGGTCTATTGTTGAGAACATACTCTCATCTATTGATTCATCTATTGCTTTTGGATATTTTGTTTTCTTAGCAAGTTGTACAAGTTTTTCAACATCAGCTGGTTTGTTTCTATTAAACTTATCAGCGTTCTTTTTATCTTTGAATATTGCAGATATCATTTTGTTTCCATCACGAATCATAATGATAATACCTTTTTTACCAAAGTATCTTTCTGTTTCTACTTTTGCTTCTTGAACTACTGATTCTGGTACACAATTTGGAACTTGTTTACCATTCTTCATTTTACCACCAACTGCTTTATATCCTTTCCAACAAGCTTCAACTAAGTTATCAAAATTTTCGGATATGAATCTAAGTTTAGTTTTATTTCCCTTATGTCTTTTATCCATTGAACTTATGTAATTTCTGAATAGTTTGAAGTTTTGTAAAATATCACCTCTATTACTATATTCTTCTTTACTTCCATTCTTACCAGTAACGGCCTTTTGAGCATCTTCAATTTTTTTATCTAATACTTTAAGATAATCTGATAATGTCATATCTTTGGCTTCATTGATTACTGATTCTTGTACTGTTTTTTGTAAATGTTTTAATAAATCTTTTTTTATTCTTGCTGAATCTCTTTCTGCATCTTTATCAAACTCTTTATCTAATTTGTATAAATCTTTCATATAAGCCATAGCCTTCTTATAGGCTCTATCACTTATTTTAGAAAACCCTTTTATGTTTGATTTATATAGGTTAGTAAAATAAACATCAATAAACTGTTGAATACTATCTGCTTCTATTCTTGGAGTTCTAAGAACTTTAGCTAATGTAGATAATACTTTTTTCTTATTAAATTTGACTTCGTTTACATTACCTTCATTAAATACACTATAACGTTTGATACCTATCTTCTTTACAAGGTTATCAATTGCACGATAATCTCTATCAGGATGATTTCCACTACCAAGTTCTATCTCAACCTCACCTTTAGTTGGTCCGATTTTACTTACTTGTACTTTATATTTTTTGTTTATTTTTTGAACGGCTCTTCGTAATACATCTACCGATTTTAAATTTACCTGTTGAGCTTCTTTTACTGATTCTTTTTTTAGACCAGTAAGTTTTTCAAATTTCTTTTTATCAATCTTACCTTCCATATAATCTAATAGATGTTTGGTAATATCTTTACCTGTTTTTTTGTTCACAACCTGCATTTCATCCATCGGCATATCTTTGTTGTACTGAACATTATCATATCCATCAAAATCTCTTAATCCACCTTTTTTCTTAGATGTATAATCATCACCACCCATAGTGTTAGTTCCCATTTTAGAACCGTACTCTTTAAGTTTACCTAGGATTTCTTTTTTTAGTCTTGACATATCTTGTTTTCCTTTACCTATATAAATATAAGAAAATTAATATTAACTAATTCTTTACCGAACCTCGTCCACTTCTACTTGTTGGTGGTGGTGAAGAACTTCGTGTTGGGGGTGTATATGTTCTTGTTGTTGATGGTGAAGAACTTCTTGATGGGGGTGTATAAGTTCTTACAGGTCTACTATTGTTATTGTTATTATTTCTAATATTGTTATTGTTAGAATTATTCTCAATTCTATTATAATTTCTAACATTATTATTAGTATTATTATTATTTCTAATGATTACAGGAGGTACATTATTAGGATTATTATAAATTCTGATATTAGTATTATTTCCTCTTAGTTTGATAATTGCTTTATCAATAATTTCATCAGGATTATTAATTATAACTCTTGGTTTATTTCTATTAACAATTATTTTATTTTCAATATTACTATTAGTTCTATTAGATATGATGTTAGAACCTCTCCTACCTACATTATAAGATACATTTTCTCTACTACTATTCCAAGCTACATTGTACCCATTGTTATTCCAAGGACCGTTGTTCCAATTATTGTATCCATATCCATATCCGTACATTCCATAGTTGTTCCACCTAGAGTAGTAATTATTAAATCCAAAAGGGTCTCTCCAATTATAACCAAAGTTATTATATGGATAGTTGAATGCCCAATCAAACCAAAATTGAGAGGAATTGTGAAACATATCGAATCTACTGTATGGATTGTAAAAACTATATCTATTGAACATACGATTACTAAAATACCAACTATAAGGTTGATTTGAAGCATATGTTGCAAAATCATATCTGAATCTAAAATCAGTTCTAAACTTTCTTTGTAATTCCCATTCTGAATCAATCGTATCTACTTTTATCTCTGTTCCATCAGGACCATAAATTGGGTCATAATTAAGAGTTGATAAATGATAAGTTGTTCCACATGATGTGAAAAGCAGTACGAATAATAAATACAGTATGTTTCTCATAGATTTTTTGTTAAGGTTATCTTCTATCTATAAATAGAAGTTTTTAATGTTTTATGTGTTGAACTCTCCATTTAACATCCTTGCCTCTTAACATTTTCTTAGTTGCATCTACGTTCTTTTTGGAGTCATCAGCAAAATATACATCATCGTATCCTTCATTATCAATCTTATCTTCAATCCAATCTGCTTTATCTTTTGGATTATTAGATGCTAATGCGGTTACATATATCTTACTCATATTAATACCAATATCTTTTAGGTATTGTCTTATCGGTTTATGTGCTGCTCTTGCAGTTAAGATGTGAACTCCACTTCCACCACTACTCTGTACTACTCTACGAAGTACTTTTGTTATCTTTACAATTTCATTTGGGTCTTGTACTTTTTGGAAATCTGAGAAATCAAATTCATCACCAGGTTTCTCTTTGTAAATTGCGTACTGACCTGGTGTAAGTTTTCTTTTCTTATCACCATTAGTAATATAGATAAACGAAGTTGTTTTAACCAAAGTATCATCAAAGTCAAAAACTCTGAGTTTCTTTGATTCTGTAAATAAACTTCTTGCTATCATATCTTTTAATTTAATCATCTACTATATAAATAGTTTCCAATTCTTTTCTTCACCATATGCTTGTATTTCGTATGGATGATTGTGGTATTCATATCCCATATCATAGTATCTTTTAAACCAAGATGGTGATTGTAAGTAATGTTGGTATTCGTGAACCAAAGTTTCTATAACATGCTTTCTACTTACCATATTAGGATAGTAGATAACGATACTATTATCGGTTCTATCAAACTCAGCGTGACAACCATCCTCATCTCCTCTAGCCTCTGGCTCACCACTATATCTAGCATAGATGTTATAATGAGTTTCCACATAAGGAGTCATCTCAGGTATAAATTTAGAGTAACCATAATGTTTCTCTATCTTTGGATAAACTTCGTTGATTATTTTTTGTACTGCTTTCTCAGTCATATTGTTTCTTATTTACTATGTAAATATACGAAAAATAAATGAGAAAACCTAATAAAAAGTGATTTATTTTAAGCTTAGTTAGTTATCTAAATGATTTGAAATATACCCTGCAATTCTACCAGCCCTAATTTGGAAATGTTCCCAATCATCTTTGGTCATTTTCTTTTTCTTACTAACATAGTCAAGTCCTATGTTTCCAATATATTTTTCATCTAATGTGAATAATGGTACTAAGTATGTAGATTTTGTACCAACTGATTTTGCTGCCTCTTTTAAACCATAGGTTGCAACTTTAGGGTCTAGGAAGTTTGGGATAAATATACTATTTCCTTCCATTGTATGTTGAAATGTTTTAGGATAAAGTGAACATGGTATATTATTAAATGTATGAGATACTGAAGATATACCAACTTTGGTTACTTCATAAAATACTGAGAATTTTTGTATTGATTTACCGGTTGGGTAGAAATTACCACCATTATGAAATTGAGCAATCCAAACTCTATCTCCATTGAACTCGTCTCTTATTTCTTCGAGTTCATCTGAAATTAAAGAAACACCTGTGATGTTTTCTTTAACCAAATCTCTATTCTTTTCTTTTTGTTTCTGCAAATATCTACTAATTAGTAAATATAATACTGGTCCTACTACTCCTGTTAGAAATGCCCCTAATAACTCCATTATATGATTATGATTAGTTAGTATTTGTTCCATTTTTATCGTATTCGTCTAAATCTTCCATGTAATCAGCAACATTTTTAAGATAATCGGATGCCAAGGTCATTTTTTCTTGTACCCAACCATCTAAATCTTCAATGTTACGTTTTTTAATATTATCGTATATGATTTTGGCGGAACGAACTGATGATTTTAGAGATGATAACCCCATACCTACTTCATGGTCATCTTCTTTTATCTCTTCTTCTTTAATGGTATTCTGTGGTTTGAACGCAGTTGCATAAGGATTAGAATAAACTTTACCTAATTCTACTTTACTTTCAGATAATATGTCTTTTAGTTTAATCACTACTTTCCTTTATATTGTCTTTTTAATTCTTCTAATGCATTTATTTGGTCTTGAATTGCTTGAGATAAACTTAC
>Ga0209634_1002006_pt1 | contig 14467 bp, 15 predicted proteins | sample LinPmetageLP40_FD_184043 | JGI IMG/M metagenome (GOLD analysis project Ga0209634, IMG submission 184043) | Marine viral communities from the Pacific Ocean - LP-40 (SPAdes) (version 2) | ecosystem: Environmental > Aquatic > Marine > Oceanic | place: Pacific Ocean | collected 2010-08-26
CACCGGCTCGCCCGCCGTCGGGTGGGATTTGAAGGCGCGCTGCGGCAAGAAGAAGGTCGTGCTCGAACTGGGCGGCAATGCCGCGGTGGTGGTCGACCACGATGCCGATCTCGACGATGCGCTCGACCGGATCATCTTCGGTGCCTTCTACCAGAGCGGGCAAAGCTGTATCGGTGTCCAGCGGATTATCGTGCACGAAGATGTCTACGACCGCTTCAGGGACATGCTCGTCGCCAAGACCAAGACGCTGGTCGCGGGCGATCCCAAGGACCGCGATACCTTCATCGGCCCGATGATCTCCGAAGGCGAGGCGAGCCGCCTCAAGGGCTGGATCGACGAGGCGGTCGCGGGCGGCGCGACGCTGCTCACCGGCGGCGGTTGCAAGGGCAATATGCTCGAGGCGACGCTGCTCGAGGGGGTGGACAAGGATGCCAAGGCACTCAACGAAGAAGCCTTCGGCCCGCTCGCCATCCTGCAGAAGTTCGAGCATTTCGACGAGGCGCTCGCGGAGGTGAACCGCTCCACCTTCGGCCTGCAGGCGGGCATCTTCACCCGCGACCTGTTCAAGATGTTCGACGCCTGGGACCGGCTCGAGGTCGGCGGCGTGGTGATCAACGACGTCCCCAGCTACCGCGTCGACAACATGCCCTATGGCGGCGTGAAGGACTCCGGGCTGGGACGCGAAGGAATCAAGTTCGCGATGGAGGACATGACCGAGATCCGGAACCTGGTGATCCGGCGCGGGTGAGCAGGAGCGGGGAAGGGCAGGTTTCGGCTTTCGCCTGAAAGCGGTCGTTCGGCTGACGCCCCCAAAGCCGCCATCAGTCGGCTAGCGATACCAGAAGTCTTCCTCGGTTGCTGGCCAAGACATCACGTCCAAAACACCGCTATTGTCAAAGGAAACACTTCCTGAGTGGTAGGCAATGCTTTCACCATCTTCAAATGTTCCACGGACCCAACGGAATGTAAGCGAATCGGCATTTTGTGAGCAGAGAAAAGACATTCGATAGGCTGCGCCGCGTTCGTCCAATTCTTCGGAGAGTCCCGAAATATCCGCCATGTCTCTGCCATTGAGCGTAACGGTCGGCTTCAAGCCCGAAGGGTATATTGGTCGAACAATCTCGAATAACATTTCGCCGCATTGCGCCGTGAACGTCTCTTTCCAAGGCTCAGCAGGCAACGGTTCAAACGTCTGAACCATTACCTCTGCTGCAAGAATTAGCGAGAATCCGATCATTCTTTTGGTCTTTCCGGCTGAGCTACGGAAGCTAGTAGATCTGGCTGAAAACTAGTAAACCTAAAAAAGGCGGATTTTTGATCAGCTTCCCACCCAATCCCAGCCGCTCCCGTGATACGCGTCGTGCGACAAAAGGTGACATTCGAGAGTTCAGTCAGCTCTCCTCCAGCAGCAGCAATTCGCATTGCACCACCAGCCGCGGTTCGGGGAGCAGACGGTGTTCGACTTCCACCACGCCTGCATCGGCGACCAGTTGGCCCGGGATAGCGAATTCGTGATCGGGCAGGGCGGCGACGAACTCCTCGCCCACTTCCACGGCTTCCTCGCCTGCGAACAGGATCGCGAGGCTGTGCCGCGTGCCCGCGAAGGTGATGCTCGCCCAGGCCTTCTCGGTATGCGTCAGCACCTGTCCGCGATGCTGGTGCAGGTCGGCCAGCGCGGCGCGCAGGCGGTCGGCGGCGGTGCGGCGTGCGCGCGGCGGATGAGGCGGGGCTGTTTCATCCGACATGCGCGGTCTCCCGCGTGGTTGCGACATCGCGCGCCGCCTCGAAGCCGGCCATGAAACCGCGGATGCGCTGTTCGGTGCGATCGCGCGGTTCGCGGCCCATGCGCAGATCGAGCACGAAGCGCGGATCATGCGCGGCAAGGCGGCCGAACTTGGTGGCCGCCATCTCGTGCTGGCGAAGGAATTTCTCGACGGATCGGATCAGCATCGCGGGCTCCCCAATAGGCTGGTCAGACAGGCGAATCGCTCGCCGTGTTCCTGATTCGTTCCAGCCGAAATCCTAGGGGATTATCCCCTTCGGACAAGTATCGCCGACTCCTCTTTTCGGGAGGGCGGTGATATGAGGTGGGGATGGCTTGGATCAAATCTGCTTGGCTTGATACGTGGCGGCAGCTCGGTAGCGCCTCAGGTGTGTTCCTGCTCATTAGTGGCCCAGTCATCGCGCTGCTGGCCCTGTATTTCCTCTACGGACGGAACGAAGCCGTGGAGGAGTTAAACCCATTTATCGCGGGATTCGCTGGACTTGGCGTTTCAGTATTCGCGATCTTCATCTGGAATTTATTGTCTGCCCCATATCGACTTGAAAAGAAAAGAGCGGACCAAGCTGATGAGAGGATCAAAAGCGCAGAGCTTTCGGTTGATGACTTGAGCAAGAGATTGACTTCTGTGGAAGACCGTCGGGCGCGCTTGGAATTGACTATCGGAACGTTCCTGCACAGTGGTAAACTTGCCGAGAAGCCGGAAATTGCGCCAGTCTGCGTTTTCCTCTATGTCAAGAATGTGGGTGAATTGCCTACTTGTGCCTTTCTGTGGGGATTCGATTTCCTAGGAAAGGATGGGCAGATTACTTCGAGACCGCACGATATCGTAGACCGATGCACATTTGACGATATCACAGTCATGCATGACAATACGATTTACGAGAAAACCATGAACCCAGTCCCAGGAGGTGGAATCGTTGCGGGGTTCATCGTTATAATGACCGAACGCGAATTCTTGAAGAAGCAAAGCCACGTGCGAGTTTACTGCACTCAGACCAACGAAACCCGTGTCGAAGGCGACTGGATGGACCTAACGGTAAATCTCCCGAAGAAGTCCAATTACTACCTTCCGGGCATGGGTGATCCGTTCAGAGGATGAAAATGGGCGATAAGTTCGACCGCCTCCTAGCGGCCATGACAGGCTCTAGCGCGGAAAAGCCAGCATCAGCTCGGAAAGCATCATCTCGGGCCGGTTCCGGCGATTGTGACGAAACTCAAACTCGCCAAGATACTTCGAAAGATGCTTCGGACTAACGTGGATATGCGTCCCGTTGATCGAACGCTTTAGCTGCGCCCAAAAGCCCTCGATGCTGTTGACGGTGGTTCCGGTGTCGCGGCAGACGTATTCGCCTTTCGAATGGTTCACTGTCTTGTGCCAATAGCCATTCCACATCGAAATTTCGCGGTAGCCGTGGAGTTCGTCGGTATGCACTTCGCTGTGCGGCCTCACGTGGTCCAGAATGTGCGGGAGTAGCGAAACAGTCTTGCGATCCTTCACGATACGAGTGGTGACGTTGCCGCCCCGCTCAAGCATCCCGACCACGATAGTCTTGCCTTTGCCGCCGAAACCACCTTTGTCGTAACCGCCTAGGAATGTCTCATCGACTTCCACGGTCTTGAACGGTCCGCCCATCGGTTCGTCACCGTCCACGATAGCCATATACTTGCGGATTTCATGGCACATACGCCACGCGGTTTTGTAGGTCACGCCAATTTGGCGCTCAACTTCCTTGGCCGCGACACCGTTCCGCGTCGTGCAGAACAAGAACATGACATAGAACCAATCGCGCAGGCTGGTGCGAGTGCGATGGAAAGGCGTCCCTGCGGTCGGGTAGATCTGGTGGCCGCAATGCTCGCAGGCGTAGCTGCGGCGCTTTTGGACGCGGTAGAACTGCGCATCCTTGCCGCACTTCTCGCATTCGTGACGCTCACCAAAGCGGGTCAGCTTTAGATGCTCTAAGCAGCTTTCTTCCGTGGGGAAGCGGTCTTGGAATTTGCGAAGGGTGAGAGTGTTTTTGGCCATGCCATTATGTAGCACAAAACCCTACTTGTCGCAAGGGGATAATCGCCAAATCCTACTTGTCTAGGAAAAATCCTATGCTATAGGAATTTTCTCGCATGCTCCGTCCTGCATGACGCGGGTTGGATGGCGGCGAGTTTGAGGACACGGTCTTGTGAGTGACGGAATGACGCCGGACCGCGCGAAGCTGGTCGAACTGGCCGAGGCCGGACGCACCAGCCTAGCCTCGCTTTCCGCCATGCTCGGCCGCAACCCCAGCTATCTGCAGCAATTCGTGCGCAAGGGTTCGCCGCGCAAGCTGGAGGAGGCGGACCGGCGGCGGCTGGCCGAGTTCTTCGGCGTGTCCGAGGTCGCGCTGGGCGCCGATCCCGACCATGCGCGCGCTTCTGCCCCGGACGAGTTCATCACCGTGCCGCGCCTCCCGCTCGACGCCTCGGCGGGGCCGGGTGCGTTCTCGGCGGAGGAAATTTCCTTCGACAGCTTCCGCTTCAGCCGCCGCTGGCTGCGCGAAATGGGGCTGGAGGGCGCCGATCTCACCGCGATCCGGGTGGAGGGCGACAGCATGGAACCCACGCTGCGCAGCGGCGACGAGATCTTCGTCGACCGCAACAAGCGTTCGGGCGAGGGTATCCACGTCGTGCGCATCGGCGATGCGCTGCACGTCAAACAGGTCCAGGCCAGCGCGCCGGGACGCATTGCGCTGATCAGCGCCAACGACAGCTATGCGCCGATCGACCTCGCGCGCGAAGAGGTCGAGGTGATCGGCCGGGTTGTCTGGAAAGGGGGGCGGGTGTGACCCGCCGCCCGATCACGACGGGCGCTTGACGTAATCGTCCGCGCGCAGCGTCAGCATGTAGTCGGCAACCAATTCGATATCCTCTTCGACCAGGTCGACATCCATCTGCATCGGGTAATTGTGCGCATCCGACAGGAAGGTCACCAGCGTCGTGCGCGTCAGGCCCGGGCTGTTGGCGATGTCGGCAAAGCCGGGGGCCTGCGGGTCGAGCGACACCGTAGCGCTCGTCACGGCATGGCATTCCCCGCACACGCCGGTAACGAAGTCGGGCGCGGGCGCTGCGGCGCTGGCCACGGCGCCGCCCGGCGGGGCGGGGCGATCGGGATAGGTCTGGCATGCTGCCAGCACCGCGCAGCCCGCCGCGATGGTTGCGATATGCTTCATGAATCTGCTCCTCTACCGCGGTGTTAGCACTTTGCCGCAGATGCGGCTTGTTTTCGAGCAAGAAGCCGACCATTTTTGCGGATATATGGAAACCGATACCCAAAAGCCCGCCACTCCGCCCATGAAAGCCGGTATCGTCCCGGTCACGCCGCTGCAGCAGAACTGCTCGCTGATCTGGTGCACCAAGACCAACAAGGGCGCGCTGGTTGATCCCGGCGGCGATCTCGACAAGCTCAAGGCGGCGGTCGCCAAGTCGGGCGTGGAACTGGAGAAGATCCTCATTACGCATGGCCATATGGACCATTGCGGCGAGGCGGGCGTACTGGCGAAGGAACTGGGCTTGCCGATCGAGGGCCCGCACGAGGCGGACCGTTTCTGGATCAGCCGGCTCGAGGAAGACGGCGCGAGATACGGCATGCAGGCCGAGGTGTTCGAACCCGATCGCTGGCTGGTCGATGGCGACACGGTCACCGTGGGCGAACTGACGCTCGAGGTGATCCATTGCCCCGGCCATACGCCGGGCCATGTCGTGTTCTTCAACCGGCCGAGCAAGTTTGCCATCGTCGGCGACGTCTTGTTCCAGGGCAGTATCGGGCGCACTGATTTCCCGATGGGCAACCACCAGGACCTGATCGACGCGATCACGCAGAAACTGTGGCCGCTCGGCAATGACGTGACCTTCATTCCCGGTCACGGGCCGACCAGCACCTTCGGCCAGGAACGCCAGACCAACGCCTTCGTGAGCGATTACGCGTTGTCTTGATATTTGTGGGGTGCGCTATCGACCTCCGTCGATAGCTTGCGCAAGGTCGGGACGGATGTCCCGACCGTACGCCGCAAAATTTCCTTCTCTTACATCACGCCAAGCGTGATCAGCACCGCAACCACCGCGAGGCCGAGCAGCGTCAGCATCGTCACCAGCGTGCCGATCATGCGCGGCTTGGTCGCGCCTTCGCCGTCCATGCCGAAGCCGTGCGCCACGCGGCCAAGCATGTAGATCGCCGCCACCCAGGCCAGCCAGGGATCGCCCTTGCCGGTCAGTTCGATCGCCGCAATCAGCACCAGGACGAACGGTGTGTTCTCGACGAAATTGAGCTGCGCGCGCATCCGCCGCGTCAGCGGACCGCCCGCATCGTCGCCGTGGATGGTCTTGGTCGCGCCGCGCATCTGCCCGACTCGGATCGCAAGCCACAGGTTGATGATCGCCGCTGCAGCCGCCGCGGTCAGTGTAACCGGCAGGATAATGCCCATATTTCTCTCCCTCGCGTTCCCCGTGAACGCTACCCGCCTGCGTGCTAGGGCGAAGCCCGTCGCCGTGCAATCCCGCCGCGGCATGCGGAATCGGGTTGCATCGCCTGCAAATTTGGCTATTACGCGCGCCTTCACCGTCACGGTCGGGATTTTCGGGTTCACGCGCTCTTGCAGCGTGCCGGACCATCCCCTAGGGCGGCCACCGAAATTGATTGTAATTGTTTGAGGAACAGGTGCCGCCATGGCCGTCCCCAAGAGGAAAGTATCGCCCCACCGTCGCGGCAACCGCCGCTCGCATGATTCGCTCAAGGTCGAAGCTCATCACGAGTGCTCGAACTGCGGCGAACTCAAGCGGCCGCACAATCTGTGCCCGCACTGCGGATATTACAACGGCCGCGAAATCATCGCCGTCGGTCTGTAAGACCGTCAGCCAAGCCGGAGACAGCGCATGAGCCTGCCGCGTATCGCCGTCGATGCGATGGGCGGTGATGAAGGTGTGCGCGTCATGGTGGAAGGCGCCGCGCTTGCGCGTCGCCGCCACGACAAGTTCCAGTTCCTGCTGGTTGGCGACGAAACACGCATCAAGGCCGCACTCGACACGCACCCCGGCATGGCCGGGGCGTCCGAGATCCTGCATTGCACCGACGTGGTCGGCGGCGACGAGCTGCCGAGCCGCGCCTTGCGCCGCGCCAAGACCACCAGCATGGGCCTTGCGGTCAATGCGGTGAAGCAGGGCGATGCCGGCGCCGCGGTGTCGGGCGGCAACACCGGCGCGCTGATGGCGATGAGCAAGCTCGCGCTGCGCACCATGCCCGGGCTCGACCGGCCAGCGCTGGCCGCGCTGCTGCCGACGCTGACCGACGACGATGTCGTCATGCTCGACCTCGGCGCCAATCGTGAATGCGACGCGCGCAACCTCATCCAGTTCGCCATCATGGGCGCGGCCTATTCGCGCATCGTGACCGGCCGCGAACGCCCGCGCACGCGGCTGCTCAACATCGGGACCGAGGAAACCAAGGGCACCGAAGATATCCAGGCCGCCGCCGAGGCGCTGCGCGCCGCCACCGGGCTGGCGATGGATTTCGAAGGCTATGTCGAAGCCGACAAGATCAACCGCGGCGAATGCGACGTGGTGGTCTGTGACGGGTTCTCGGGCAATATTGCACTGAAGGCGATCGAAGGCGCGGCGCGCTTCGTCACCGACCTGCTGCGCAATGCCTTCACCAGCTCGCTGCGCTCGAAGATCGGCTTCCTCGTCTCGCGTCCCGCGACCGATCTGCTGCGCCACCATCTCGACCCCAACAACCACAATGGCGCGGTCTTCCTCGGCCTCAACGGCGTGGTGGTGAAAAGCCACGGCAGCGCCAATGCCAAGGGCGTTGCCAATGCGGTGGAAGTCGCCGCGCGGCTGCTGGAGGACGACATCACCAACCGTATCAAACGCGATCTGGGCGAAATCGAAGCGGCGGGCGTTACCGCGAAATGATCCGTTCGGTGATCACCGGCACGGGTTCGGCATTGCCCGCCAAATGCGTCACCAATGCCGATCTCGCCGCCAGGGTGGACACCAGCGACGAATGGATCGTCGAGCGGACCGGCATCCGCCAGCGCTATATCGCGGACGATAGCGAGACGACCTCCACTCTCGCCACCGCGGCAGCGCGCAACGCGCTCGAAGCGGCAGGCGTCGATGCGCAGGAAATCGGCTTGATCGTCCTCGCTACCGCCACTCCCGACCATACCTTCCCCGCCACCGCCACGCAGGTGCAGGCGGCGCTGGGGTGCGGCGGCGGGGTCGCCTTCGACGTGCAGGCCGTGTGCTCGGGCTTTCTCTATGCGCTGGCCACTGCCGATTCGCTGCTGCGGACCGGGATGGCGACAAAGGCGCTGGTGATCGGTTCGGAAACCTTCAGCCGCATTCTCGACTGGGACGATCGCACCACCTGCGTATTGTTCGGCGATGGCGCGGGGGCGGTCGTGCTCGAGGCACAGGACGTCGCCGCGGACGGCCCCGGCATCCTCGCCAGCCGCCTGCATGCCGATGGGCAGCACAAGGACATGCTCTATGTCGACGGCGGGCCTTCGACCACGGGCACGGTCGGCAAATTGCGCATGAAAGGCCGCGAGGTGTTCCGCCACGCGGTCGTAAATCTCGCCAGCGTGCTCAAGGAAGTGCTCGAGGAATCGGGCACCAACGCCGCCGATATCGACTGGGTGGTGCCGCACCAGGCCAATGCCCGCATCCTCGATGCCACCGCGCGCAAGCTCGACCTGCCGGCCGAAAAGGTCGTGGTGACGGTCGACCGGCATGCCAACACCTCGGCGGCCTCGGTCCCGCTCGCGCTCGATACCGCGATGCGCGACGGCCGGATCAAGCCCGGCGATTTGGTGATGTTCGAGGCGATGGGCGGCGGCTTCACCTGGGGCGCCTCGCTCGCGCGGATGTAAGGGCAGCCCCGTAGCCGCGGGAACCCGTTTGCCAGCGCGCTGCCAAACCTCTATATTGCTTGGTGAAGTTCGAGTTGGGGTCGCATTCCCGTTCAGGGTCGTTTCTGGGGGAAGGATAGAATGGATATGATGCGCTCCGTAGGCACGCTTACCCGGGCCGATCTGGCCGAGACGATCAACCGCAAGATGGGGCTGTCGCGCGCCGAGTCGCTCGACATGGTCGAAGCGATCCTCGGCAAGATGTGCGATGCGCTGGCCGATGGCGAGAACGTAAAGATTTCGGGCTTCGGCAGCTTCGTGCTGCGCGACAAGAAGGAACGTATCGGCCGCAACCCCAAGACCGGGGTCGAAGTGCCGATCACGCCCCGCCGGGTGATGACCTTTCGCGCCAGTCAGCTGCTCAAGGAGCGGATTGCAAACGGCTGAGGCCGGGACAAGGGTGCGCGATGGCTGAATTCGACGACGGCAAGGAAGAGGGCGCGCTGCGCACCATCGGCGAAGTTGCCCGCGCGACCGGGATCAAGGCGCATGTGCTGCGTTACTGGGAACAGCAGTTCCCCATGCTCAAGCCGCTCACCCGCAGCGGCGGCCGGCGGTACTACCGCCCCGAAGACGTGGCGCTGGTCGAACGCATCGACGCGCTGGTCAATCGCCAGGGTTACACGCTGAAAGGCGCCAAGGCGGCGCTCAAGGGCGCTCCCGATCCGCAGGCAGCCGCGCAGGCTGCCGATCCGCGCACCGCTCCGGTCGATGGCGACCTGGTCGCACGCCTCAAGTCCATCCGCGCCGACCTGGCGGCTGCGCTGGCAGCCTGAACCCGGCTCAGTCGCTGGGGATCAGCGTCAGTTCGGTCTGGCGCCCGTCGAGGAAGCGCACCGTCTCGCCATCGAAGAACGCGTCTTCCTCCGAACGGAAATCGACCACCTGTCCGCCCCATTCGGGCACCGCGTTGTAGGACGTTAGTTCGATCGACCACGCGGTGTCGGGCTGGAGGATGTACTCGCCGCGCGGATCGCCGTGCTGATTGTCCCAGAACCCGATCGGCGTGCCCGCGCCGTGGCCGTGCAGCCCGATTGGGTGCGAATAGATCGAGGGATCGAGCCCCTCCGCAATTGCCCTGCGCCGCGCGCGGGCGAGGATTTCGTTGCCGCTCGATCCTGCCGCGAAGCTGCCGATCAGCGCGTCCTGCACGCGGTTGGTGGCTGCCAGCCCGGCGCGGAGGCCCGCGGGCGCCTCGCTCTCGCCCGGCTTGAGGACATAGGCGAGATGCTGCGTATCGGTGTTGAGCCGCAGGTAGGTGATGCCGAAATCGGTCCACAGCAGGTCGCCCGGGAGGATCACCGTATCGCCGCGGAGCATCCCTTCGGCGCCCTCGCGCTGGATGCCGACCGAGGGGTGGAACCACGGCGTCAGGCCGTGCGCGGCGAGCGTGTCGCGATACCACCACTGGACATCGGCGGCCGTGGTTTCCCCCGGCGTGATGACCGCGCGCGAGAAAGCCTGCGCGATCAGCGCATGCGCGATTCGCACGACCCCCGGGTAAAGCGCGATCTCGGCGGGTGTGCGCGTTTCGAGCCAGCGGGTCGCCAGCTGCTCGCCCGACACGATCCGCTCGCGGTGCTCGGGCGCGAGCGCCTCCTTCATCATCCGGTACTGGCTCAGCGTCATGCCGTCGCCGAAGCCAGACAGATCGGACGTGTTGATCGCGATGTTCGCCGGATCGCGCTGCGCGATGATGTCCGCCACCGCCTGCCACTGGTCGGGCTGCTGCTCGGGATCCCAGGCCGCCTCGAACAGGTCGCCAAGCCCATAACGGCTGACGGTCAGCCGCTCGATTTCCTGCCCTTCGCCGGGATCGTGGAAGATCAGGATCGTCCGCCGCCGCGCATGCATGCTTTGCGCATCCAGCATCGTCGCAATGACCGGCTCCTCGAAATATTCGCGCGCCATCAGCACCCACATGGCGATGCCCTGTTCGCGCATGATTGCGGGAACGACCGTCTCCAGCCGCTGTGCCAGCACCGCGTCGATCACCTCGGCGCGCGCGCGCATGGAAAGCAGCGGCGGCATGGCGGGGGCCGCCTGTTCGGTTTCGCTCATGCCGATCTGCGTCGGCGCGGCGTACGCGGCGACGAGCGCGGCGGGGCTGTGGGCGGCGCAGCCCAGCAGCAGAGCGGCAAGTGGCAGGCGCAGCGACATCATCGAATTCTCCCCCGTGGCGGCGCGGCTATTCGGCCGCGAGCAGTTCTTCGGCCGCGCCCAGATCGACGCTGACCAGCCGGCTGACGCCCTTCTCGATCATGGTCACACCGAATAGCCGGTGCATCCGGCTCATCGTCACCGCATTGTGCGTCACGATCAGATAGCGGGTCTGCGTCTCGCGCGTCATCGCGTCGAGCAGATCGCAGAAGCGGTCGATATTGGCATCGTCCAGTGGCGCATCGACCTCGTCGAGCACGCAGATCGGCGCCGGATTGGTCAGGAACAGCGCGAAGATCAGCGCGGTCGCGGTCAGCGCCTGTTCGCCGCCCGACAGCAGCGTGAGCGACTGCAGCTTCTTGCCCGGCGGCTGCGCGAAAATCTCGAGGCCCGCTTCGAGCGGATCGTCGCTGTCGATCAGCGCGAGATGCGCTTCACCACCTTCGAACAGCCGCATGAACAAGCGCTTGAAGTGGTCGTTGACCTGTTCGAACGCGGCGCGCAGCCGTTCGCGCCCCTCGCGGTTGAGATTGCCGATCGACCCGCGCAGCCGGCTGACCGCTTCGCGCAGTTCCTCCTGCTCGGCGGCATTGCTGCCATGCTCGCTCTCGATCCGTTCGAGCTCTTCCGCGGCCACCAGATTGACCGGACCGATCCGCTCGCGGCTGGTGGTGAGCCGGTCCATCTCCTCGCTCTCCGCCTCCGCTGCGGCAATCGCTTCCTCGTCGAATTCATAGCGCTGCGGCAGCAGCGGGGGCGGGCACTGGAAACGCTCTCCCGACACCCGCGCCATCTCGATCCGGCGGCCATCCTGGTTCTCGGCGCGCTCGGCCAGGCCGGCGCGGCTTTCGCGCGCCCTGGCCAGCGCTTCATTGGCTGCGGAAAAGTCCTTGTCGGCCTGCTGCGCCTGCGCGCTGGCGGCGCTGACCGCCTGTTCGGCTTCCGACAGCGCGCGCGTCAATCGCTCGCGGACCTGGTCGCCCTGTTCGATCTCGCGCATCAGCCCTTCGGGCTTGGCCGCGGTTACCGCGCGTTCCTGCTGTATTTCCTCGGCGCGGATTTCCATGTCGGACAGCCGCCGCGCGGCATCGCCGCTGCGCGCCTGCCAATTGGCCATGTCGCTGCGCTGCGCTGCGGCGCGCTCGCGTGCGACCGCCAGTGCCTGGTCGTAGCTGGCGAGTTCGGCGGCACGCGCCTGCAAGGTCGCCCGCGCCGCCTCGTTCTTCGCGCGCGCGGCTTCGAGCGCGGCGCGCCCCGCTGCGGGATCGGGCAGCGCATCGCGCCGCGCCTGCGCGGCATCGAGTTCGGCGGTAGCCGCGGCGATCAGCTCGCCCTGTTCGTTTTCGCTGCGTGCGAGTTCCTCGAGCCGCGCGGCCAGCCGTTCGCGCGCCGCCTCGGCTTGGTCGAGCGTGCGCAGCGCTTGGCGTTCGGCATCCGCAGCGCCCGCCAGCTCGCGTTCGCGCGCGACAAGATCGCGCTGCAACCGCGCCAGTTCCTCGCCCGCGGTGTCGAGCGCGGCCTGTGCGCCGTCTGCAGCTTCGCGCAGCGCGGGCAGGCGCGCATCGAGCTCGGCAAAGCGGTTTTCCGCCTCCAGCCGCGCGGCTTCGGCCGAACCTTCGCCGCGCACCACCAGCCCGTCCCAGCGGCGCAATTGCCCGTCGGTGGTGACCAGCGCATGGCCCGGCGCGAGCGCGCGGCCGTCATCCTCGTCGGCAACCTGGACCAGCGCCAGCAGCGCGCGCAATTCCTGCGGCGCGCTCTCGACATGCGCGGACAGGCTGCCGTCGACGGGCGCGGGTGGTTCGGCCCCGGTCCAGTAGCGCCCCTCGGCATCGCCATCGGGCGCACCGAGCAATGCCTTGCCATCGCGCCCCAGCGCCGCCGCCACCGCGCGTTCATAGCCCTTGGCCGCGCGCACGCCGTCGATTGCCTGCTGGCGCCCGCTGCGCTTGGCCGCGGCGCGTTCGCGTGCATCGCGGTCGCGCTTCAGCGCTTCCCATTCGCGCTGGACGCCCGACAGTTCGGCGCGGGCCTCGGCCAGCTGCGACGATGCCGTATCGCGGGCCGCCTGCAGTTCCGCCTTGCGCGCCTGCATCGTCTCGATCGTGCCGCGCAGGTCGCCGAGGCGCGTGCCTGCTTCTTCCGCTGCCGCACGCGCCGCGGCGACATCGGCGTCGGGATCCTCGCCCGCCAGCGCGGCGCGTTGTTCGGCCATGCGCCGAGCCTCTGCCTCGACCCGGTCGAGCCGCGTGCGCGCTTGCGCGATCGCAGCTTCGGCGACGCGCCATTCAGCCTCGACCCCGGCATTGTCGGCAGTCGCGCGCGCCAGCGCGAGTTCGGCGGCGCGGCTGTCGCGCTCGGCCTGTTCGCGCCCGCGTTCCAGCGCCGGGCGGCGCTCCTCGTCGGCGGCCAGCGCCTGTTCGCTTTCGGCGAGCTCGCGTTCGAGCCGCGACAGCGCCTCGGCGGCGTCCCGCGTCAAGCGGTCGGCATCGCCGCGGTCGGCCTCGAGCCGCGCCTTCTGGCGGTCGAGATCGGCCAGCCGCTGTTCGGCGGCCTCGAGCTGGCTGGTCAGCGCGGCCATGCGGTGGCCATGCGCGCTGGCATCGTCGCGGCGATCAGCCTGTTCCTCGCGCGCTTCGGCCAGCGCTTCCGCAGCGTTGCGCTGCGCCTTCTGCGCTTCGTCGGCGGCCGTCTGCGCTTCGTTCACGCGCGCCTCGGCATCGGCGGCAGCGGCCTTGGCCTGTTCGGCTGCCGCGGCGGCATCGCGCCAGCGCGCGAAGACCAGCCGGGCCTCGGCGGTCTTTATCTCGTCGGACAGTTTCCGGTAGCGCTCGGCCTGCTTCGCCTGCCGGCGGAGCGAGGCGATCTGGCTGTCCAGCCCGGCCCTGATGTCCTCGAGCCGTTCGAGATTGGTCTCGGTCTGGCGCAGCTTGCTTTCCGCATCGCGGCGGCGGACGTGCAGCCCGGCGATCCCGGCGGCTTCCTCGAGCATCTGGCGGCGTTCGGTGGGCTTGGCGGCGATCACCTGCGCGATCTTGCCCTGGCTGACCAGCGCGGGGCTGTGCGCCCCGGTGGCGGCATCGGCGAAGATCAGCGCCACGTCCTTGGCGCGCACATCGCGTCCGTTGAGGCGATAGGCGCTGCCCGCGCCGCGCTCGATCCGGCGGACGACTTCCATCTCGTCGCCGTCATCGTCCGCGCCGTGCAGCACCACTTCGGCGAAATCGCGCTGCGGGCGGCTCTGCGTACCCGCGAAGATGACATCTTCCATCCCGCCCGAGCGCATCGATTTGGGCGAGTTTTCGCCCATCACCCAGCGGATCGCCTCGAGCAGGTTGGACTTGCCGCAGCCATTGGGGCCGACGACCCCCGTCAGCCCCGGTTCGATATGCAAGGTGGCAGGTTCGACGAAGCTCTTGAAGCCGCTCAGCCGGAGCTTCGAGATCTTCATCCGCGCCTATGCCCCCCGCGTGCCGGACTTACCTGGCGCCGGCACGCTGGAGAATGGGTTCCAGTGCGCCCCAGGTGTTGGCATCGACCTTGTTGCCATTGAGTTCGAAGGTCGGGGTGCCGGTGATGTCGAATT
>Ga0209634_1002007_pt1 | contig 14465 bp, 18 predicted proteins | sample LinPmetageLP40_FD_184043 | JGI IMG/M metagenome (GOLD analysis project Ga0209634, IMG submission 184043) | Marine viral communities from the Pacific Ocean - LP-40 (SPAdes) (version 2) | ecosystem: Environmental > Aquatic > Marine > Oceanic | place: Pacific Ocean | collected 2010-08-26
CTGATTGGAATTTAAAACTTCCTCCATCTGAAGAAGAAGATGAAATTGCTGTTCTTCGTAAAAGAGAACTAGAAATTAGTATTGCTGCTGCGATAAAGAATTTAGGATTTGAAGTAGAAATGGATGAAGACGGTCAATTTACTTTTAATAAGCCCGAACCTAAACCGGAAGAACCCCAAGCACAAGCAGGTGGAGAACAACCAATAGCAAATGACCCATTGGCGGGTTCGGATTTAGACCAACGGGATTTAGACGAAAACATGAGAAACATGGCACAGGGAGGTAATCCTATGCCTACGCCTCAAGCAAATCCAGCGACAACTAGAAATAAGCCCTCGATGAATCAAGGGCCGGATAAGAGACTCACAGGACTACCGCTTGATGCGGGAAATCAAAATAATGACAAAAGAACAGAAAGAAGGATTGGTTAAAATGGATTGGCGAGAAGTAATTATTAAAAGAAAGCAAATAAAAGATAGAAGTCGGCAAAAGCCACAAACTAGAATGGCTGGTGGAAGTAAGCCTTCTCAATCTAATGAACAGTATTTACAACATTATTCTAATAAGGATGAAACTGATTTGGATGAATATGCTGATGATGAAATGGATAGACTTGCTAATATGACAAGAGAAGACTTAGAAGATAAGGTTTTGGAAATGATTGATGGATTTAGTAAGGAACAATTGCTAGAGTTATTAGAATCATCTCTAGGTGATATTAAAGTTCATAATATTGAATATGAAGATAACAGGAGTGCTTAATATGACTGAAGATTTAAAACAAAAGCAAATACGATTGACTAAAGAATTAGCACAAGTTAAGGCATTAAACTCTAGCACTAATACTACCCTAAAGAAAACAAGAGATTTTTCAGTGGGTGTTCCTGCTGATAGTAGTCACAAAACATCACCGTCTTCTGCTGATATTCCTGATGTAGTGTCTCTACCTCCTAAGCGTAGAGGAAAGACTGAAAACATTCCATACTGAGGCGATTACTTGATATTTGAATTATCTAAAAACAAATCTTTGCATTATCTTCTTAGTAAAGTAGATTTGGATGAAGAGACTTCTAAGTTAGTAGAAGAGAATGCTTCTGCTTCTTTAATTAAAATGTCTTTAGAAAATAATATTAATTCAAGCAATTTAATTGTATATAGAAAATATATTATTAAAGCAGATGAGGAAGATAAAGAAGAAAAAAACCGGATTAAGGATGAACTTAGAAGTGAAAGTCTTGATGATGTAGAAGAACAAAAACGAAAAGATTCAGAAACAGTTGGCTTCGGGCAAAGTCGTAAAGATGCGAACCTTCGTGCTGCTAAAAAGGAAAAAAATATTTTAAGTTCAACTAAAAAGAAAAAAGCCTTAAGTGATGCACAAGAGATTAAAAGAATGGTAGAGGGGATGGAAGGAGTTTTATCTACTGCCACTATTGAAGAATTAAATGGAAAATTAACTATTAAACAAGGAGGAAGGGCTTTTAGACAAATTGCACCTACCGCCGCAAAATCTAATAAATTAATTAAACTAATTCAAGAAGTCAAACCTGAGTATTTAGAAAAACTTTTTACTGGGTATATTGCAACCCATAAAGACGGATATAGAGTGTTTGATGGTTTTACTTCTAAAAAAGATAAAGATACTAAAGAAATTCAAGAGACTCCTTCATTAACTCGAAGTGTTAATATAGATGAGTTACAATCAAAACTTAATGCTCTTGTTGAGGAAAAACACACATATAAGGGCCAAACAGAACCATTGATTCTTAGAATGCTTGGTCTGTTACACATAAAAACTTTTAAATATACTCCTATTTATTTAAAAGATACTCGACGATATAAAAATGAACTAAACGATATTAGAAGACTTACTATGGGTAAAAGCCCAATGAAGGTGGGAGTAGGTGAAAAAGTGCTTAATAAAATTAAGAGTTTAGATAAGAAACTTTTCTCCTTGCAGTATGTTTTAGAAGATACTTACACTAATATATCCACTTTAGATAAGGCTAAGAAAAACATTACTATATTAGTTGAAAAGAAAATTAATAGATTAGTTACTAGTTACAGAACACTTGTTGCAGAAAAGAAAATAGATAAAGAAGATTTTAAAAGAATGAAAAATCTTTTAGATGAACTTAATAAAAATCCTGCTGCTTATGAAGATGAAGCAAGAGAAGAGATTGAACAAGACATAGATACAGAGCGTCGTAAGTTGGAAACTTATATACGAAAGATAGAATCAATTGCCCCCTTGAAAGAAGTAAATAGTGAACTCAAAATGATTATAAATGATTACGATAAGAAAGTTTCTATTCAGGCTGTTAATGCTATTTTAAGTAAAATTTTAAATGCACAGGTTAAAGCAAATGTAACCTTTAATAAATTAAATAAATTATTGGAAGAAAACCAAGATAAAATTACATTAGGTGTTTCTTCATATTTGGAGGATAGTGCTGACTCATCTCAATTAACTATGGATTCAGAAGGTATAGATTACGAAGGAATGGCTACCGTTAGTGCTGAATTTAACAGTAAGGTTGATAAATTAACAGAAAAAATAAACGGTTACACTGAAATAGTTAAAGCGCAGACAACTGAATTAAGAACACTAATTTTTGGAGAGGGGCAATAATGACTTGGGATTACTACGGAGAAGGAGAAGAATTTATTCTTAAAGAGAAGAAACAAGTTCCAAAAGAACTCCTTGATTCTTTAGATGCTAAAGGCCGAAAGAAACTAAAAAAGATTCTTCAATCTTCTGAACCTACTGAATTTTTTGGGCAGGACTTTACTAAATTAGGTGAGTTAATAGATGTTCTTAAAGAATTAGACTTGACTAAAAGTGACAAGAAACTAAATAAAAAAATGAAGTCAATGGATGACAGGAATATTGATATAGTCGCTACTGCTACCAAACTCCGTAAGGAGTATGAACTACTCTACCGGCAATTAAGGGATTTAGTTTATCCTAGTAATAAAAAGGAAGTGAAAGAATGACGAATGAAAATAGTATAAGCGCAGACATGTTAGAAATAGTAAAGGCTCTAAGTGCAAAAGTAGAAGCACTTGAGAAGACACTATATGCTAAAGATAATCTTTTAATGAAAGCAGGTTTAGTGGTGACTAATTCACCTACCCCTGCACTTGATAATGCAATTGGTGGTGCTGGTGCAATACCAACGACAGATGTTGCTGATATGGATTGGTCTTCAATTCATAAAATGGTAGCAAAAATGGAGTGATTTAAATGCCGGAAAGAGTAACAAGAGAAGAAAGAAAAATTAGCCTATTGATTGAAAAAGCAAGAGCAGCAAAAGAGTTGCTTAGTTTGTCTTTAAATGATAACAATAGAAGTCCTGAAGAAGATGACATGGAAGAAGTTAAACTTAAGAAGCCAAAGGCTAAAGAAGATAAACCTAAGTTTAAACCTAACATCGGCCCTGCTTCTAATCATGCGTATGCAGGTGAAGAAACATCAGTTAAGAAAGCCTATGGGATGCCGGATAATGAGTCTAGGTTGGATAACTTAGGTAAATTACAGGTAATGATTGAGAGTGCGATGGAGTTTGCTGTAAAAATAGCCGATAAGAAATACAGCCAAGAAGTTAATGATTTGGAAGAAGTCTTGAGGCATTTGGAAAGAGCAGAATCTCTAGTTTTTGAACTCACAGATAAATTGATGTGAGTTAAATGAAACTCGGTTCTATTGAGAAGGATAAACAGCCTTCTTTAGAAATTACTCGCCTATTTGAGAGGACTAGGGTAGCCTATCTTTCGGCTAAAACTGACCCTTCAGAATACGGTGGTCGTTGGAGAAAGGCAGTTGATTTAATCATAGAATCATATAATGAACTTGATTCTGCTGGAAAGGAACTTAACAACTTCATAGATGAAAAGGACTTAACTAGAAAAGAAACCAAAAACCCTACTAGTAGAGAAGCCCAAGAGTTGTATGAAAATATAAAACTATTAAGGTATTCTTCCGAAGTAGTAGCAGACCCCTTCGCTGAAAGGTTCAAGGGTGATGTCCTTGAAGAATTGTTATCTAATCCTGAAAGTATGCTTAAATTTGTCCACTATGCTTTAAGGAATGATAGTAAAGCCCTATCTAAAGAGGTTTTAAGCATTAAAGACATGCAACCCGACTCAATTACGGCAGGTCTTATGGGTCTTGACATAGAATCGGAGGACATCGCCCTCTATCTTATCGAGCATTACGGAGATGGAAAAGACTCAAGGAAGGTCGAATCCAAAGTAAAGGCCGCTATGGATATGCTAGAACTAGTATTCTTTTCTCAACATGAAGAAAAAGAATGGACTGAATTAAAGGATATTGCTAAATCAGAGGAAAAGAAATCTATTACTCATTTTATTATCCCAAATAAACCTATGTATCGTATTTTTGAAATAGATGATATTAAAGAACTTAAAGGATTCAGTGGTGATTGGTATGTTCAAGAAAAGTATGATGGTATGAGAATTCAATTACATAAGTTAGATGGTAAAGTTACTATCTATTCTTATAATGAAAAAGACATAACTGATAAGTGTCCAGAACAAGTCAAAGAACTTAAGAAGAAAGAATACGGTGACTGTATTCTAGATGCTGAATTAATTCTATTTAAGGGTGAAGAGTCTTTACATAGAGCCGATACTGTGGCACATGTATTCAAAGGTAAGTATAAAGATGCTGACTTAAGATGCCATGTGTTTGATATTATACGACATGAATCTCAAACCTTAACTGATGAAGAACTAGATTCAAGGATGAAAATACTATTTAATAACTACTCTTCTAAAACCAATCATGCGATTGCTTATCCTTCTAAGAAAGATACTAGAGAAGCAGATAACTTACAGGATATTGAGACTTATGCTAAAGAGATGATGGAAATACCAACCTCCGAAGGAGTAGTAATTAAAGATGCTACTTCTACTTATTACATAGGCACTAAGAAAAATCCTAAATGGATTAAGTGGAAGAAGTTTGTTGATTTAGATGTTATGGTTTTAACTAAAAATAAAACCAAAAGTAATTTATATTCTTATGGTTTGGGTATTGGGCCGGTAACAGAAGACTTAGGTAACTTAGTTGAAATTAAAGGCTTTAATTACATGAATGTAGGTAAGGCTCTTAATACTAAAATTTCAGTAGATGTTGGAGATATTATCCGAGTAAAGGTAGATGAAGTTAAAAAGAAAGGAGAAACATACAGTCTCTACTCCGCTAAAGTAATCGAAGTTCCTGAAGTAATTCTCCCAGATAAATTAGTTACCTTAGAGTTTTTATCAAGAGATACTAAGAAGTCATTGAACTACGATGTAGAAGCATTGACTAAAGGAATTAGAGTAACTGATTACATACACGGGGAAACTAATTTAATTATAAAATCAGGATTAGATGGCTTTACTATCTATGGTTTTGAAGAGGATAATTTAATGTCTAAGAATGCTTTGAATGATTTAGATATGTGGAAGCAACAGGCTATTGATATTATGAAATCAAAGCAAAGTGAATTAACAGTTGCTATCTTTCAATATCTAAAAACAAATGGGCCTAAAACTGCTAATGAATTACACGCCTATTTAAAAGAAAAACATACTGACTTATATGGAGAGGTTTTAGATTCAGATAAGAGTAAAGTAAAGGAATGGTCTTCTTTAAGGGATGGAATAAGCACAATAGATGATAAGTTGTCGGCTGATGATGATAAGATTATGCAAGAAGAAGAAATTCTTAAATCAATGAGTGCTATGATGGCTCAAGAATCAAAAGTAAAAGAAAGAATGGCTAAACCTACCATGAGAGTAGAAGAAGAATCTAATGTAAATCAAGATGTAGCAGAAATTGAAATTGATGCTGATTCTTCGGGAGATTGTTGCCAACAATTAAAAGATGATTTTATAAATACTCGTAGAAGCAAATTAATGGATGCACTAGACAGACATCATGGTTCTTGGGAAAAAACGGTGGCTGACCTTATTAATGGTGGTGAATCCATATATGCTGAAACAGTTGAAAAAGAAATGGATGATTTCATTGATTTTATAAATATGCTGGACTGTGAAGATGATTACTTCTTACCAGAAACAAACATCTTTGATTCTGACAAAGAAGCCTATGAAAGATATAAAAATTGTATTTCTTTTGGTTCGGGCTTTTCGGATAAGTATGCTATGCTTAAAGCCTATAAAACTCCTAAAGAACTAAGAGAAGGTCAATTCAAGTTATACTCTAGAGAAGATGATAACTTAACTTTAGCAATCAAATTAGATAAAGAAACTATGTTTTGGACTATTGAATTAGACGACCAAAAGGAACTCTTTGATTTGTTTGGTGCGGCTGGTAAATACCCAGCAGAAGTTTCAAAGAACCTTGAAAGAGGTAAAGTTGTAGATTCTGGTAAAATTGAATTAGGTGTTCAAAAAGATGGCTACCATGAGTATTTCTTAGAAGGCAATAAGTTTGAAACTAAAATGCACTTTAGAGTCATACCAGTCAAAGGAAAAACAATGTGGTTGGCTTGGACAGGCTTCAAACAGCAACCTGCTGATGATGATTCGGATGAAGGGAAGTGGAATATCTATACAGATAGATACAATAAATTACCCCTACCCAATAAAAAGTAGTGTTCTTTATATAGTGGTTGAACCAAGAAAGGGTTGAGGAAGAATGAGTTCGGCGGTAATGTCAAACAGAACTAACGAGTTCAGGATTCTCAAAAGCGACGATTTAATGATTGGTGGTTATGCTTCTATTGAAATCGTTGATAAACAGAATGACCTCATTACACTCAAAGCACTTAAAGACGCAACAAACAAATACATGGAGAACCCTAAATTTAGAAATGTAATGACTAATCATTCTAATGTTCAAGTAGGGGAAGTTGTAAAATCATACAGAGATAAAACAGGAAAACTTTGGAAAACAGAAGTAGATGATGTAGGATTCTTTGTAGTAATTAAATTAAGAGACGATATAGAAAAAGCCAAAGAAATTAATAGAGGCATTAGAAAAGGTTCATTGAGAAGTTTTAGCATTGGAGGCCAAGCACTAGAAAAAGTAAAAAAAGACCACCAAGAATTAGGACAATACAATGAAATTAGTAAATTAGAACTGCACGAAGTAACTATATGTGAAAAAGGAATAAACCCCGAAGCAAGATTTGATATTCTAAAACAAGACAAAACAACAAATAAGGTGAAAAAAATGAGTAAAATTGAAAAAGCACTAGCAGAATTAGACGCACTTATGGCAGAAGTTAATACTCTCCGTAAGGAAGAAGATGAACAGATGGCTATGCCCGAAGAAGAAAAGGGAATGGCTATGATGGGAGAGGAAGAAGAAGAAAAGATGAACCTTGAAGAAGAAGAAAAGGGTGAATACATGGATGATGAAGCCAAAGCCCTTCTTTCTACTCTAGATGGTGCAGGTGTCGAAATTGGCGAACCTGCTGACCGTGTGGTTATTGTAAATGGAAAGCCAAAGGCTTCCGATTTACCAGTAGTTAAGGCATTTGATAACAATGACCTAGAGACTCTTGATTTGTCTGTTGGTAACATTGAAAAGGCTTACGGTGCTTTCCGTCAAGAACAACTTGAAAAGTTGGCTTACGACAACCTTCAAAAGTCTTTTGCAAACCGATTTAAGAATGAAGTTTCAAACCGAGAGAACCTTCTATCAAAGTCTCAATATGACGCACAAGCAGAAATTGCTTCTATGAAGCAAGAGTTCACTCAATTGCGAAAGTCTTTGACGGCTGAGAAGGAAACAATCCTTAAGGCTCAACAAGAATCAGTAGTTACACTCCCAAGTATGGATGAATTGGCCGAGATGAATTGGTCTGACATTCATAAAATGGTAGGAGGCGTTTAAGATGAGTTACATTAATACAATTGCAGATTTAGAAGCACAGACATACGGAACAGGCGCAGTAGGCACTTTTGGCAATTCTTTGCTAAAGGCCGCAGGAGGTCTTTCTGGACTTCATGCAGCACACGACGCAGCAACCCAAACAAACCCAATTACCGGAATTGCAGGTAATCTTTACAATCAAATCTACGGTCAAAAAGTTTGGTCTATGCTAAATAGAGAGTGTAATGCACTATCTATCATTTCAAAGCGACCTTATACTTCTAGTGGTTGGAGAGTTCTTTCCGAGCGACCTGCTGGTGGTAGTGGTAATTTCCTTGATATTGGAGTTACTGGTGATTCTACTTTGACTACTCTTGGCGCATCTACTCTTAGAGCAGATTTGATTGGTGGTGTTCCTGAGAATGCTGGTTTGAATACCGCAAATGATGGACTTGGCCCAATTGCCCCAACTTACACTACACTATTTACAAGCCCTAAAATCGTTGCTCATCAATTTGATTTCAGCGAATTGGCTATGGAAATGGCTCAAATTGACGACGGTATCGGTGATATTAGAGCGCAATTGAGAGAAGATATGGGTAAGCATCACGCTGAAGTGCAAAATGCTATGCTTGTTATGCCTTTGGAAAACTATGATGCAGGTTCAGCAGTTGCTACAACTACTGTTGCTAACATTGATAGAAACTATACCTCTCTTTATAAGGTTATTACTTCTACTGCTGAATTAGCGGCTATGGAAACTGCAAACCTTGTTGGTGATGCAGACGGAACAGCAACAAGCCACATTTACGGTTCAAGCCGTGATAACGCTTCGTTCCTTGATTCGGCTGTTTCTTTTGGTGCTACTTATGCTTCTACTGCGGCTCGTCAATTGACTCTTACTGTTCTTAACAGTATGATTCGTGACTTGCGAATTGCTGGCGGTTCACCAAAGGTTATTCTAACTGGATATGATACTCTACAAACACTTTCTGACCTTCTACAAGCCCAAGAACGCTTTATGGATAGAAAAGAAATCGTTCCAACAGTGAACGGTGTTCGTGGTGTTAAGGGTAGTGAAGTCGGATTTAGAGTTTCAACCTATTACGACATTCCTTTGATTCCTGTTGCGGCTATGCCATCAACAGGTGTTAATTCTTCTTGTATCGCTGATATGCTTTTCCTTGATACAGACCACCTTTGGTTGTCTGTTATGAAACCGACTCAATACTTTGAAGACGGTATTTCAAATGGAAACCCATTCGGTGTCGGAACACTCGGTAATAAGGCTCTATATCGAACAATCGGAGAAGTCGGTTGTTCTTACTTCAAAGGACAGGGGAAAATTACTAACCTCCTTTGAGGATATAGATAAAAAAAAATGGAGATGATTATATATGGCAGCATTAACAAGTAGCGTAAAACTAGAAATGAAATTAGAAGGAAACCGAAAGATTGTATATTTAACATATGCAAACGGGGCAAGTGGGGCTGGCGATACTTTAGCCGCCGGTCTGTTTGGCTCTATTACTAGCATTGATGCAGTAATACATGGTGATTCAACCGCTACTGGCGGATTTGTAACCACTGTGGCTTTTCCAGCAACTTCTTTGGTATTAACCACTACTGCGGCAACCGGAACACTATTGATTATTGGGGAATGAGGTGTTTTAAATGGCACACACTGTTACACTAATAGCCGACCATAAGGGTTTTACTAAGCCTAAAGTGGTTGGTGACGAATACCGAGTTAGGGCTAGAGTGAATATAACTACCTATCGAGAAGCAGTAGTTACTACTACTTGTAATTTGGTTGCTTCGGCAAATACAATTACAGAAGCAAGTGGAACTTCAATCTTTCAACCAACAGTAGGAAGACACATTCAAATTGATAATCCTGCGGCGGCAGGAAACGGTGGCGTAAACATTAAATTGGTTACTGCGGCTACTGCTACTGTAATTACAGTAGATGCAACAGAAGGCGGTGGAATTTCAGATAACGCAACAAACGATGAAATTGCGATTTCTCATGCTTATGAGCCACTTACTGCGGCTGAGTTTGGTTTAAAATCAATTGTTTCTATGAATGTTATTGGTCAAGAATCACTTCTTCACCAATTTACTCCTGTTGTGGGGGTTCTTGGAACTAATACTATGGCTAGCCCTACTACTGAACTGGAACTAAGTGCAGTTGTTCGCTCTACCGGAGTTAATGCTGCTACTAGTGATTTAGGTTTTATTACCGTAGAAGTCTACGGAAATCTTTAAGGTGATTTAATTGGCAACAATTAAAGTCCATGACGGGGCAACGGTTTGGTCTGTTCCTCTTTTTGGGGAGATAGTTAGTAGAAGTAATTCTATTGATGTAACTGTTATGCAAGCCCTTGCGAGAGTAGGAGATACTAACTTAATGGTTTCTTTTGATGAATCGGATAGAGAAGCACTTGAAGCAGTAGAAGAAAAACAATTTGAAATACTTTCTATTGAATTAGGTAAGGCAGTTAAATCTAATAAAGACTTGTTAGATTTATTGCTTCCTAAGCCGGTTGTTAAAGTTGAACCTAAGAAGTCAATTTTACCAAAGGTAAAGAAAGCCGCACCTAAAGCAAAAAAATCCGAATTGTCTGAGTAATCAGCCAATAGGGTTAAGAGGGAGAACCCTCGTAGCATGATTGAACGGAGAGTATGAAGATGGCGAGTTGCAGAAGTAGCGGAGTATTGACAGCAGATGCGGTTATTTCCGCCGAGAGATGTAAATTAATTAGCATTCATGCTCAATTAACGGGAACAGCAGCAACCACTGTTAAAGTGTTTGATAGTGCTACTGAAGCGTCTGGTAAAGAATTAGCAAGAATGATTCTTCAAGCACCAACTAATGCAGATGCTTCTATACAAACTGGAACAGCATGTATGGAATTTGACATGCATGGTGTTCTTGCTGTTAATGGATTGTTTTTACAGATTACATCCGGTGGTTCTACTGGTGCGGCTGTTTCAGTTGAATATAATTGAGGTTGATTAATATGCCAGCATTAAGTAAAGATACTAGATTAGTTATGACAATTTTATTTGTCGGTGTAATGAGTGGAACAAATGTTTGGGCTTATTCCGCATTTGGAACAAACTTTCCTTACGGGCCATTAGCACATTCCTTTTTATTCGGTTTAGGAACAATAGGTTCAATTATGGTTATGAAAGCCCTATTTGATTTAGCCTTGAATGATAGAATTGAAATGTGGTTGCTTGATAGAAAAATTCAAGCGTTTTGGGCAAGAAAGGGAAGAGATGAACAACAAAAGCAGAAACTTAGAGAAAATGCTAAACAATATTCTTCTTTCCAATACCAAACAATTCAAGAAGAAGAAAATTCTATTGGAAACGAATTCCTAGCCGCCCTTCAATGAGGTGGTTAAGTGGTTCTTGGCGATATAATGGGTTTTTCTGACTCGGATTACGCTTATAATCAATCAAGAGCGCATTCCGCAGATGTATTCTTTGTTAAAATGAGAATGTGGTTTTGGGGTTCTTTCTTCTGTTTATCTGGTTTTCTCATAGGTAATATTATGGGTGTCTTTGACATTAACATTATGGGATGGGTAATTGATAAACTTTGGAACAGTTGGGGGCATTGATTATGTCTATTATGACTGGGTTTGCTATTCTTGTTGGAGAAGCCGTAATTGGTATGTATAAAAAACTTCACGCTATTAACTTTGGAGTGTATGGTGCAACAATGGTTGGTAAAACTACTTTAAGTCATCAACTAAGAACAAGAGGAGAAGTTCCTCAAGTTAATGAAAGAACCGTAGGGATGCACAGAGCCTCTAGAAAAAATGTTAAAATAGATGGTGATTCTCACACTATTAAAAGTGCAGATATTGGTGGAGAAGCAATATACTGGAAAGACTGGGCTAAAGATATGCAAACTCGTAGAGTTAAATACATTATTTTTATGATAGACCATAGACATTTAGAAAGCAAAGGTAACTTAGACCATCAATTAGCATGGAAATTTTTAGTAGATTCAGTAGTTGCTGATAGGTGGCCCACAGGTAAAAAGAAAAAAGATTCCGATTTTCCAATAGCAATAGGAATATGGGCTAACAAATATGATATATGGGGAGACAAATACCCATTAGAAGAAGGACAAACAATAGATAAACATGAAATTTATGAACCCTTTAAATACGGAATGAGACAATTAAATGATAAAGGAATACCTTGTTTTAAATATATTGTTTCTGCAAAATCCGACCCCGAAATGGTGTATAAAGGAATTACTACAATGATAAAAGATTACTGAGGAATGAATATGTATAATAACCAACTAATAGGCCAAACAACTGGACAGAACTTTAACCCTGCTTTATCTCCATTAAAGCAAGCAAGGGCTACTGGAACAGTTACTGAATATAAGTTTATTACAATTAAACCTAAGAAACAACTGAAAGAATTAACTTTAGTATTGAGAAGTGAACCTAAAAAATTCCTAGGAATTAAATACGGAAAGAAATTTAATTTGAAAGATAGATGTGTTGTTTGTGGATTTCATCATCTTTGGGAACAAGGAGACTATTTAAGACCTCCAATTCCTTTAGATAATGTCACTAGAGGAAGACCCTTAATGGGAACTTATTGTCCTAAACATGCGGCTTTCTATATGCAATTAGAAATGCTTCAACAACAAATACTCGCAGACAAGCATGGATTAGAATTTAAAGCCTTTGTTCCTAAAATGCCTAAAATGCTTAGAAGTGGCCCAATTAACAATTTAACTAAGAATGATGTTGTCGCCTTGACGGAAGCAGGTTGGTTTATAAGGCCACCCGCATTAGGAGATAACAGGACAGCCACCGAAGAGGTTATCCGATTGATAACTGAAATCAATATAATGACTGAAAGACTCACTCTCTTGATGTTAAAAAACGGAGTTAAGGCAACGAATGATTTAACTCTAACTAAAGAAGAAACAGAAAAGGAGATATAATTATGGGAGTATTTGGAACAAGCAACGGAACAGTAATGGGTGCGGTAAATGCACAAAGCGACCAGCAATTTAAGAATGTAAATAACTTACTTTCTTTGCAGGACAATCATGTAGAAGAGTTTTTTCAATATCATGGTGAACAATTCTTAACTACATTTGAGAAAATGATGGAAGATGTAGTTGAAAGAGTAGTAAGCCAAATGCTTGCTAAGTTAGCATTCAGTCAAAATGGAAACATTATATCTGTAAATCCTGACGCTATGCGTGAGTATGAAAGAATTACACAAGAAAACATTGAATTAGATATTCAAAAAGTATTACAATCAGCAATCAATACAGAAGTAGTGAATCAAAGGAAACTTGCGAAACAACAATACCTTGAATCTCAAGGCTTTGGTGGCGGTTCGGGCGCAGGTATGAATCCGGTAGCCCCAAGTGCAGGTATGGCTATGGCCGGAGTAATGGGTAATCAACAACAATACCAACAAGGACAACAAGCCTTGAATAACGGTAGTGGTTATCCTATTCCTCCAAGTGGAACTGACGGATATGGCAGACCTTACTGGATTGATGCTCAAGGTCAAATGAGTTATGAACCTCCACAAAGCGGTTTACACCTTGGTTCAGCCATTCAAAAAGGTGCGGCTTGGGCTAAATGGTTAATGTGAGGTGAAACATATGTCTGTAAAGTTTAACTATGGAAATAGTCCTCAAAGTTTTCCGGAGTCTGCGACTTTCTTTCAGTCTTTAATGGAAGCCGCTATTTATGATAACTCCAACAGAACCTTTGTTACATTATTAAAACAAACAGCACGAACCGTAGAAGACGGTAAAGTAAACGAATTTTGGATAGAAATTAAAAAAATATTAGATACTGTATTAACTACTCCTTTGGAAAAATTTCTTAAAAAAGACACAGAGGCTTATAATAGGTTTATTAAGGTTAAAGTAAAGGGTGCTGGTTCAGTTGATAATGAATCTAATATTAAATTCTTACAAGATAAAACTTTGAAAGACCTTCTCGATGCTGATGTAAAAAACCGCCTATTGGGTGCGGGTGGTGCGACTGAAGAGTTTGGCAAAAATTTTGATGAATTACCTGCATTTGATATTGAAGAGTTTCTTGAAATCAAAGGTGATGCAGATGTAGCATATGATGTTATTTTAAGGGAAAAAATGGAAGACGGAATACCCTCAAGAATGTATAATATAACTCATAGTAAAGAGACTTCTGCTTTGGATGCCATGATAGAAAGTAAGATTTGGAATTATGATGATGGCGATATGCAAAATGCAAAATTAGAGCATATTACAGAACTAACAGGACAGTCTCCTAAATTTGTTAAATCAAGTGGCAAATCTAAATTAGACATCAAGGCAATTAACTATTCTTTTGCAGTTCCTCCTATTGTTATAGAAACTATGAAGAAAAAATTCGCAGGTGATTTTGTTACTGAATACACCTTAACAAAAGAAGAAAATAAAAGAGTATTTACCGAAGGTAAAACCACTAAAATTATGGGTGGTAAATTTGAAATGTTAAATCCGGCTACATGGCCTAGAGGTTTTATTATGAGTATTTTTGAAAGTAAAAAACCAATAGGAACTGCCTCTAATAGTAAA
>Ga0209634_1002010_pt1 | contig 14463 bp, 14 predicted proteins | sample LinPmetageLP40_FD_184043 | JGI IMG/M metagenome (GOLD analysis project Ga0209634, IMG submission 184043) | Marine viral communities from the Pacific Ocean - LP-40 (SPAdes) (version 2) | ecosystem: Environmental > Aquatic > Marine > Oceanic | place: Pacific Ocean | collected 2010-08-26
GGAGAAGATCCTCAAGCCGCGCGGCATGGACTATAAAATCATGATGACCGGACCAACTGGCACCAACGCCGTTGAAGCTGCCATCAAGCTGGCACGCAAGGTGACGGGGCGCACGAATGTGATCTCCTTCACCAACGGTTTCCACGGCATGACCATGGGCGCGCTGGCATTGACCGGCAATAAAGGCAAACGCGGCGGTGCGGGCGGTGGCTCGCTGGCCGACGTGACGCATATGCCGTTCGAGGGATCGCTCGGCGAGAACGTCAACACGCTTGAGATGATCGATGCGATGTTGTCGAACCCGTCGTCGGGCATCGACGCACCTGCGGCTTTCATCTTTGAGCCGATCCAAGGCGAAGGCGGGCTGAACGCGGCCTCCGATGCATGGATGCAGGGCATCGAGAAGATCGCCCGCAAGCATGGCGCGCTGCTGATCATCGATGACATTCAGGCCGGTTGCGGCCGTTCGGGCAGCTTCTTTTCGTTTGAGGCGTCCGGCATCAAGCCCGACATGGTCACCCAAGCGAAATCGCTTTCCGGTTTCGGCCTGCCTTTCGCGGCCCTGCTGATCGCGCCTGAGCATGACATCTGGAAGCCAGCCGAGCACAACGGCACCTTCCGTGGCAACACACACGCCTTCGTCACCGCCCGCGTCGCGATTGAGAAATTCTGGTCCGACGACAAGTTCGAAAAGTCGTTGGCCGAGAAAGCCGTGGTTCTGACCACCGCGCTCAAGGATGTCGCTGATCTGGTCGAAGGTGCCACGCTGAAAGGCCGCGGCCTGATGCAGGGTGTCGACGTTGGTTCTGGTGAACTGGCCGGTGCAATTTGTGCGCGTGCCTATGAATTGGGCCTCGTGATCGAAACATCGGGCGCGAACGACGAAATCGTTAAATATCTTGCCCCGCTCACCACGCCAGAGAATGTCATGCGCGAAGGGTTTGATATCCTTCTGCAGGCGACCCGCGATGTGACGGGCAACATGAAACTGGCAGCGGAGTAATACCGATGATTGTACGCGATTTTAACAAACTTCAGGGCACAGACCGTCACGTTGGTGACGCTCAATGGACCTCCACACGCTTGCTTTTGGCTGATGACAAGATGGGATTCTCTTTTCACATCACCGTTCTTGAAGCCGGGTCGGAACACACGTTCCACTACAAGCACCACTTCGAGAGCGTCTATTGCATGAAGGGCAAGGGGTCGATCACCGATCTCGCCACCGGCGAGACCCACGAGATCACTCCCGGCGTGATGTACGCCCTGAACCTGAACGACAAACACACCCTGCGCGCAGAGGAAGAACTGCACATGGCGTGCTGCTTCAACCCGCCAGTCACTGGCAACGAAGTGCACCGTGAAGACGGCTCCTATGCGCCTGCCGAGGAGGTAGCGTAAGTTATATGACCAACCCGTCCCACACTGTCGAAAAAATCGGCGGGACGTCCATGTCCCGCGTGAACCAACTCAAGGATACGCTCTTTGTCGGTGACCGTAAGGGCGCGGACATCTACGGGCGCGTCTTCGTGGTCTCCGCCTTTGGCGGGATCACGAACCTGCTGCTGGAGCATAAAAAATCCGGCGAGCCGGGCGTCTATGCGCATCTTGCCAACGCCAGCAATGATCACGGCTGGCACGAAGCGCTGACCCGCGTGTCCGCAGAGATGCAGCGCGTGCACCGCGAGGTGCTGGAGCATCCCGGTGACATTGAGCAGGCCGACGCCTTTGTGTCCGAGCGCACCCACGGCGCCCGCAACTGCTTGATCGATCTGCAGCGTCTGTGCGCCTACGGCCACTTCCGCCTGTCGGAACACATGTTGCAGATCCGTGAGTTGCTCTCCGGTCTGGGCGAGGCGCATTCCGCTTTCGTCACCACGATCATGCTGCAACGCGCTGGTGTGAATGCCCGTTTCGTCGACCTCTCTGGTTGGCGTGATGAGGGCAATGTCACGCTGGACGAGCGCATTGAGCAGGCGATGGACGGCATCGACCCGCACACCGAAATGCCCATCGTAACCGGCTATGCGCAATGCGCCGAAGGGCTGATGCGTGAGTTTGATCGTGGCTATTCCGAGGTGACCTTCTCCAAGCTCGCTGCCCTGACGGGCGCGCGCGAGGCGATCATTCACAAGGAATTCCACCTGTCGTCCTGTGACCCGAAACTGGTCGGCGAACATGCCGTCAAAAAGATCGGCCGCACGAACTATGACGTGGCGGATCAGCTGTCGAACATGGGGATGGAGGCGATCCACCCCAAGGCGGCCAAGACTCTGCGTCAGGCAGATGTGCCGCTGCGCGTGACCAACGCCTTTGAGCCCGAAGACCCCGGCACGCTGATCGACGACCGCAAGGCAGAGACGCCTGCGGTGGAAATCGTCACCGGCCTAGATATCGTGGCATTTGAGTTGTTCGAGCAGGATATGGTCGGCGTTAAAGGCTATGACACTGCGATTTTGGAGGTGCTGACGCGCCACAATGTTCGGATCGTTTCCAAGGTCTCGAACGCGAACACGATCACTCACTATCTGGATGCCTCGCTCAAGACGATGCGCCGGGTAGAGAAGGATCTGGCGCAGATTTACCCTGCGGCTGAGATCACAACCCGCACGCTGTCGATGGCCTCGGTCATTGGGCGTGACCTGAACGGTCTGTCGGTTCTCCAGCGTGGCTTGGTGGCCATCGCAGATGCCGGTCAGACGGCGATCGGGGCGAGCCAAGGGCCGCGCAGTGTGGATGTGCAGTTCATCGTTGAACGCGAGTCGCTACAGCCGGTGATCAAGGCGCTTCACGGAGCGTTCATCGAAGAGGCCGCTACGCCGCTATCGCGGGCTGCCTGAGATAAAACCAATCTTAGGTCGCGGCCTCCGAAAGGGGGCCGCGATTTTTTGTTTCCCTATAAGTTTGACAATGAAGGCCAGCGCCTGCCCGCGGGTCGGCGATCTAAGCGTGGTCCATGCCACTTTATGGCTCAACAATAATGCGCCTTCGCAATGTCGCTCCCAGCCTTACCAAATCGCCTACCCGGTCGCACCAAAGGTGCGCCCAATCTGCATAAGGCATGCCTTTGGCATGACGCGCGGGCAGGCGATGGCCCGGCGCCCGCGGCTTGATTCCGGGCTTGGCCGCAACCCTGACCCACAAAAAAACGGCCCCGCGAATGCGAGGCCGTTTCTGTTCAAATCCGTAGCAGATCAGCCGCCGCAGCGTTTCGCCGCATCCTCAACCGCCGCTGTGAACCCCAGCAGCGAGAAAGAATCGCTCGTCTGGGTCCCACGCGAAGAACTACCAATCAACTTTGCGTCCGCACCACGTTTCATCGCCGCGATGATCTTGGCATCATCCGCCGTGGTCGCAGGCCATGCCCACTCACCTTCGGTGAACAACTCAAACACATTGCCCGAGATATCCATCGTCACGGTCGAGCCGGATGCAAAAGGATAACCGCCGGTGAAGGCAACCTGACCCTTGGCTTCGGCTGATGGGCGGTAGAACACCATCAACAATGTCTGGCCGCGGTTCACCGCAACAACCCGACCATCGCGGGTGTTCACGACTTCCTTAGGGGTTGATACACCCCAGCATTCCGTCGGGTTATCTTCTACAAAGACGCTCCAGTCGGTCTTGGCAGCCACCCGATTGGTGCTCTGCTCCTGCGCAACTGCGCCGCTTGCCACAAGGGCGAGCGCCCCAAGTGCAAGACCACAAGTCTTCATCATTTCCATCTGTCCAGCCTCCAGCCGTCCTTGACCTCAACGCATCCACAGACCCCGATCAGGCAACCTCGGGCGGGTTGCTCTCTTGCGGGCGTCTGCTATCTGTTCGACACCAACCACAATAACGGCAAACGCGCGACCGACGAAACCCTGATTGGCAGGTTTTCGCCCAGAAACAGGAAGTTCCCATGAGCAAAGCAGCCCCCTTCGCAGAAATTTGGCGCGGTCCCTTTCTGGAAAGTGTTCATTCCGGGCATGCGGTGATCTGCGACGACAGCGGCCAGATTGTTGAGGCTTGGGGCGATCCTGAGAAAGTCATCCTGCCGCGCTCATCGTCAAAGATGATCCAAGCGCTGCCTCTGATCAACTCCGGCGCCGCCGATGCGGCAGGTCTTAGCACCGAACAGCTCGCCCTCGCCTGTGCCTCGCATCAAGGGGCAGCGATCCACACAGATCGTGTCGGCGTCTGGCTCGACACACTGGGGCTGAATGATGGTGATTTCCGCTGCGGCGCGCAGGAACCCAATGACCGCGACGCCATGGAAGCGCTGATCCGCGCCCATGAGAAACCCTGCCAAATCCACAACAACTGCTCCGGCAAGCACTCGGGCTTCCTGACGCTGAACAAACATCTCGGCACCGGGCCGGATTATGAAAAGCCCGACCACGCAGTGCAAAAAGCCTGCCTTGAGGCGTTTGAGACGGTCACGCAGGAAACCTCACCCGGCTATGGCATCGACGGCTGTTCGGCCCCGAACCCGGCTTGCACCCTGCATGGCATGGCGCGCGCGATGGCACATTTCGCCGCCGCCCCAGAAGGTTCCGCCGAAGCACGCCTACACGAAGCCATGCGCCTGCACCCCGAACTTGTGGCGGGCGAAGGCCGCGCCTGCACCGAATTGATGCGCGCGATGGACGGCAAAGTGGCGCTGAAAACCGGTGCCGAAGGTTTCTTCATCGCCATCTGGCCTGAACGCAAACTCGGCATCGCGCTCAAAGCCGCCTGCGGCACCACCCGCGCCGCCGAATGCGCGATCACCGCGCTGCTGGTCAAACTGGGCGCATTGGATGCAAATCACCCTGCCGCGCTCAAGCGGATGAACGCGCCGATCACCAACTGGCGCGGGCTTCAGACCGGCATGTTGAAGCCGGCGGCTGAACTGGCCTGATAGGCCCGCCCAGAGGTCGCGCCTACATTTCCATCACAGGCGCGACTTCAACCGACCCGCTGCCATCGGCGACCATCGGACAGCCCAGGGCCATCTTGCAGGCGCTATCCATGTCGGCGGCCCGTACCACCGTGAACCCCGAAAGTGGATTGGCCCCGCCATCGTCCGCCGTGCCCTGCGCACTCACCGTTTTGGACATGCCGACTGGGTTGCCGGGGTTCACGATAAGCTCCCCCATTTCCTCAAACCAAGCGCCCCATGCCGCCATGGCTTTCTCGCCCTCTTCCTGAGATTCCGGGGTCTTGCCCCCGTGATACGCAAAAATAAAATCCGGCATCGTTCTTCTCCCTATTGCAATGCGGCACAGGAAAACTGTGCTCAGGCTCTGCCAAGGAGAATGCCACTATACGGCAAAATGTCGAACAGCGCGGCAGGGCCGGGCCAGCTGTGCCATACCCTATTACCGCCACTTCTGCGCTGCGAGTCAAATCAGGCTTTTGTGTCAGCCCGCAAATTCGGTGCGCGCATAGCCCTGCACAAAGAGCAGCGCAGTCAGATCGCCGAAGTTAATTCGGATGTCACACTCCGCCGCGACTGAGGGTTTCGCATGCAGTGCCACCCCCATGCCCGCGCGGCCTAACATGCCCAGATCATTGGCCCCGTCGCCAACGGCTATGACCTGATCTTCGGTGATTCCCAGCTTCGCGGTGATCTCTTCCAGCGCGGTGACCTTGGCCTCGCGTCCCAAGATTGGCAGGCCAACTTCGCCAGTCAGCGCGGCTTGGTCGACGAGCAGCGCATTGGCACGATTCTCGTCAAAGCCCAGCATCTCGGCTACCTTTGCGGTGAAGGCAGTAAAGCCGCCCGACACCAGCGCCGCATAGCCGCCATTGGTCTTCATCGTGCCCAACAGCGCACCGCCGCCGGGCATCAGCGTGATGCGCTCGGCCAGCACCTTGTCGATCACGCTGGCCTCTAACCCTTTCAACAGCCCGACCCGTTCGCGCAGCGCGCCGTCGAAGTCCAACTCGCCGTTCATGGCGCGGGCGGTGATCTCTTTCACATGCGCGCCAACGCCTGCTTCTTCGGCCAGTTCATCAATACATTCTTGCTGAATCATCGTGCTGTCCATATCGGCCAGCAGCATCTTCTTGCGCCGCCCCTCGCTGGGCACGATCACCAGATCGACCCCCATCGACTGGCAGTTTTCCCAAACGTCCCAGCGGTTTTCAGGCATCTGCCCAAGCGGAAATTCCGCCGCCTCATCCGGCGCGAGCCAGATCACATCGCCCCCGCCCCAAGCGTTGCGCAGGCTTTCCACCAGCGCCGGGTCAAGCGTGGGATTGGTGGGGGAGGTCAACAAGATTGCCGTGAACATAAGTTTCCGATCCGCATCATTCGCGCCGCGCAAAGCGACATGACCGGCGTCCTAGCGCCATTTTGCGACTTGCGCCAGTCCGGCTTCCCCGCGTATGCCGACAAGTGGGACACCCTTCCCCAACGAAGGGCGATTATCTGAGAGGGTAGCATAAATGGCTATTACACAACCGGCATCGCGCCCGGACACGAAACCTGTTGCCGTACCGGCAAACCCACGTTTCTCATCCGGCCCCTGCGCCAAAATCCCCACATTCGACCTGACCAAGCTTGCGGACGCACCGCTGGGCCGCAGCCACCGTGCCGCACCCGGCAAGGCCAAACTGCTTGAGGCAATCGAGACCACCCGCGAAGTACTCGGCGTGCCTGCGGATTACCGCATCGGCATCGTGCCCGCGTCTGACACCGGCGCATTCGAGATGGCCATGTGGTCGCTCTTGGGCGAACGCCCGGCTGAGATGGTCGCATGGGAAAGCTTCGGCGCAGGCTGGGTCACCGATGTGGTCAAGCAGCTGAAAATCGAAGCGCAGGTTCACACCGCCGAGTATGGCGAGATCGTCGACATGGCCGCGCTGAATTATGACAACGACGTTTGCTTTACATGGAACGGCACCACCTCCGGCGTGCGGATGGCAAACGGCGACGCGATCCCGGCGGACCGCGCGGGTCTGACCCTCTGCGACGCCACCTCGGCGGCCTTTGCGATGGACCTGCCGTGGGACAAACTGGATGTGACGACTTTCTCTTGGCAGAAAGTGCTCGGCGGCGAAGCGGCGCATGGCATGCTGATCCTGTCGCCCCGCGCGGTTGAGCGGTTGGAGAATTACACACCCGCATGGCCCCTGCCGAAAATCTTCCGCCTGACCAAGGGCGGTAAGTTGAACGAAGGCATCTTCAAGGGTGAGACAATCAACACGCCCTCCATGCTCTGCGTCGAAGATTACCTGCTGGCGCTGGACTGGGCGAAATCCGTGGGTGGCCTCAAAGGGCTGATCGCGCGGGCCGATGCCAATACCAAAGCGATTGCCGATTTCGTTGACGCGCATGACTGGATTGATTTCCTCGCCACCGATCCGGCGACACGGTCCAACACGTCGGTCTGCCTGAAGTTCACCGATGACCGCATTCAGGACGGCGCAGTCTTTGCCAAGGCCGTGGCCAAGCGGTTGGAAGCCGAAGGCGCAGCACTCGACATTGGCGCCTACCGCGATGCCCCTCCGGGCCTGCGCATCTGGTGTGGCGGCACGGTTGAGACCGCGGACATCGAAGCGATGTTGCCGTGGCTCGAATGGGCTTTCGAGACTGAAATCAACGCCTAAAGCATTCCGGCAGGCGCGTGTTCCCACGCGCCGCCCCTGCCCTCAATTTTTGAAAAGGACCACAAACATGGCTCCCAAAGTACTCATCTCCGACAGCCTCAGCGAAGCCGCCGTTCAAATCTTCCGCGACCGTGGCATCGATGTCGATTTCCAGCCTGATCTGGGCAAGGACAAAGACAAGCTCGCCGAAATCATCGGCAACTACGACGGCCTCGCAATCCGCTCTGCGACCAAGGTGACCGAAAAGATCCTCGCCGCTGCGCCGAACCTCAAGGTCATTGGCCGCGCGGGCATCGGCACCGACAACATCGACAAAGAAGCCGCGTCGAAACAGGGTGTGATCGTGATGAACACGCCTTTCGGCAACATGATCACCACCGCCGAACACGCCATCGCAATGATGTTCGCCGTGGCGCGTCAAATCCCCGAAGCGTCGGCCTCCACCCACGCGGGCAAATGGGAAAAGTCCAAGTTCATGGGCGTTGAGCTGACCGGCAAGACCTTGGGCGTGATCGGCGCGGGCAACATCGGTGGCATCGTTTGCGACCGTGCGCGCGGGCTGAAGATGAAAGTCGTGGCCTATGACCCCTTCTTGGGCGAGGAAAAAGCCGAAGAGATGGGTGTTGAGAAGGTCGAGCTTGAAGATCTGCTCAAGCGCGCTGATTTCATCACGCTGCACGTGCCCTACACCGATCAAACGGCAAACATTCTGGGCCGCGAAAACCTTGCCAAAACCAAGCCCGGCGTGCGCATCATCAACTGCGCCCGTGGCGGTCTGGTTGACGAAGAAGCACTGGCCGAAATGCTGAAATCCGGCCATGTGGCTGGCGCTGCCTTTGACGTCTTCGCCGAAGAACCAGCCAAGGAAAACCCGCTGTTCAATCTGCCCAACGTTGTCTGCACGCCCCACCTCGGCGCCGCCACCACCGAAGCGCAGGAAAACGTGGCGCTTCAAGTGGCCGAGCAGATGTCAGATTACCTGCTGACCGGTGCCGTGACCAACGCGCTGAACATGCCATCGGTCACCGCCGAAGAAGCCAAGGTCATGGGCCCATGGGTCAAGCTGGCCGGGCATCTTGGCGCATTTATCGGTCAGATGACCGATGAGCCGATCAAGGCAATCAACATCCTCTATGACGGTTCCGTCGGCCAGATGAACCTCAAGGCGCTGAACTGTGGTGTCGTGGCGGGCATCATGAAACGCGCCAACCCGGATGTGAACATGGTCTCCGCCCCCGTGGTTGCCCGCGAAAAAGGCATCCAGATCAGCACCACCAACCAAGACAAATCCGGCGTGTTCGACGGCTATGTCAAAGTGACCGTGGTGACCGAGAAACGCGAACGCTCCATTGCAGGCACCGTCTTCTCTGATGGCAAACCACGCTTCATCCAGATCAAAGGCATCACCATCGACGCCGAGATCGGTGAGCATATGCTCTACACCACCAACGAAGACGTGCCGGGCATTATCGGCACCTTGGGTCAGACAATGGGCGAGAACGGCGTGAACATCGCCAACTTTACCCTTGGCCGCCACACGGCGAAGGGCGAGGCGATTGCCCTGCTCTATGTCGATGATCAGGTGCCCGAAGCGGTGATCGGCAAGCTGCGCGACACCGGCATGTTCCGCCAGATCAAGCCGCTGCAATTCGACGTCGCCTGATTTAAGCTTTGGCCAGTACACGGAAAAGCGCTCCCTCGCGGGGGCGCTTTTTTCGTTACGGTGACGGCTCTCGACTTCGAATGAGAACCACAATGAAAATCAGAGCAGACAGAATGGCCAGCAGTGACCCCAGTTTGGCCAACGTCTCCCCTGCGCCGGTCAGGGCCATGACGATCCCAGGGACAAGGATGACCAACCCCACCACCGCCACACCGAAATGCGGCCACGCTAGACGGCTCGCCGCGGCGCGCGGCACGAGGTGGTAATAAAACCCGTAGATTGCAAAAGTGACCCAGCCCAACAGGTTAAGGTGCGCATGGGCCGGTGATAGGGAATGGTCCCCGCTTGCCGACATCTGAATGCCCCAAGCCATGCCGGTCAGCACAGCCACGGTACCGCAGATCAAAAATGCGAATGAAAGTCCACGCACTGTTCTTCTCCCTCTTAGGCTGCTGCCAATGGTGGGCCGGTAAAGGCCAGATGGTACTGCGCGGCGCGCTTGGTAATCTCTTCCATGTCATCTGGGATCGCCAATTGATCGCGCCCCATCTCGACAAAGAAGCCCTCAAAACCGCCGGGCGTCAGGATCACCAGATGCAGGGCCGGTTCATCCCCCACCACGCGAAAGGTATGCTCAGACCCGCGCGGAACAAAGACTGTCTCGCCCGCGCCTAAGATCGATCGATTGCCGTTAAGCAGGAATTCCGACCTCCCGCTCAGAATTACAAAGGTCTCATCCGCGTCCTGATGCACATGCAACAGCGGGCCGCTATCGGGTGGTGCTTCCGCGCGGACGATGGACATTGCCCCGCCGCTGTCCTCTTTAGAGAGGATGATTTCATAGGTCGTACCAAGCCATTCAACCGGCGCCATCTCCTTTGCATTGCTCGTCATTTCTGACCCTCCATCTGTTTGCGCTATGACAGTGAGGGTCTCATGCCGCGTTTAATTCTGGAAACTCATAGATCTTATTCCTACTATTGATGGCATGAATTTATCCGGCTTCGACCTCAATCTTTTGCGGGTGCTGGACGCGCTGCTGCGTGAGAATTCGACCGTCGCAGCGGGCCGGCGCATCGGGTTGTCCCAACCGGCTGTCTCTGCCGCACTGGGACGGCTGCGTGTGGCGCTGGCCGATCCTCTTTTCGTGCGCGTAGGGCAACGGTTGGAGCCAACCCAATTCGCCATAGGTCTGGCAGAGCCTCTGCGTCGGGCGCTGGATGAGGTGGAATTCCTGCTTGCCGGCCCGCCGCAGTTCGATCCCGCCTCTGCGGTGGACAGGTTCGTTCTTTCTGGCAGTGATTTCTTTGCAGAGATGCTGATGCCGCCCTTGGGCGACCATCTGGCAAAACTGGCCCCCGGCATTCTGTTGCAACTGGTCGATCTGGTGCCGGATAACTATATCGCGCCGCTGAGAACCCACGAAGTCGATTTGGCCCTAATCCCGCAAATGGAGTACCCCGGCTGGGTCGATTATCAGCCGCTGTTCAACTCCAGCTTCGCCGTTATTGCCCGCCGTGGGCACCCCCGGCTCACCGCCTCAGGCCTTGCGCCGGGCAATGCGATCCCGCTTGATCTGCTATGCGATCTGGGCCACATCCTATTCTCTCCCGAAGGGCAGACTGCCGCAATGGGTGACGCAGCACTGGCGCACGTGGGCCGGCAACGTCGCGTGGTTATGACCCTGCCGGTCTTCTACGGGGTCTTCAGCGCGGTGGCGGGCAGTGACCATGTGGCTTTCGTGCCGCAACAAATGGCGCACCGCTTGGCGGGCAAATTGCAGATCGACGTCTATGCCACGCCTTTCCCGATGCCCACGCCCCTGATCGGTATGTATTGGCACAAGCGCGCCACCAACGCCCCCGCGCACCGCTGGCTGCGTGAGCAGATTGCCACGCTGATGTTGCCCCTGAACACAGATGAAGCCGGCCTGCCCGGCTGAGCCTTCCCTTTCGCGTCGCATTGCGGCATCACGTGGGGGCGCAGAAGGACAGAAAAGATTATGCCCAGCCCCATCTATGCCATCGGAGACATCCACGGTTACGCCGCCGAGCTTGAGCGCGTGTTGGCCTTGATCGAAGAAGACGGCGGGCATGACGCGCGCATCGTCTTCCTCGGCGATTACACCGACCGCGGCCCCGAGAGCAGCGCGGTGATTGAGCGGCTGGCAAGCGGCAAGGCCGAGGGCCGCAACTGGACCTTCTTGATGGGCAACCATGACCGCATGTTCAGCTGGTTTATGGAAGATTTCCCCCGCCACGATCCGCTTCTGCTGGTTGAGCTTAATTGGCTGAACCCGCGTTTGGGGGGCGACACGACGCTCGGCTCCTACGGGGTATCGGTCAGCGGGCGCGACCGGATGTCAGACATTCATGCGAAAGCCCGTGAAGCGGTGCCGCAGGCGCATGTAGACTTCTTAAAAAGCCTCGGGCTGTCCCATCAAACGCCTGAGCACTTCTTTGCCCATGCAGGCATCCGCCCCGGTGTGCCACTGGACGCGCAGCGCGAGGATGATTTGCTTTGGATCCGCAAAGGGTTTCATGATTTCACCGCTGCACACCCAAAGCTGATCGTGCATGGCCACACGCCCGTGGACAGCGCCACGCATTACGGCAACCGCGTCAACCTCGATACCGGGGCGGGCTACGGCAAGCCGCTTTGCGCCGCGGTGTTTGAGGGCGAACAGGCTTGGGTGCTAACGCAACAAGGGCGCAATCGCCTGCGCCCCTAATTGGCTTAGGTCCAGTCGAGCACCACCTTGCCCGATTGACCTGATTTCATCGCGGCAAAGCCCTGCTCAAAGTCGTCCACCCCAAAGCGGTGGGTGATGATGCCTGACACATCGAGCCCGTTTTCCAGCATGGCAATCATTTTGTACCATGTCTCGAATATCTCACGGCCATAGACGCCTTTGATAGTGATCGCTTTGAAAACGATGCGGCTCCAATCGACCGGAGACTTGCCCGGGGGGATGCCCAGCATCGCGATCCGCCCCCCCATGGTCATCGCCTCGACCATCTGATCCAGCGCCTGTTGGTTGCCAGACATCTCTAGCCCCACATCGAAGCCTTGCTTCATCTTTAGACGCGGAATCACATCGGCCAGATCCTCCTTGGCGACGTTGACTGGCACCACATCGGCAACCTTTTCAGCCAACGCCAGCCGCGCGGGGTTCACATCCGTGATCACAACATGCCGCGCGCCCACATGCCGCGCCACGGCGGCGGCCATGATGCCAATGGGTCCGGCGCCTGTGATGAGCACATCCTCCCCCACCAGATCAAAACTTAGCGCCGTATGCACCGCGTTACCCAAAGGGTCGAGGATCGCACCGATGTCGTCAGAAACCTCATCCGGCAGCGGCACCACGTTAAAGGCGGGCAGCTTGAGATATTGCGCAAAAGCCCCTTGCTCATTCACCCCGATGCCCCGCGTTGCGGGATCGAGGTGGAACTTGCCTGCCCGGCTTTGCCGCGACTGTTTGCCGATCAGATGCCCCTCGCCAGAGCAGCGCTGGCCGATCTCCAACCCTTCGACATTGCGGCCCAGTTCGACGATCTCGCCCGCGAACTCATGCCCGGTGATCATCGGCACCGGCACGGTCCCAGCGGCCCATTCGTCCCAGTTCCAGATGTGAATATCGGTGCCGCAGATGCCGGTTTTGTTGATCTTAATCAGCACGTCATCAGGGCCGATTTCCGGCACCGGGGCGTGGGTCATCCACAGCCCCTCGCGGGCATGCAGCTTGGAAAGCGCCTTCATTTCATTGGTGGTCATTTCAGCACCCCACAGGCCTTGCCTGCCACTTCAAACGCTTTCAACGCGCGGTCCAATTGCTCGCGCGTAAGGGCTGCATTCATCTGCGTACGAATCCGCGCCTGCCCGCGTGGCACGACCGGAAAGAAAAAGCCCGAGACATAGACCCCCTCTTCGAACAGCTTCGCCGCCATGTCCTGCGCCAGTTGCGCCTCGCCCAGCATGACTGGAACGATGGGATGCTCACCGGGCAGCAGATCAAAACCCAGTTTCTCCAGCCCTGCGCGCCAATAGGCGGTGTTCTCAAACAGACGGGCGCGCAGGTCGTCGCCCTGCTCAACCAGTTCCAGCGCGCGCATGCCTGCCATCACGATCGACGAAGGCAGCGAATTGGAAAACAGATAGGGGCGCGCGCGTTGGCGCAGCAGGTCGATCACCGCCTGCGGCCCGGCGATATAGCCGCCGATCGCCCCGCCAAGCGCCTTGCCCAGCGTGCCGGTCACGATATCGACCTTTACCCCGTGGTGCGCCGGCGTGCCTTCACCCTTCGGCCCCATAAAGCCGGTGGAATGGCAATCATCCACCATGACCAGCGCCTCGTATTTCTCGGCCAGCGCCACGATATCGGGCAGGTTGGCGAGGTAGCCATCCATAGAGAATACGCCGTCCGTGGCGATCATGATGAACCGCGCGCCGTCCTCGCGGGCCTGTTTCAGCTTGGCCTCAAGATCATCCATGTCGCTGTTGGCGTAGCGATAGCGCTTTGCCTTGCACAGACGAATGCCGTCGATGATCGACGCATGGTTCAGCGCGTCTGAGATCACCGCATCCTCCGGCCCCAGCAGCGGCTCGAACAGCCCGCCATTGGCATCAAAACAGGCGGCAAAGAGGATCGAATCGTCATGACCAAGGAACTCCGCCAGCTTCTGCTCCAACTCGCGGTGAATGTCCTGCGTGCCGCAGATGAAGCGAACCGAGGCCATGCCAAAGCCCTTGTCGTCCATCGCCTGTTTCGCCGTGGCGATTAGATCGGGATGGTCAGCCAGCCCAAGGTAATTGTTGGCGCAGAGGTTAATCACCTCACGGGTGCCAACCTCAATCTCACCGCCCTGCGGCGTGGTAATCAGCCGCTCGCGTTTCATCATGCCCTCGGCGTCGATCTCGGCCAGGGTGTCGGTGATGTGGTCCAGAAATGCTTTGGTCATGAGACTCTCCTTTTGAGGCTCATCTACCATAGCGGAAGCTATTCCGGAATAGAGGATTTCTTGAATAGCGGATTTTTTCCGGTATACCGGATATCAGGCGTCCTGCACGACCAAGAAGGCCCGCACCGGCCCCGCCGTGGCGCGGATGGCGTGGGGCACGTCGGCGGCGTAGCGCGCGGTGTCTCCGGCCTGCAATTGCTCGGTTCCCGCGCCGCTGGTGACCTCGACCGCGCCTTCAAAGACGCTCAGATGCTCACG